>Ga0164297_10005386_pt1 | contig 11002 bp, 6 predicted proteins | sample GEODES058metaG_FD_113539 | JGI IMG/M metagenome (GOLD analysis project Ga0164297, IMG submission 113539) | Dystrophic lake water microbial communities from Trout Bog Lake, Wisconsin, USA - GEODES058 metaG | ecosystem: Environmental > Aquatic > Freshwater > Lake | place: USA: Trout Bog Lake...
AATGCGATAAGCCCTATTATTAACTTCAAAATCAATCGTAACGACCATGTTTTTAGCATTGGTCTTGTTAATCAGATTATCTTTTTTGATGTTAGTAAGGGCTTGACCGTAGAGACCATAACTTAGAGCGTTGATAATGGTAGTTTTACCTGTACCATTACGAGCACCTGTATCATCACCTCCTAAATCCAAGTTCTCTCCGAGTACTAGTGTTAAGTCACTACGGTCAAAGTGTACAGCTTGGGTTGCATTTCCCACGCTCATGAAATTTTTAGCAGTAAGATTTTTAATTTTTAACATTTTTTAATATACCACAGTTAAAGGCTATTGTAAATTTCCATGAGCAGCCGTGTATCATAATGCTGCGTATCAAGGTTTTGAATTTGGCTTAGGACAATTTGGTCAACAGATTCAAACTTAACATCACCGATGGCGTTTTCTGTTAATACTTCGCCACGATGTTGAATAAGACTCAAATCACGAACCATATAGGTTTTAGCCATTTCTTCCTTGATGAAAGTTGCTTCTTCATACGAAATGTTAATATCAATATTAACACGAGCATAAGTCTTATCACTCAGATGTGTGTCAGGTGAATCAAGAAGCTGTGATAGGGTAAGGATACGATAGCGTGGACCTTCAAGCCAATCATGATAAACTGGCTCCTGTCCCCACTCAAGGATCATTGCCCCACGAGCATCGTCCCAAGCGTCAGCATAGTTATGAGGAAAAGCATTGCCAATATAGTGAACATTTCCCCGCCGTTGGCGTTTATGAAAATGCCCCGTAAAAACCGTTCCAACATTTCCAAAATCATCGCTTCTCAATCCCCCATGATCTGGCATTTCTACCATTGCGTTCATCATGAACTGCGGTAATTCAAAGTGACCCATCACATATCGTGACTTAATCTTGTTCATATTCTTATGTTCTTCGCCAATTAGCCAAGGAACAAAGGTAACATCGCCTTCGGTATGTTGATCCATAACAAGTTCAATGTTCTTGAACTTTTCGATATAACGAATAGAAGTAACAGTTCTGCGATCTTTATGATAAAGATCATGATTGCCTGGAATGAATAGAACTCGTAACCCAATATCGTTAAGACGATTTAGGATACGAATAGAATGATCCATTGTATTGATATTCAAACTATTGCGAGTATCGTGAAAATCTCCGAGAAATAGGATCGTGTCACAGTTTTGAGTCTTGACTAAATCCAAGAACCAATCAATATAACGATCACAGTCATTGAGGAACAATTGGCTATTTTGTTTATAGCCAAGGTGAAGGTCGGTAAAAACCGCTGCTTTTTTAAACAAGTTTGACATAGTATTACTATACTCTAAGACTATTAATAAGTCAAGATATTTTCTAATATCGGATTTATATTGGCTAATTTTAAGTTAGTATTGCGTTCATGCCATTGAATAAATGCGTTTAGTTTATGTAAATTATTATTCTTATACTGATAATTTTTCTTTATAAAGCTGATAACCGTATCATCTTTTATATTATCTAAGCAATTATTAATATAATTTGGCGGCAAAAGATCACAGCTTAGTTGCCAAGGTGAATAAAGATAGCTGAAATTATGTTCAAAGTTCATCTCTTTAACCCATTTTACTAACATCGGCAAACTTTCTAAACCTATGCTTTGTATTACGGTTTGAATTTGTATACTGATACCATGTGATTTTGCTTCTAGTATATTAGCAATGATGGTATCCCAATCGCTATGTAACCTAATATAGTCATTTGCGTCACCCCAAGCATCTAAACTAACAACAAAGTTTAAATGTTTAAATCCTTGTAACTTTGAATTTATCTCAGATATATTAACACTTCCATTGGTTACAAAGCTTAAGCTTGTTTTTTCTTTGTGGGGATAATCTTGTAACTTGCCAATCATTTTGGTATTCATTAATGGTTCACCGCCAGTAATGTTTAGCAATCTAGGTTTATAACTTAGAACCTGATCTAGTAATTCATAGTTGCCATTTAATGTATGGTTTCTGCTATTATTTAAAAATTCTTTGTTATTGGTTATTACTTCACTAATATGTTCTGCATCTGAATCCTTGATCCAACGACTGTATATTTTGCTGCTGCTTGCGGGATTGCACATTATACATGCATAATTGCAAACATTGTCAACATTTATGTCAGCAAATAATATAATTGATTGTGATGATTTTTTATAACTTTTAAACCAATTTGATGGCGCAAGCGTTTCGTTATGATTTTGTCGCATACTTTTTATGTTGGATGATTCTTTATTCCAACAAACGCTGCACTCAGCAAGTTTAATGCCATTATCTAAACTATTAGTAATATAGTTATAATAATCACTGCTTAACCAGTTGTTTATACCAGTTATATGTTTGATGCCATTAAACTTGCTGTTGTCTGGTTCAAAAACGCAACAAGGATAAATTTGTTGCGTTGGATTTTGATTAAAAATTCCTACATGAGAAATGATACAATGAGTATCATTGTTACTCATTGAATCCAAAGTCTCCACCTGAACCACCGCTTTTGATAGCATTATTAGTTTGGCGAGTATAACTTGGATTTAATCCGTTTGCTTCGAGGATATCGTCACGAAGGTTTTGGTTGCGCTTCTCAACGTTAAGAACTCTAGTAAAACTATTGGTGATAGTAGCAGTGTAATAAGCAAAAGGATTATTAGATTTGCTTTCGTCAAATTGTAGCCCTACCTGTGATAACTGTAACAATGCCTGAGAACGCATCTCATCATTGTATGTATAACCACGCCAGTTACCCTTTGAACCATATCGTTCACATAGTTTAATAAACATGCGAGCCAACATAGGAGTCATCTTGCCATGATCTTTGTTGAACCAACCATTCTCAATGCCGCCTTCCCAATGCGACTTGGCACAGCAAATAAGTTTATCTTCTTCATTGAAACGATAATGTTGAAATGGTGGAAAGTTTACCTTGACATGATGGTCAGCCGTTGTTTTAAGGCTTTTCTTTCGACCTGGTGCAAGTGGAATATGATCCCATGCAATAATGCGAAATACTACATCAGTTTTTTTAATTGTATGCCAATCAACGGCATGAGCATCTTGCTTGGTTTTTACGCCTGTTGCAGTCATGGCTTCCCATGCTTGCTTTGCCATTCTATCGGCACGAGCGCGTTTAGCCTCTGCAATTGTCTTTTGATTGATTTTGCTTAAAGATGGCAAGATTAAATCATACACTTGATCTTCTGGTGTTAAGAATGAACAGAATGTATTTTTGCTCTTTGCAATCTCTTTTAATAAGTCTTTATTTGTTAGATAAGGGGTGCGTTTTGTTGTTGTCATGGTTACTATTATATATGGTTATTTTAATAAAATAAATATTTAATTGAGAGTACAATGGCATTATTTAATATTAACCCAACACAGTATTATAGCAGAACACCAACTACCAATCAGGTGGCATCTACTTCATCTTTAAGTAGAAACCAATTGATTAATCCTGGTTTTGGTAAACCTACCAACATTGCCGCTTATGCTGGTTATAATGGTAATCAAAGTTCTTATACACTACCTGGCACCTCAGGTTATAGATTGCCAGCACAGAACTATTACAATTATGGGGTAAACAATCCATCTAATTTTGGAACTCAAACTTTAAAAACAAGTTTGGTTAATACTGCTGTTAATAGTGCTTTACAAGGATTAGTATATGGGTTAACTGGTGGACCATCTACCGATCCTACCAATGGAAGATTAAGTGGAACTGGTGTAGCACAAGGAGCAACAAGTCAAGATTTGCTTCAAGCACAAAATAGTGGCAGCAATACGGCTTTCCAAGATGATACCGAAGATCGTGTTATAATCAGTGATCAAACAGGTCGTTTTATTGGAGCAAGTTCTATATTTTCACCGCTCAATGATACTGGCGGCGTTCTATTTCCGTATACACCTGTTATTCAGGTTGCTCATAAAGCTAGCTATGATATGATGAACCTTGTTCATACAAATTATACAACACCAGCATATCAGCATAGTTCTGTTGATAGTATATCAATTCAAGCATTGTTTACGGCAAATTATCCAGCAGAAGCTGAATATGTAGTTGCAATGTTACATTTTTTTAGAACAGTTACTAAAATGTTTTATGGACAAGATCAATTGGCTGGCACTCCTCCGCCAGTTTTATTCTTGGATGGTTATGGTCCATATACATTTGATCATATTCCTATTGTCATTACTTCTTTTGATTATTCATTGCCCAATGATGTTGATTATATTAGCTGTACAATTGATGGCGATAAACAAAAGGTGCCAACCACATTAAATGTTAATATCAGTGCTATGCCAACATACAGCCGCAACAAGATTAGTAATCAATTTGGATTGGTTAACTTCTCACAGGGTTCATTGCTTACAGGTGGCGGCGGCTCAGGACCAGGAGGTTGGATTTAATGTCTTTTAATCCCCCAAGTTATTCAACAGCAAGTTCATATTATAGCACTCAAAGTTTTGACAATGGTCAATTCTTAGATTTGTGGAATGCTCGTGCTATCCCAAAACTAGCATCTGATATTTTATTCACTATACCTCCACAATATGAATATCGTCCAGACTTGTTAGCATTTGACTTATATGGTAATCCAACTCTTTGGTGGGTATTTGCTGTCCGCAATCCAAATACCCTTATTGATCCGCTATGGGATTTCACTGCCGATACAACCATATATTTGCCACAAAAAAGTACTCTACAAAATTCATTAGGTACATAAATGCCAACAAATTTGACACCGCAAGAACAATTAACTGCTGCCCAAAATCAGTTTAACAACTGGCTTAACCAACAGCAAGCAAGTGGCAATACTATTACGCTAAGTGATATTAATTCACAAAAATCCGCAATCTTAAACAGTGGCGCTTATCCCGATATTAATGTTGGTAGATTTAATACTGGTGGGCAAAGTAGCGAAGGTTTAGTGGTTAATATATCACCAGATAGTTTCTTTATTAATGGAAATGGTGGATATACCGAAGATAATAGTAATGGATATAGTGGAACTCCATTATTATCCAATGATGGATTGGTAGTCACCGCTGATAATGCAGAACAAGTTGCCGCAGCACAGCAAGCAGCAGCCGCAGCACAACAAGCAGCATCACAGGCTGCAACTGCACAAAGTGCACAACAAGCAAGCGATGCCCAAGCTGCTCTGGTTGCGGCACAGGCACGAGTAGCAGCCCTACAAGCACAAGTAAACAATACTCAGGCAAGTGATACTACTCCAACAAGTAGTGCAGACGCACAGGCTGCAAGTAGCGCAATAAATCAACAGCAAGGGCAAGAAATAAGCAACATAACAGATGCAAATGCTGCAAGTGCTGCTTCAATTTCACAACAAAATACTAGTGCGAGTGCTCGTCAACAAGCAGAGTTGGCACAATCACAATCACAAATTACAGCAACGAATACTAATAATACTGCACAAAGTAGCGGAAGTGGAACTGCAAATAGCGAACTTAGCGCAGCAGCAACTAATAATGGAGTAACGCAAACTAATCCTAGTGATGCAATTCCTGTTAATCCTAATCAAACTATTAATTCTGCAACAAATGGCACAACCGAGGATGCCGCTGGTGTTGCTGTTCAAACACAAAATAATAATACAACCTATACAGATCAACAGCCACCAGGCGGAGTGACCAACAGTCAAGGCGTTCCATCACCATTAAGTTCTTATAATAATACTGGCAATCAGCCAACAAGCAACATTACTAGCAGTGGACCAGCATCCATTAATCAAAACTCGGCAGGTAATAATAGTTCTGGCAGTGGCGCACAATCACATCCTAGTACCAATATTCAACGCCCAAATAAACTGCACAACTATGTCAATTATACCTATCGTATTTCTATCTATGGAATACCTCGTGAAACTATTAATCAAATATATTCACAAGCAATTAGTCCTGGCAATGAACATAATCTTATGAACGGCGGTATTTTTGTTGCAAGTGATAGTGGCATGAGTGCACAAACTGCAAACAGAACATTTTTTCCAACAGATTTAACTATTGATAATTTAGAATTACAAACAATTGTCAATAGCACAGGTGATCAAACTCGTGCAACCGATGTTATTAAATTAAAATTTGATATTATTGAGCCATATACTGTAAGTTTCTTAGCTAGATTACAAAAATTAGCAACCGCATTAAATCCAGGCGATACTAATTTTAGTTGGTCAAACAGTTTTTTTGTTATGAAAATTGAATTTATGGGTTATAATGACAATGGTCAACCAATTGCTCCAAGCATTGGTTCTAATGGCAGTGGCGAAGTTATACCAGGAACTACAAAATATATACCATTTACTTTTGTAGGCATGAAATTTAAAATCACTTCTAGTGGCGGAACATATAGTTGTGAAGCAATACCATCTAACGGAATGGGCATAAGTTCACTTGACAATCAAATTCCATTTCATGTTGAAATAAAAGGTGGGTCTATTGCTGATTTGTTTAATGGCAAATTGGCAAGTACAACCACTACATCTACGCTGGTGCGTCCTAACAGTGCCGACCAAGAATTACAAACAACAACTACACAAAATACGGTAAGCGGCAATCAAACAACTGTCACCAAAGGAGTTGCTGATGCACTAAACGCAGGCGAAATAGAAAAAGCAAAACAAAAACAAAAAGATGAAACAGGCAATTTTAAGCCCTCTGGACAATGGTTAGCTAATGAATATGAATTTGAATTTCATAACGAATTATTAAATTCTAAGGTTATTGATCCTCAAACATTTAAAGATCAAAGTGTGGCAATCAGTGGCGCATCAGATGCAAATAATAAAAAACAAGGTCAAACTGGTTCATTAACTATTACTACTAACAGTCAAGCTTTCCGTGCCACTGCTGGCACTCGCATAACAGATTTCATCGGTAGTGTTATTACTGTTAGTGATTATATGACTGGACAAAATGTAACTAGCGGAACAGATAGCAAACCTGTAAAAACATGGAAAATTACTCCTGTTATTAACTTTGGTGAAATTGATCGTGGAACGGGATATTATCAAAGAAAAATCAAATATGTAGTAATGCCATATACAATGTATGGTCATGATGCACCAGGATTTGGACAAGCACCAGTATCGCCTAATCAGATTGTAAAAACATATACCTATTTGTATAGCGGTCAAAACAAAGATGTTATTGAAGCCAACATTAATTATAATATGGCTTTCTTTGAATTTCGTAATGGTGTTCCAACCAATTATATTAATAAAGCTAATGATGAAAGCGGAAATGAATCACAGCAAGATTATACCAGTGGTGGATATGATGCTCGCGGCGATGGGCGCTTCTTTAAACCTCGTTATCATTATGTTCGTGGTTTGGCAGATCGTCAAAATACTGGTCCTACCACAGTTAGCGCACAAACAATCGCAGTTCAAGAATTAATGGAAAAATTAATGGATAACAGAGGAGACATGGTTCAACTTGATTTTACAATCGTGGGTGATCCAGACTGGATTAGTCAAGATTATGCGCTAATGCATCCATCAGTTGTTGGTACATCGCCTTATATTGGAAATAATGGAAGTATAAATTATACTAATCCAGTTTATTTTAATTTTTATTTTGCCACTCCTAATACTGATTATGATGATAATAGTGGGTTGTTTAATGTTAGCGGTGCATATAGTGAGTTTAGTGGAATCTATCGCACCATTCAGGTTACGAGCACATTTAGTGGCGGTAAATTTACACAGAAATTAAAAAATTATCGTGTGCGCAATCAGCAACCACCAGCAACGACTGCTGCCAGAAGTGATAGTGTACCATCACAGTCTGTAAACGCTGCAACACGAGGCGCAACAGAAAACCCAGTAGCAGAAGCCGCGACAAACACAGTTGGCGCAGTAACCTCTCCTACTCCTTCTCAGCCCTCAACAAGCAATAATACTAGTACTGCAAGCGAAGATGCTGGCAATGAACTAGCGCCATACACATATGCAACAGGATCGTAATAAATGACTGACATTTTTGACCAAGAGTTTAGAAAGGCTCCTCACCATACAAAGCATGAAAGTGCAAGTGGTGTTCGCATATCGCCTGGTCCTTATGTAGGTATTGTAAAAAATAATACTGACCCACTGCGTAGTGGTAAACTTCAAGTTTGGATTTCTGAATTAGGTGGCAGTCCCACTGACGAAGGAAGTTGGAAAACAGTTAGTTACTCAACTCCATTTTATGGCGTAACCAATCATCGTGATACTAGCGGATATGCAGGACATCCTCATTCTTATGGCATGTGGTTTGTTCCTCCTGATATTGGTATTAAAGTTCTTTGTACATTTGCTAACGGAAATCCATTTGATGGATATTGGTTTGCATGCGTTCCTGAATGGCCAAATATGTATAACTTACCTGGTATGGCAGCATCATTGGATGGAAGTATTCCATCCCCTGTTACCAACGGACCAACTGATACATTAACTCCTGCAATTTTAAGTAATATTGGTCCGTTAAAAGATCAAAACGGTAATAATTTGCGAGTTGCACATGATTATCAAAAGGCTACTTGGGATGCTCAGCATTTAACCAATGATCCAGATCGTGGACCTGGCACAAGCAGTGCATTTCGTGAAACTCCAAGCAGTGTATTTGGTATTTCAACGCCTGGACAACCAATTGATTCAAGTGATCCACAATTAAGATCAAATGTAAACGGCGACCAAGAATGGGGCGTTCGTGGCCGCAAAGGCGGACATACTTTTGTTATGGATGATGGCGATTCCAATGGCAAAAACCAAATGTTTAGGTTGCGCAGTTCAAAAGGTCATATGATCCTAATGAACGATACCAAAGATTTTATCTATGTTATCAACAGCAAAGGAACTGCTTGGGTTGAAATTAATGCTGCTGGCGATATTAACATGTATTCACAAAGCAATGTGAATATCAAAGCAAAAGGCGGTATGCAGCTTGAAACTGATGGCGCACTTAAATTGCATGGTAAAACCGTAGATATTGTCAGTGATGGCGCATTTAACATGCAAGGCACTGATATTAACATACTTGGCAGTGGCAAAACAAAAGTTACTGGCAAATCTGCTCTTCATTTAAAAGGCAAAAACACTTATCTAACGGGTGATTCTTGTATTCAAATTAAAGCAGATGGACATATCGATCTTAAAGCTGCTTGTCATACGATCAATACTGCTGATGCAACAAAGGCAGAAGAAGCAGGTGCAGGACAAAAACCAAGCAATATGCCAACCAATGAACCTTGGACAGGACATAATAGTCCAACTGCTCCAACGAGTCAACCTGCATTTGGACAAACACAAGGATTGCCTGGCGCAGCAACTGCTGGCATATTCAGTGCTGCTAATAATTTTGGTAGCAACAATGTTCAACAAAATTATGGTCCAATGACCAATAACATTCCGCCAACAACCTATACAAACAGTGCAACTAATTTTGCTGGACAAGGCAGTACTGCTGGTAATTATACTTCAAGCACTGATAGTAGTGGAACAAGTTATATTGTGGCTGGTGCAATTGCGGGCGCGGTTGCTGGCATCGCTTATGGCAGCGGTGCAAGTTTTGATGTATCTAGCATATCACCTGAAAACAACAGTGATCCAAACTTTACTACTGGTGAATTGCAAAATAATCCTGGCAATCTTCCATACAGCAGCAATGATCAATTTGCAGTTGGATATGCAAACGGCATTGCAGTATATACTAAACCAGAAAATGGTATTGCATCATTGGCAGTATTGTTTGATAGCTTTAATACAAGCACAACAACAATGTGTATTGATTTGATTACTGCTTTCTTAAACGCACAAACAAATCAAGACCCTAATGTTATTAACATGACTCGTTATATGAATACTAACTTAGGCATTAATGCAACAGATTATGTTGCATTAAGCGACCCTACAACTCGTCTTGGATGGGTTGCTACTGTAATTAAATATGTTCAAAACGGTCTCATCTATACCTATGACCAATTAGTTAGTGGATGCGCATTAAGTTTAAATATTAGCAAAACAACATTCTTGAATGGATTGCAGCCTGTTACACAACCTTGGCAAAACAACGGTGGAACTAATCCATATAGCGGATTTGTTAATCCAGCAACTACTCCAAATGTTCAAAATAATGGAAACAGTCCACTAACACAGATTGCAAATGGCATCGTTAATAATATTGTAAGTGGTGCAGCGTTTAGTGTTGGCAATTCAATTGGCAGTTCTGTTGGAAATTACTTAACTGGTTCTTCAAATTCACCATCCAATGCAGTAAGTAGCGCAGTAAATTCTGCTACATCAAATCTTGGATTAGCTACTGGTCAATCAGCATATACATCCTATCTTGGACAAAGCGTAGGCAGTGGACAATGCGTTGCATTGGTACAAGCAGCAAGTGGCGCTGGTACTACATCAACATGGGTACCTGGCACTAGCGTAACCAGTGGCACTTTACAACCAGGAACGGTTATTGCTACATTTGGTAGTGATGGAACATATCAAAATATATCAGGACAAAGCCACGCAGCTATTTTCTTAGGTTATCAATATGATCAAAATGGAAATGTTACTGGTATCCAAGTTCAAGACCAATGGTCTGGTCAACCTTGCGGCACTCGTGTTATTCCATATGGCACAGGAACTCCAGAAAGTGGTGAAAACTTTGTTGCGGTTACGCATGATGGCAGCACACCAATTCAGGCTGCTGGTTCTCCTCAGCCAATTACACAGGATCAAGTTAACAACTTAGATGGAAATGTTCCGCTTCCTCCTACTAATCCTGATTCAGTCAGTGGAAATAACCCAACAAGTGCTAACAATGTTGACAATTATGATAACAGCGGTTACCGTGATATGAAAGCTACTACAAGTCAAACTTATGGTGGATACAGTGGCATACCAAGCACAACAGTTGTAAATTCTAATGGTTCATCTAATCCAACTCAAACCTATTATGATCCA
>Ga0164297_10005388_pt1 | contig 10998 bp, 11 predicted proteins | sample GEODES058metaG_FD_113539 | JGI IMG/M metagenome (GOLD analysis project Ga0164297, IMG submission 113539) | Dystrophic lake water microbial communities from Trout Bog Lake, Wisconsin, USA - GEODES058 metaG | ecosystem: Environmental > Aquatic > Freshwater > Lake | place: USA: Trout Bog Lake...
GGTGTGTAATATTTGATTTGATTATCAGCTCGACTTAAGTCGTACACTTTAAAACTTCCAATTGAACCAAAGTTACTGATTCCGGGTCCCGGTGTAATTGGATCAAACTTGCCAGTTTGTTCGTAAGTGATCGTAGTGCTTCTACCGATCTTTAAGGTTCCGTAACTTGCTCCAATAAGTCCAACAGTTGCCTCTCTACTAAAGAGTAACGTTCCGTTTGGAACTGATCCGTTGTACCTGTTGGTCCCTTTGGCCTCAGTGTTTCCACTTTCAAAATTAGTAGGGAAGAATGCTGCTTCAAGAGTTGCAGTTGCGTCTAAGCCTGTCGCAATTTTGTAGGTTCCTGTGGCGCCGTACCTAGATGAGGAAAGTCCACCGTTTGCGGAATCCGACCAAGTTTTACCTGCGTTGATGGCGGCAGGTGAGGCTTTGTAGTTTTCAGCGTTCGTAATGTTCGCGTAGCCCGCATCTATCAGGCCATAAAGAGTTACGGAATTCTCTGCGTGAGCTGAGATCAATACTGGACTGAGAAGGGTTAATATTGTATTTTTAGCAAATCTTACCAATTGCATTTCGTTTCCATACTTTGATGAATTAAAAATCAATGGTAAAGATAAGTCAGAGTAAAGTGAATCAAATAAATGTGATTTGCTTATGAGTAATAAGCTAATGAAATAAAGTGCTAACGCGCGACATCATAAAACGGTCGAACTCTTTTGATATCTATAATTTTGTAAGCTACAAGCAAGTATGTGATCACCGTTCAATGACCTTAATTACTTGTTATAAGCGATACCCAAATATTAGTTGGTGACTAGTGTGTTTTTAAATTCAGTTTTTATTGTGATTCGATAAAAGCGCACTATCTAAGTCTGAACCGACGAGTGTGGATCTTCGTAACTTGTGCATCAATCAATCTAAGCAAAACTGAGTCACTGGTTTAATTCGGATTGTCTAAAGTTGGAATAATCCAGTGCCATTTATTTGGCGTTTTAATATTTAAATTATTTATATATGAATAGCAAGTGGCATCTCTAAGCGGGTAGTTTTGATACTTTGAGGTTTATTGATACAAAATTAAACCCGTGTAGAACCCCTTTGGCCCTAGACTGTTAAGTATGAGATCAGTTCGATCTGTAAACCATGTGTCCGGTATGGACCCTATTGAGTTGGCGGGGCAGAACATACGTCATCACAAACCGCCTAAGTTTTCCAAGTGCAAGTAGATCAAGCTCTTGGGGTTCAATGCATCATTCTAAATGTTGAGACAGCGATTTGGTTCGGTCATGTAACTTGAAAATTTATCAAATCAAAGACATGGTCTCATTGCAATTTAACCCAACGAATCCAATACTGAATTAAGGTCAGAGCCTGAAAAATGCGGCTGTGGAGATAGTGCTTCAAACGGCAAACCTTGTCGATTGACCCAATGCGTTGTAAAGCCAAACCAGGTAGCACCCAAAGCATCCCATGCATTGCTGGATACAAATAGAACTTCATCTTTGTTGACCGGAATGGCTTGTTGGACCAAACCGTAACTTTCGGGAGAGGTCTTAAACAGTCGAATCGAATCCACTGAAATGAGATGGTCTAAAACATCTTCCATTCCCGCGCTCTTGACTGCTGAGGTAAGCATATCCACACTGCCATTTGAGAGGATGGCTGTCGTAAGGCCAATGTCTTTGATCTTTTGAAGCACTGCCAAATTTTCTGCAAATGGCGTGAGGTGTGCATATTGCTGCATCAGTTTTTCAACTTGCCCAGATTCACGTTCCAGTTTGAGTCGGTCTAGTGTGTACTCCAACGACAACTGCGTTAACTCCCAAAACGGGCGGAAATATTGGCTACCCGATGCGTTGTGAGGATCGGACTGCGTTATCAGCCGTGTGTATTCAATTTGCTTGTCGCGCCACTTCACCGCAATATCGGCCCCGTGTCCAGGATAGAACTTTTCAGCCAAAACTTGGATGGAGTAAACATCAAACAATGTGCCGTAGGCATCAAAAACAACCGCTTTTATTTTCATGGAATTTTCCTCAGTGAGAATCAAATAACTGTCTTGGCATCTTGACCAAACAAAATAGATTTGGCGTTCTGGTCCACGGTGGGCGATGTATTGATTGACTTGGCAATCTCATAGGCCTGCTGTGTTGCTGGACGGTTTTTAATTCGTTCAAACCATGACGCCAGAGAGGGAAACTGACTCATGTCCTGGCGCTGACGCTCATGCGGCACGACCCAAGGATAGGCGGCCATGTCAGCGATCGAGTAGTCGCCGCATATGTACTCACGGCCATCTGACAGATGCTTATTCAAGACGCCATACAAGCGGGAAGTCTCTTTGACGTACCGATCGATGGCGTAAGGCAATTGCTCGGGCGCGTATTGCACAAAATGGTGGTTTTGACCAGCCATGGGGCCTAAGCCTCCCATTTGCCAGAACAACCACTGCAGGCATTCATTTCTTCCACGTAAATCTTGAGGAATAAACTTTTGCGTCTTGTCTGCCAAGTACAAAAGAATGGCGCCTGACTCAAAAATCGCAATGGGTTCACCGCCACCTAGTGGCGAGTGGTCAACGATGGCCGGGATGCGATTGTTGGGGGCAATTTTCAAAAAATCAGGGGCAAATTGTTCACCCTTGCTGATGTTGATGGGTTTGATGTTGTAGTCAAGGCCTGACTCTTCCAAGAACATCGTGACCTTGTGACCGTTCGGCGTGGTCCAGTAATAAAAGTCAATCATGCGTCATACCCCGGCGGTTTTAAGACGCTCATTGGAGGGGAACAACATTTTTCGTGCGTCCTCATCCACTTCGGTTTTGAAGGCAAACTTCGTCTTCAAGGCTTCTGCGCGCTGCGCCGCAGGACGCTCGTTGATTTCATCGAGCAAGCGTTTGACATGGGGCAGTTTTTCCCAAGCATCTGCGCCCAAAACAAAGGGTGCGACTCGAGCCCAGCCCCAAACCGACATGTCCACGATGGTGTACTCATTGCCCATCATGTAAGGCTGATTTGCCAAATGGTCGTTGATAAGGTGCCAGTGCCGCCATGCTTCAAAGTCATAGCGATTCACCGCATAGTCATTTGGCTTGGGTGCAAAGTGTTTGAAGTGAACCGCTTGACCACAGTACGGGCCAATGCCCGTGGCCACAAACATCAGCCATGAGTACATCTCGGCTTTGTTTTTGGGCGTGTCAGCAGGAACAAACTTACCAATCTTTTCAGCCAAATAAAGCAACATGGCGTTGCTATCAAAAACTCGAACGTCATCGTCCAGCATGGCCGGCGTCTTGGCGTTGGGGTTGATCGCCTTGAAAGCATCTGAGTGCTGCTCACCTTTGCGCGTATCCACTGGAATGAGTTCGTAGGGCTCACCAGTCTCTTCCAGGTACAGCGCGATCTTCAATGGATTGGGTGACGGATGGAAATAGAACTTGATCATGCGAGATGCTCCTTGTGAGTTTGGATTGAAAGGATTAAATGAATGCGAGCCAAATACCGAGAGGCAGAAACGCCAGGCTCAGCACGTGGCCGACGATGACTGTGGACGCAACCTTGTTGGGCTCTACTTGAAATTTGTCTGCCAGCATGAAATTGAAAACTGCGGGCGGCAAACATGCAAACAAAATCAACGCTCCGCGCTCCAACCCTTGCAAGGGGATGAGCCAAAGGGTCAAAAATGCAGCCGCAATTCTGACAATCAAAATCAGTACGCCTGACTGAACTCCCACCCAAGCATCTGCGACTTGACTGCTGGCAAGCCTTGCCCCGAGGGACATCAACATCATCGGAACCAACACACTGCCAATCATGGTGCAAGAGGTTTGAACCCAGTCGGGTAGAGCCAACTGCAATTGAGAACTGGCCACACCCAGCACAGTTGCCCAAACCAGTGGGTTGGCGTACACCATGCGCCAGTCCACTTTGCCACTCATCACGCCAGCACCCAGCGTGAAATGCAGAATGTTGGAGATCACCAACAAAACCACCGCTGTTGCCATTCCTTCTGGTCCGTAGGCCAAGGCAATTAAAGGGATACCAATCGGGCCCACGTTGGTGAACATGGCACAAGGCAAAAATGCCTGCTGAGTAGCGCCTGAAAATTTTGCCAACGGCCAAGCGATCAATCCGCTCAGAAAAATCAACAAAATGGACGCCCCAGTAAACGACAGGGCTGAGATCGGGTCAAAGGACTTGGCAGACAGCGAAATAAAAATCAAAACCGGTAGAGCCACGTCCACAACCAACTTGTTGGCACCTCCCAGGTCCGGTTTGACGCGGCGGCTGTACAGAAAGCCAACCAACACCAGAGTGAAGATGGGGAGCGTGATAGTTGCAATTTTTGAAAACATGGATCCTGACTCGGTTAAAGCACTCTCGCCTCTTTGCATTATCTTGTACTTGATGCAACAATACGTACATATAAATTTGCAATTCGTACAAATGGATGCCCCTCGCTTAGATCGCCTCACCGCCTTACTGGAAGGACTCAGTCCAAAAGTGACTCAGACTTCCATGGCTGAAGGTTTTTCTCTACACATCATCAAGGTGGGAACATCTGAACTCTCCTCGGATAGCTTTTCGGCCATTCAACTGGACTCTCTGTCTTTGTTGGTTTGCCCTGCGAAGCACTCGCTCCCAAACATCCTCGAAGCCAATCAGCGTTGCTTGATGAGTTTTGACGTTGTTTTTGATGGCCCCATGGGGCCAAGTTTTTTAGCTGAGCTACCTCGGCCAATCTCAATTGGAATGAGGGACGCTGACCCATCGCTCGTGCAAGTCATGACGCTGATTGCCAATGAAATGCAGGCCAGTCGTTGTGGCCAACCGCTCTTTATCAATCATGCAGGCGATATCTTGCTGATCAGTTTGATGCGACACCTGACATCTCGACCGCAGCAAGAATCAGGGCTATTTCTTGCGTTGTCAGATCCGCGAATTGCCAGAAGTTTGGTTGCCATGCACGCAAAGCCCGCTCACCCTTGGACCCTGGAAACTTTGGCCAACTTGGCAGGCATGTCGCGGACATCGTTTGCGAATTACTTCAAAGACGTCATGCAGGTGCCACCTGGAAAGTATTTAGAAAATTTGCGGCTGGCCATTGCACGGCAACTGGTGCAGACCGGTATTGGGCTGAAGCAAATTGCTGCGCGAACTGGCTATGCCAGCCCTTCTACGCTGTCTAGAGCTTTGGGTCGTAGCATTTAGGAGGCATGGAAACAACCCTGCTGAGAAAAAATGCCAGGCCAACCGGTATGAACCTATATGAAACCACTGCATATAGGCATCAAGGAGCAAGGCCATGGCTACTAACTACACCTCGTCTTCGAATCCACGGGCTGAAAAAATGGGTGACGTGCTGGACGACCTGTCCAGTGGCGTCGCCAAAACCGCTGCCCTCGAACCCAAGCCCGAGCCCAAACTGTTGGTTCCAGAGGTCCCAGCCGAACCTGCCCGCCAACTCCTGACCGAAACAATGCTTGCCGATCGCTGGGTTTGTTCAGTCGCACGCCTTCAGCGCTGGCGCACCGTCGGCGAGGGCCCGCAGTACTTGAAGATCGTGGGGAAGGTCTTGTACCGTCTCTAAGACATAGAGGCCTATGAAGAAGCCTGTCTGATCCGGAAAGTGTTCTAGGGCGCACCAAGGGAGACCCAGAACGGCTTGTAAATTGTTCGAACGATTTGGAATCAGTTCGAAATAGTCTTGGCGGAAAGAGAGGGATTCGAACCCTCGATACGGAATAATACCGTATGCCTGATTTCGAGTCAGGTGCATTCGACCACTCTGCCATCTTTCCGATGGAGTTAGATTCTACATATTTCGAGTAGCAGGGGATAAAATTTTCAAGTCACAGATAGAATGCAATTAACAAACCTTGGAGTTGTTGAATGATAAGTCCGTTAGAGTACAAAACTAAATTTGTAAAACGAGTTTCTTGGATTTTTACTGCCTCAAGTTTACGAGTAGCATTTGGGTTTTTCGCATTGCTCTTGTCCTTATACAGTAGGTCTAGTTTTGCAGATGAATTTAAAGTGAACTGCGATATACAAGGCACTATTCCTGTTCTTGACGATAAAGCATTGCCCCCTGTGAAGGCAGTTCTCATGATTCAAACGCTTGGCAACAACATATTCATACAGATTGTGGGTCCAAGCCCCTATGAAATGAAAGTAAATACCTTAGAGACGAAACTAATGTCCGGGAAAAACCTGACCAATCCTAAACACCTGGGGGCTCGTGTCAAAAATAAAACAACGGGTCAAGAAACCGAGATCGTGCTGGACTACAAAACCGTCGCATTATCCGGTTACAACGATATTGAATACCAAAAGCAAATGGTTAGACTTGTCCTAACGGGCCAGTGTGTACTGCCTAAATGACTATAAATTTAACTCTAAAGATTTAAATTTATAGTCTAATCGGTAGAAACCCTGAATAAATAGGGGGTTTTAATAACTTGATTAGTCAATAGTTGTCTAATCAAGTAAATTACGGACATGAAGTGTCCCACTGAAGTTCAGTCCAATACCCCCTTTTATATACCCGGGCAATACAAGCCCGAGCAAAGTCTTGGCTACCTTATGAAGAAGGTGCTTTCATCCATTTTGTTAGAAGCTGATCATCGATTAGCATCCTTTGATTTAACTTATGTCCAGTGGCTCCCTCTATACAAACTTGCTCAAAATGAGGACATCACATTAGCCTCTTTGTCCAGGGATTTACAGATAGATCCAGCTGCTATGTCGCGCTCTTTGGACCGAATCGAATCCAAAGGTCTCATTCACCGAAAAAGGTCACTCTCAGATAGGCGAGTCGTTCACTTGGAGCTTTCTCCAGAAGGCAGAGAGATTGCAGAGGGTGTAAAAGGCGTGCTTGCTGATGTTTTAAACGATCACTTAAAGGGGTTTAGCTTCGAGGAGTGGTCAACAATGATTGCACTGTTGAAGCGAATTCTTCTTAATGGGGACGCGCTTCGCGCCTCTGTAGTGCCCAGCAAGGAAGTTGCCTAATACTTTTGAAACTATCACTCATATCAGTACGTAAACTTTAAAACCTAACTCCGTATTTAATAAAAATAAACTCCCAAACAGCTAAATCATGAATTTAAACATTGGTACAAAATCCACATCACTTGCCCACAATTGTTGGCACTCGACAGAGCCAAAGCCAAAGACTCCATTTCCCTTTGCATTATCTGCATTGGTTCTCTCACTGACTCTTGGCGGTTGCGCCACTCCAGGTCCTGGGCATGATCAGCTGGGATCAATACAACCCAAGCAAGTAGGTCTTGGTTCAGAGGTGTCTACAGATATATCCGCTCAGTGGTGGAATGAGTTGGGAGACCCAACTCTTAACAACTTGATTGCATCGGCACTCAAAGACAGACCAAGTATGTTGATCGCTAAATCAAGGGTTTACAAAGCAATTTCGCTTGCACAACTCAGTGAGTCCACCAGTCTGCCCCAGGTTGGCCTGGGACTAGATACAAACAGACAAAGCTACAGTACCAATGGACTCTTTGGCGGGTTATTAAAGAACTCTGGTTTACAAACATCAACAACCTCTACGTTCCAAGCCGGTATGAGTTGGAATTTAGATCTCTGGGGAATGCACGCGGCCCAAACTGCTGCGGCATTGGGTGAAGCAAAAGCTGTACAGACCGATTTAGCCACTGCTGCTCTTTTAACCGCAGTACAAGTTACACAGGGCTACATCAGTCTCGCGAAGCTTGGGACTCAACTTGACGTTGCCGAGCGGGCTATGGAGCAGCGTCAAGAGATCTATAACCTAACGAAAGCTAGACTCCAAGTGGGATTGGATACGAAAGTCGAGGTCTCTCAGGCCCAGAGTTATTACTTCGAAGCTCGCGTACAAAGAGAGATTGTGCTCGAGCAAATGGATCTGGTTCGTCATCAGTTAGCCGCTTTGACGGAGCAACCCATGAGCGCCCTCGACAAAGTTGCTCCTAGACTAGAGCAATTAAAGTTTAAGGACGTGCCTACAGTTGTAGGTGCAGATTTACTTGGTCGACGCCCAGATATAGTTGCAGCGCGCTGGCGCGTAGAAGCGGCCACTCACGATGTAAACGCGGCATCTAAACAGTTCTACCCTAACATTAATTTGAATGCATATGCTGGGTTCAACGCTCTTAAATCGAATCCGCTTATCAACAGCAATAGCAAAGAGTTTGGCGTAGATCCAGCAATTAGCTTACCTATTTTTGATGGAGGTCGACTCAGAGCTCAACTTGGATCAAAAAGAGCTGAGCTAGACGCTGCAATTGCGCAGTACAACGAGCTAATCACTCAAGCGGCCAGAGAGAGTAGTGATGTATTGTCCTCAACGAAGTCAATCGTTAAACAAAGAGCGGAACAACAAGAGGCTCTTCAAAGCGCTAAAACTGCCTATGAGCTTTCCTTGGAAAGATACAAGGCAGGTATTGGCAATTATTTGATTGTGCTTAACACTGAGAGCCAGTGGCTGACTCAGCAAAGACTCTCTGTAGATTTGCAAGCTCGCCAGCTTGATACCAGAGTCGCTTTGGTCAGAGCTTTAGGGGGTGGGTGGCAACCCACAGCAATGAGTATGAAGAACCCCAACAGCAAAAGCAATGGTGAAGTCTCAGACGGCTCCAGCAGTAGCGTTGTTGCCGTCAGCTCTGCAAGCTCAAAAACCCAATCCGTACAGGCGACCGACTCATTAGATTCAGCAATGATTACTGATAAAGCCTTGAATGATTCGAGCTTTAAAGTAGTCACTCAAGATGCAAAGCCTAGTGAGCCAGTATCACTAGGAGTTCAAAGTGCGTTGAGCCCACAGAGTGCCACTCAGTAGTATGTTTACGCTGTTTTAAACATCATTCATCGTTGGTTAAAAACCCGTAGTATCCAATTTCAAAATTTCAATTTAGCGAGAAAAACATGTCTGAACAACAAAGCAACAAGTCGTCAAACAGAAAGCGCGGACTCATGGTCGTAGGCTTGGTGGTAGGCACCGTAGCCATTGCTTGGGGAGGCTATCAGTGGTTTTACGGGAAATACCATATCAGCACTGATAACGCTTATGTTGCGGGTAACGTAATCCAAATTACGCCCCAAGTCAGCGGTACCGTGATCTCCATCCAAGCCGATGAGACAGACTTCGTTAAAGCGGGTGAGTTGTTGGTAAAAATTGACCCCACGGATGCCAAGGTAGCTCTAGAGCAAGCGCGGGCTCAGTTAGAGCAAACCATTAGAGACGTTAAAACTCTTTTCGCCAATAACGAGGCATTAAGAGCACAGGTCAATTTGCGTCAAGCAGATTTAGCCAAGGCAGAGGTTGAGTTGTCCAAAGCTCAAGATGATGTAAAACGCAGATCCCCGCTGTTAAATAGCGGCGCGGTTGGACAAGAGGAATTTAATCACGTTAACGCCCAGTTGGCCTCTGCTAGAAGCGTTGCACAGGCAGCGCAGTCCGCAGTTATGGCTGCGAAAGAACAGTTACAGGCTGCGCTGACTCAAACAGACGGGACAACCGTTGAGCATCATCCAAACGTTGAACGCGCTGCCGCTCGGTACAGAGAGGCTTTCTTGGCACTTGAGCGCGTCGAGCTGGTGTCACCCGTTGATGGACACATCGCTAAGCGCGGCGTTCAAGTGGGGCAGCGTGTACAAGCCGGCGCACCCTTGATGACAATTGTGGCTCTTAATCAATTATGGGTAGATGCAAACTTTAAAGAAAGCCAATTACAAGATATTCGCATCGGTCAACCCGTTGAGTTGGTAGCAGATGTTTATGGTCAAAAAACAGTTTTTCACGGAAAAGTAGCAGGACTTGGTGCGGGCACTGGTTCAGCTTTCTCATTGCTACCGGCGCAAAATGCAACCGGTAACTGGATCAAAGTAGTTCAGCGCGTCCCCGTTCGAATCGCATTAGATGAGACTGAGCTCGCTCAACACCCACTAAGAGTTGGTCTCTCAATGGACGTTACTATCGATACCAAAGATCAAGGCGGTAAAGCATTGGCAGATATGCCTCGCACTGCCCCTACCTCCACTACTGCTGTGTACGATGTGCAAAGTAGTAAAGCAGATGAGGAAGTTAGGAAGATCATAGCTTCCCAGCTCGGTCGCAGCTCAACTGGGGCGTCCTCGAACGCTAAGCAGTGAGAACGCCCACAGACATCCTTACGCAGCCAAACCAGGCTGCGCTAGAGGTGTGGTTTTGAAATTTGCGATGAGTTAATTTAAAGAAGAAAATGCTATGAGTTCCAAAGAACAGCAAGGCGAGGCGGGCGCAAGTGCCAATCCAAGTGCAGACACAAGTTCAACTGCTGCAAATGGTTCAAGCACTGGGACCGCCACTAAATCTGAAACAGCTGCCCCAGCTGTGCCTGCTGCGCCACCCCCAGTTTCCCCCCTGAGTGGATCTCAATTGTTGATGGGGACACTGGCGCTATCGCTTGCAACATTTATGAATGTTTTGGACTCATCGATCGCAAATGTGGCCATCCCATCCATCGCCGGTGACTTGGGGGTAAGCCCCAATCAAGGCACTTGGGTGATTACGAGTTTTGGCGTTGCCAACGCGATCTCAGTTCCGCTAACGGGCTGGCTTACTCAAAGATTTGGTGCAGTTAGACTTTTTACTTCTAGTATTTTTCTTTTTGTATTAACGAGTTGGATGTGCGGCTTTGCGCCCTCGCTGGAGCTGCTTGTGTTTTTTCGAGTATTGCAAGGTTTAGTCGCCGGGCCCATGATCCCACTCTCGCAAACACTCCTCTTGGCGAGTTACCCCCCAGCAAAAGCGGGTACTGCACTTGCCTTGTGGGGGGTGACGACTCTGGTTGCGCCTGTGGCTGGTCCGTTATTAGGAGGGTGGATAACGGACAATATTTCATGGCCTTGGATTTTCTACATCAATTTACCCGTTGGTATATTTTCTGCCCTCTTGACATGGAATATTTACAAAAAACGGGAAACCACAGTTCGTAAATTACCCATCGATACGGTTGGA
>Ga0164297_10005389_pt1 | contig 10997 bp, 14 predicted proteins | sample GEODES058metaG_FD_113539 | JGI IMG/M metagenome (GOLD analysis project Ga0164297, IMG submission 113539) | Dystrophic lake water microbial communities from Trout Bog Lake, Wisconsin, USA - GEODES058 metaG | ecosystem: Environmental > Aquatic > Freshwater > Lake | place: USA: Trout Bog Lake...
ACCGGTATACCAATGAGCTAACTCCCTTTTAGAATTGAAAATAGGGGAGTCGGACCAATTCCCTTTTAGATATAATACACCTGAGTTGGTGGGGTTCCCCTGTGGGCCTCCACCAAGTCGGGCTTCCCCTGTCTTCCCCTGTGTTGGTGGCTTCCACCTGCGTCCCGCGTTCCCCCTTACGCCGCGCTTCTCTGCCCCGGGCGCTAACGGGATTCCCCGGTCTACCCCTGTGTTGAGGCGGCACTGCCCTCCAGGGTAGACTTTGCTTACCCTTGCGTCAGTTTAGCCCCCTTGCGCCAGAAGTGCACATTGCTATACACAGATGGACATCACACGTTCTTCATAGCTTCGGCTTGCCAAATCCCTTGGACAGGCGGGTCTGGAGGAGGCGCTCGTAGCCAGGTCCCGTCTGCGAGTCGTTGAACGGCGCTGCCTGGGCGTACTCGAACAGCCGGTTATACACATCTCCGTCGTACGAGCCCAGGCACGAGTTGAGAAAGAGGTCGCTCAGTCCGAAAGAGTCGACCAGCGCAACCGCATCTGGGCGCACGTCACCAAGCACCTGGCGCAGAGTGGCGCGCAGGAGGCGCGCTTGGGAGGCGTCCATGAAGCCATCCTCCACGAAGTCGCCCAGGCTAGAGTCCATACCGGACAGCGCCTCCAGCACGAAGAGGCGTCGCAGGACAGCAACCCCAGAGGCTGGGAGGCCAGCCTTGGCTGCTGCGCGCACTCCATCCTGGAACGCAGTGAGGATGACACACGCGCAGTGCGCATTTGCGGCCGCAATCCACGCAAGCTGGTCGACACTGAAGGTGTCGCCCCCCCTGGCCATGGTCTTGGCCGCAGCTGTGGCTGCCTCAGCCACCAGGCGGGCAGAGCGGTGCCGGTACGCGTCCAGCAACGCATGCTCATCACGCATCTCAGTGCTCTTGCCAAGCGGCGAGCGAGCCGGGGCGCTGCTACAGAGCAAGTAGGCTGCACCGCCAGCAGGTGCGCCGCCCTTTGCGACTCGCTGGGCGGCCTTGAGCAGATACCTGGCTGTCTGGAGAAGCAGCACGTTGTTCTCACCCTCGTATGTGACATTCGGCGCGTAATTGCCCAAAGTCCCCGAATAGCCAGCCGCAGCCATGAAGCCGTGGCCCCCGGAGGTGAGACGGCATTCCTCGATGCCGTCCTTAGTGCGTGCGCTACACAGGGCTTTCAGCCCGCTGCTGGTGGCGTGCAGCTCCGGCAGCGCAGAGAAATCGCCTGAGGTGCGGCTTGACTTCTCGAAGGCGGTGTACATGTTCCGCATGTACTCAGCCGTGAAATGGAACGCAAACGCAGTCGCCACGAGCGGGAGCAGTGTGCGCTGGCAGTGCGGGTAATCAAGCACCTGCAGCTCCTTGCCCGTCGACGGGTCGGCGTTGCTCTGTCTGCGAACGGAAGCGTAGCGTACTGCTGTAGTGACAGCCTTCTTGAGGAACAGAGCAGCGTTCTGGACGATGTCTGCACGCACGAACACCATTGTGCCGTACGCAACCTTGGCCACCTTGGGTGGGTGGTACATCCCGTCTGCATCCACGCTTGCGTGGCGCATGAGCATGGCCCGGCGGGGGATGCGGAAATGGTCGAATCGCAGCCAGCCGTTGTCGATGGCGTTGTAGCCCAGCTTGCTGCCGATGTCACCGACAGCGATGCCAGGCAGCGGCACGTGTGTGTTTGCATCGCGGATGCGGACCACGAACGCGTGTGGCCCGTAGTCCTTGCCCTGGGTCACCAGGCGTGCCATGCAGATCACATGATTCGCCGTCTTGCCCAGGCCACCGGGCCACCACTTTGTGCTTGTCAGTGTGGGCGAGTGGATGACGAACTCCTGGGTGCTGGCGTCGTATGTGGCGGTCGTCTCCAAGCCACGCAGATAGGTGCCGTGACCTAGCTCCGTCTGGGCGTACGTGCCGATGATGGACAAGTTGTAGCACAGCGGCAGCCATTGCTTCTGCTGCTCCGCATCGCCCTGGCCTTGGATGGTCGGGATAAACATGCCCACATGCAGGTCCAAGCCACAGGGCTCGTCCAGGAGCTCTCGCAGCACTCGCCCTGCTGCCAGCGGGTCCTTCTCCTTCATCGACAGCACTTTCTTCGTCATGCCCAGGTACATCTCCAGCGTCCGCTCATACAGCTGCGCCCTCGTCCAGTCAGCCTTGCCCGTCTTCTGCGCGTACAGTGGGTCGTTGGCCACAGCCTGCGTGACACGCTGCCGCAACGCCCACGCCTCCTCTCCGCCAGCAAGGTACACAGTCAACGCGTGCACGTCGAAGCTGGCACCTGCGCGCTCTCTGCAGTGCGCGCACACGTGTCGGTGTCAGCGCCCACACCTTGGAAGCCTAGCGTCAAGGAGCTCGCAGACGCACCGCCCGATATCCTGCTTCGGGTCCGTCCACCCAGTGGTCACCAGCGCAGTCGAGGTGGCTACCAGCGCTTTCTGGGGGCGCAAGGCGGAGAGCACAGAGTGTGTTGGTACCCAGGTGGTGGTGTGTCACGTAGCAGTCAGCTCAAGGGGGGTGGACCCACACCGGGGGGCCGCGAGTGCGAGTCGCACCACGGACGAGCGAAGGCGCGGCGCGCACCGTGCGGTCGTCTACAGGACCAGGCAGGGGCCCGCGGACGGTGTCCTTCAGTTTGTCAAGCGGTGGAGCTAGTGCTTCTGCAGGCAACGCCAGGCGGCGAGCCAGCTGCGCGGCTGGCGACGCGCTAGCCGTCTCCGACGCTGTTGCCATGTGCGCTCGAAACTGCTTTGGCGACCCGTCCTCGGTCCGAGGTCCCACCTCTACTTCGTTGCCGGTGCCTCGCCACGCCTATGGCGCACGCAGTCGGGGTGCCACATGCGCCGCGCCTAATAACAGCATTCACACCGCGCAGCTGCAGGGCAGGTCGGTCATGCCGAGGCGTGGCGCGACGCCCGCAGCGACACCTCTGTATTGCGGCCTCGTCTTCTGTGGCTCAGCAGCCGGACGTGCAGGCTGCTGTTGACGTGTTGCGTGCCGCAGCTGCGAACAAAAGGCCAGCGCCGGCTGCTGTGTGCGCGGCTATGCGGGCTGTTGAGGAGGCGAAAGTGTTGGATGTGGGCAGCTTGAGCACCAACCTGGACGGGTCGGGCGTTCGTTGGCGCCTTGTATTCACCAGCAGTTCCGCGGACTTGGAGAAGCTGCGCAAGGCCGGCACAGGCTCGGGCCAGTATTTCCCAATCACTGCAGTTCAGTCCTGGAGCTCCGCAGGCAGCATACGCAACGGCGTCCACCTGGGACACTGGGCGGCATTACAGTTCGACGGCCCCTTTCGGCTGGCAGGCAAGCGACTGCAGTTTGATTTCAGCAAGTTGAGCCTCAAGTTGTTTGGCCTTCGCGCAGCCTTCCAGCTGAAACCGGCGACATACACGCTTCCAGCGAACGGCACCAAGGAAGGAGGCGCCTTGCCTTTCTTCATCTTTGCATATGCGGACGGGGAGCTTGTGGTAGCACGGGGACGCAGCGGCGGCATTGCTCTCTGGGCAAAGGCACAACCCAGTTGGCTCCTGGAGAGCGGTGCGCTGCCACTGGAATGACTGCGCTCAGAGACAGACAGCGCTGCCCTGATGTGGTGCTTGTTGCTTGCATATAAGAAGTAATCGTGTCTGTCAAGCCCCTGTGTTGCAGGCGTCTATTTGTTGAAGACGCTCTCCAGAGCACCCAGCAAGCTTCCATTCTTGGGTGCGGCTGCTGCGTAACCAAAGAAAGCCACCATCGCGAGGCGGGAGTGCTTGATCTCAGCCACACGCAAGCGGAAGGTCTGCTCGCTGCCCGGCTCGGATGCCAGGTTCAGCGGGTCGAATGCGCCGCCTGGGTAGCACCGCTTCTCCACATCCAGCTCTTTGTTGCGCAGGACCTCGATGCCGGCCATCAGGATGGTCTGGATGATCACCAACTGCGTGAGGTCGAACGGCAGGGGCAGGCTGGCGTAGCTGCTGCCGTTCTCCAGCTCGTACTTGCCAGCGTCCAACCAGCTGACACCGGTGTTCAGCTCAGCGACCACCGCGCCCAGGGTGGCGAGCATCGCCCACCGTCCGTGGATGAGCTCGCACTCGCGGAAGCGGTTAATGTCGAACACCTCAGTGTATGGCTGTAGGCAGCACACAATAGTGTGGAGCGTGTCAGAACACACAGTGGGCGAGGAAGTGGTTGTCAATAGCAAAAGCGTCGGGATCGTTCGCGGGATATCCGTGGGCCAAAGGCCCAGGTGCAGGCGTGCTGGCGGCGAGACACGTTCAGTGGAGCAGCAGCTCGTGTGTGGGGACGCACCACGAGTGCGTCCTCCTTCACCTCCACCGGCGCCGGCTTCAGTTTGCCCAGGAGGCCACCAGCCCGGTTCTTGGGCAGGTTCTGGTCCAACGCGTCGAGGTCGAACTGGTAGTACTCCGTCGGCTGGCGGAGTGGCCGTGTGCCGTGTGGCCGGGCGTGAGAACGGGAGTCGAAGCAGGTAAGAGGCGGCCCGTCGGGTAGCCGGAGCTCAGAACTGGACCCGAGACAGCAGCTGTGCACCGACTTGCGCCGCCGCTGTCGCATCGGTACGTAATCACCGGGCAGATGTTAAGTTGCGCACCTTGCCCAGGCCGAGTGGGTCGAAGCCAGCGTCGCCTGGACACGGAGCAGCGCGTGGCGGACGTGAGTATCGTGGCTTGAGTTGGGGCGAGTAAACCGACACGCCGCCGGCCGCGCTTCGCACAGCCCTGACGCACCCGGCAGGGAGCCGTCCAGCCACTCCGGTGCCTCAACGTTGGGCAGCCACTTCGTGCGGTCGGGACCGCCGAAACCAGGGGCAGCAGCACTCTTGGCCTTGGCGCCCTTGACGGCCTTGGCAGGCGCCATGCGCTGGGTGGCCGCCTTCACGGACACTGTCAGCTGACGGGACTGCGTGGTCCGCATGGCGTGGGGCTGACGAGGGTTATTCTTGTGGCCATTTCTGCGTCGTCAGCGCCTTTCAATCGCCTTTCATCAGCATTTCAAACCAGGCATGGAGCTCCGAATCGCCATGTGCTGCGCGTCTCTACCATGTGGCTGCATCTGACATCCGATGCGCAATCAATGGAGCTCTCTGCCCACGCATCACTTCGGTCAACCAGATCAATCAGTCGGCTTAGCGGCTTCCATCGCGATGGGCGGTCAGCCAGCACTAAGAGCGCGTGTAGCCAGCCACTGCCCGTGTGCCTGCGTAATTGCAAGCCCAATCAAGAATCCCTCGATGCACAACGCCGCCAGCCACCGCTACGCTGTCGCACTCGTAACTGCTCTCAAGCAGGTGCCAGTGCATAGACGCACGTTTGTCATACGCGCGCCTAAGCGGCCGCCCGCGGCCCGCCCTTGCTCACTTGAGCTTTGTCTCCGTGAAGAGCACGTGTCGCCGCACGCGTGGATCATACTTCATGAACTCGAGCTTCACAGGCAGCTTCTTGGGGTTCTTCTTCTGCGCGTGTGCGTGCGGCCGTGTGCAGAGGTGCTTGTCAGTGCAAAGGCGAGAGGAGTACCCCCGGCAGGGACTGCTGGAAAGGCCCCGGCGAGTGGGGTGGCTCTCCAGAGGCACGGAGTGCGTAACGACCAGGCGTGAGCACGCACCTTGACGTAGAAGAAGCCGGTGCCCGCACTGGAGAGAAGCTTGACAAGGATGCTGCCGGCTTTGCCGCCTGCCATGGCCGGCGTACGCACGCCACACAGGCAGAGCACGCGCGCGTGTGTACAATCAAGTGTCTGGGTGGGATTAACGCGGGATTAACAGACCCGAGGTTCTCAACCGCCCAGCGAGAGAGGTGCTATTTGCTGGGCTGGCCCGTAAGGTCTACCCTGACTTACGGTAAGCCTTATAATAAGATTTTCAACGGTTGCGAATGGTAAGGTCAATCGTAAGGCGCTGGCCGGCGGGCGAGGCGCCAAGTCAGCACACGCAGTCTTCAAGGCGAGCAGGGCATCGAACGCGGCGGCTTTCCCGCATGCTCAAATCCCTGCCGCGGGCGCGCACCGCCTGCTAGCAGCCACCCGCAGCTTGTCATTGCGGGCGCCGGCGCGGGCGGACACGGACAATCGGTTTGGCGGGAGTGTGAGCCACGCCGCGGAGACTGCCACGTGGCACTGCGACGGCGGTCGGCGCGCTTATGGTAAGGCTTATAAGCCCTTTGGGCTTGTGTCCACTGGGCGTTATGCTTACCCGAGGCGCTTATCTGTAAGGATAGCCAGTGTCCACTGGGGGTCTTATCCTTAACCGTTAGGGTCGGGTGGGCCCATAAGGTTTGCCGGAACCGTCAATGGTAAGGCTTACAGCTTACGGGCCAGCCCAGGCTATTTGTGCTCCCACTCAACTACATAGTATGTATTACGTCCTTACAGCGAATTGCGCGACAAGATGGCGTATGCGTACTTGCGCTTGTCAAAGTTGCCCAGCGCCTGCAGCTTGTTGACAGCCCTTGCGAATGCCAGCTCGTAGGAAGTTCGCCCCGGCACCGCCTTGCATAACTCGAACCTGTCGAGATACTTCTTCACATCCGGATCCGCGGACAGCAGTGCATAGGCATCCGTGCCTTGGATGAGGTCCGGACCCAGCGCAGCCAGATCCGCAACTCCCAAGCGCAGGGCCTCGAAGCATGCACGCCATTCTGCAACAGAGGCGCCTGCGGGAGGGACCAGCGTCTGGGTGGCCGCCACCGTGCCATCTTGGCATCCAAGAGAAGGCTCAGGAAAGTCGTTGGTGACGCCAGGCGGCAGGATGCCGCCTTTGTAGTTGGATGCCAGGATGCGCCGGAACTCACGCCTCGGGATGACTGACGCGCTGAACGCAATCAGGTCTGCCCAAGTCAGCTCGTCCTTCGTTACGGCCGCTGCATCCACTGCAGCCTTGACGCGGGCGAGAGCAGCGACCGTCGACTGCAGGCCTGCGTTCTGGGGCAGCTTCAACTCGTCCGCCAAGTGGGCGCTGCCATCCCGTGTGCCGCTGGCGGCGTCATTGAAGAGCAGGCGCACGCAGCCGACGTAGGCGCCGGGCTTATCCAGGTCGGGGTCGGCACGCAGAGCTGTGCGCAACAAATCCGCATACTCCTGGCGTTGCTTCGTGATATACGGCTTCGACAGCTTGTCCACAGGGATCACGTTTGGTGCGCTGCCAGCTGCCTCCTCTGCCAGAGCGGTGGCGCTCGAGAAGGGCAGCACAAGGAGCGGGGCAGTTGCAGATAGCAAGACTTCACGACGGTTGGGGTGGTTGGGAGGTACTGCCGCCACGGCAACGCAGCGACGGGCAGGTTGCTGGCGTGCCCGCAGAGATGCGGGCACTGAGACAGAGGTGGCGGCCACGAGCATTGTTGAAGCGAAGGGCTCGCGTTGCAGTGGATGCAGAGTTTTTGTCAGCGCTATTTGGTTGTCTCTGTGCGCATGGTACGCATTTTTTGACGTTGATGTCAATTTTGGCTACTGCTGTGACGAGACATCACTTTAGATGTGGAGGAATGGGCAGCTATCGCCTGGAGTGAAGATATGCCATCCAGTCAGATCCCGAGCTTAGTAAGCTCTGACGAATGGACGAATGGTGCGCGCAAACGCTGCGCACCCTTCTTGCACGTGGAGTACGCTGCAGGTGTGCCAGGGATGTGGAAGGCGCACAGATGCACCGGGCGGCCCAGGTCGACCATCTGCTGCCGTGCCGGTGAAGAATGGCCGGGCGCATCGTGGCTAAAACGGCAGTTGGTGCGGCAGCAGGAGCCGAGGTTGCGCCACAAGTAGCAGCTCTCATTGGAGGAGAAGGCATGCGTGCGCATGGTGCTGACAGTGTCATCGCTGCTGCTGCTGGAGATGCGCAAGTCCAGGTCATGGGGCAGATGGCGCCCAGTCAAGGGCGTCAAATTGCTCAGCCGCATGGCCAGCTCTGGCGCCATCGGTACCACCAGCGTAGAAACTGGGCAGCCAAGCGCTGAGCGCATCTCTTGGGGAGGCGGTCGCGCCCGTCCGCCAGAAGCCACATCCTGTGACGACAAATGGCGCGGGCGACTGCCGCCGCCTGACGCATGCGTATCTGGATTGCTGGCAACTTTCATCACCGACACGATGGCCCAATCGGCAGCTGTCAGCGACACCATGTCATCGAATTCGTTGTTGTCCACCGTCTGCGGCAGCATCGCCGCATTGAAAAGCTGGTGGGGCGGCATCATCAACGGCGTGGTGAATGACTGCACGCGTACGGGGATCAGCATGTCAGCGCTATGGGAATGGCATGCAGGCATCTTCCATTCTGACCTGCATGTGTTGGTATTCGACCCACAGCGAGAAGAAGTCGTCTTGCTCCGTCAGCGGGCAGCGGGTAAGCACGAAGGCGTGGCTGGTGTGGGGACGTGCCCAGGAGAAAGTGGATGGGGGTCAGTTGCGCGCTCATTCCTAGTGCGCTGCCGGCGATTCACGCACAACGGGTTGGCCGCCGGTTTAACGAGCGGCAGTGGGTACCAGCTCCCGTCGCCCGAGGGTACGAGGAGAGATAAGCGCGGGGTGGAGGCCAGGTTTGCACTTGGAGCAGGAGCAGTCACCGAGGCCGAGTATCCGGCCTCTTCCGCAGGTGCCTCCGCCGCGCACATCGCGTGCATGCTGCGGTTTCAACATCGCGCAGTCGTTGTCAGATTGCCCGCGAGTTTTGGGCACAAACAGGAGGCGGAAAAAGGCAAACTAACAGGTGACCGTGGTTTCACGCGCCGCGTCGCCGAGCGATGCCAATATCAAACGCAAACGCACCTTGACGCGCTGGGGCCTGCCTGGGTCATCGCTTGCGTCAGCTGCTCCTTAAGCAGCGGCATCGGGTGCGTGAAAGAGGCACGAAGGAACGTGCTTGAGCGGCTGTCCTCCTCAGAGGAGACTGAGGCGTCGTACACGTCATCTGGCGACGCGACCCCCTTCGGCGAGCTCGCCTGCGACATGGCTGCGCGCGTGGGAGGGCAGGGCGTGCGAGTGCACCTCGCGTGCAAGAGCCTCAACGAAGGGAGAGGAAGGAAAAAGCGACGGCGATGGTCCTTCGTCCGTTAGCAAATTAAGCTCACACAGCAGCGCGCGCAACGCACTGCACGCAAAGTGCGGGACGCACAGGGAGCTGCGACACACGTATTCGTCTCAATTGCACAGCGCTGATCACGATGTCACAGCGTTTTTAAACGAAAAGAAAAGTGGCGGCGCGCGGGTACGCAAGCTGGCGCTGGGCCCTTATGCGGAGGGCGCGAACTTGGTCGCATACGCGAAGCCGTTGGCGTTGGAGGGGTCAGCCAGGTGGGCGTTCAGGTTGGCGATGGGTCCCTCGCCGGTGACGATGGCCTGCACGAAGAAGCCGAGCATGGAGAACATGGCGAGGCGGCCGTTCTTGATCTCCTTCACCTTCAGCTCCGCGAACGTGTCCGGGTCATCAGCCAGGCCCAGGGGGTCGAAGGGGCCGCCCGGGTGCAGCTTGTCCAGGCCCTCGATGGCGCCTGCCAGCTCGCCGTTGGCGCGGAACGCCTCAGCCTGGCCCATGACGGCGACCAGGAAGGCGACGTTCAGCACGATGTTGCTGGAGAAGGGGCCCAGGCCGATGGTGTCCACCCACTGAAGGCCCTCCGGGCGGAAGATCTCGGCCTGGATGTTGATCCAGTTGGTGCCGGGGGCAACGCCGACGCCGTACTCCGGAATGATGCAGCCCAGGGCGCCGAGCATGGCCCAGCGGGCGTGGATCAGCTCCACCTCGCGGTAGCTGCGCGAAGGGAGAGGGGCAAAGGGGTAAGGTGAGATGGTTAGGGAGAGCAGGCTGAGCGTCCCAGCACACGCGCGGCGCCACGCACCGGGCAAAGGTCTCCGGGTCGGAGGACAGGCCTGCGGTGTCCCATCCGTAGTCACCCGGGAACTGGAGGGCGAGAGGAGGGAGAAGTGGCGGTCGCGGTTGTGTGTTAGCTCTGCGTATCGAAGGCACAACCTCGCACCCGTCGCGGCGCAGCTGTCGTGCTCGCACACACGCGAAGCGGCGCGACACTCCAGCGAGGGTGTTCCCGACCGTGTCGCGGCGGGTCGCAAGAGTGTGGAGCAGCGTCGGCGGCGAGCCGGCACGAGTATGGCTGCAGGTGACAAGAGCGAGTTGCGAGCCGCACCTCGCCGGTCAGGTAGGCCGGGGTGTCGTTGGAGAACGGGCCCAGCCACTTGGGGCGGTCCTCGCCGTACTGTCCGTGGCGGGGGGCGTGGGGCGGGTCAGAACAGGTCTGGTCCGGTCTCTAACTGGCAGTGTCTTGTGTGCTTATCGGTTGCACACCGGCCCGCTGACACGCCTTCCCTGCTGCAGCAGCGCTGCGCGCGACACGCGCAGATACAGCTGGTGCGCGCAAGCGAGCGATGGGCGAAGAGCAGCGCGGCGCGGGCCGGGCACGGTACGAGCCACCGACTGGGCAGGGCAACGCACCCACTGGCTGCCGGACGCGGCGCGGGCAGCCGGCTTCTTGGCAGCCATGGTGGTGGTGCTCTGTGTGACGCAGAAGCACGCGGAATTGAGGGCAGGCGACGTCAGGGCAAGGGCGATACTGTGCGCAGAGGGCCGGCCAGGGTGACCGGGCATATCGTCGTGCCTTGCCGCGAGCGACATTCAGCTTCACGCCGGTGGCGAAGGAGCTCATCATGGAGGCCATTTTGTGTGTAGGTCTAGCGAAGGCTGGCAAGTTAAGGCTGCCAGCGTGGCATTGCCGTGTTCAGAACCGGGTAGGCGGCCTACCCGGTAGTAGGCCCCGGGCTGGCCAATACGTGGATTCGGCCTTCGTAGTCGCTACGCTACGCTACGCTACGTTGAGGCCGCGTAGTCGTAGCGTAGTGGCGCGTCGTAGGCGTAGTGTAATACGCCCTGCAGATTCCGACCGCCAAAAATCGAAAAGTGCATAATGTGTGCTTCAGGGCGTGTTGGAAGGCGCGCATGCCCCGCCTCGGCTGCGAGCCACTGCCTATGTTGCTCCTCCGCAG
>Ga0164297_10005391_pt1 | contig 10996 bp, 10 predicted proteins | sample GEODES058metaG_FD_113539 | JGI IMG/M metagenome (GOLD analysis project Ga0164297, IMG submission 113539) | Dystrophic lake water microbial communities from Trout Bog Lake, Wisconsin, USA - GEODES058 metaG | ecosystem: Environmental > Aquatic > Freshwater > Lake | place: USA: Trout Bog Lake...
CACGGCGCCAGCGCTACCCGCCGTGATCTCTTTACTCGTTTCCGTGGTCATGTTGCAAAGTGACGCACACGCTAATGCCTGCACATGACACTGCGTTATATTTGAGCGCGCGCAAGCCACAATGGCGACAATGGCCAGACCAATGTCTGCGTGAGTTTGGCAGCAGCTACACTTAGTCAGCAACTGCAGCACTTCGCAAGCTCGAAATTGCGTGTCGATGCACGGATGCGGTTCGTGCCGGCCCATGGCGGTGGCCACCAATCCTATCGCTCCGGCCTCCACCATCTCGCTGTGCACTTCTTCGAAGCACGTTTGGAGAAAGAATAATAAAATACGTGTTGCATGATCATACACGAGCCGGTTGCTGCCGAAATTCTTCAATGTTGCGCAGACGAGCAGGCATATTAAGAGCGGTAGATCCTGACAATCCTCTGCAAAGATGAAGTCCAACTGGTCTTCGCTGCTATCAAGGCAAGCGCGCAGCACGTGAATGCCAGCAAGTTGGAGCCATGGACATGTGGTGTTTGTCAAGAGCCCGAGCAAAGAATGCGTGAGGGTGTGCAAAAGATTGTCGTCGAAGAGCTCATTGTTATCATCCCAATCCGTGGCTAAGCTGAGGAGCAGCTGGAGCGGAATAAGTGATCGCATCGCGTCGCCAGGATTGGCGAGGTTGGTAACGCAGAAATGGACGACAAGCTCTTGAGCGTACATATCGAAGAAGGCTTGTGCGACGCCGCCTGCTGTGAGACCCGTGAATCCGGAGTGGCAAGATATGGACGCCAATGACGTGTTGTTTTCCACCACCTCAAAAGCGAGAGCGGCGTTGAGGTCATCATTGTCTGTGGTGCCCAAAGTCAGGCTGCGAAGCCCGCCCTGCGCTCGGGCCACCAGAGACCGGACATGGTCGGCGCTGATTGTGTCTGATGACACTGCGCTGAGATCGAGCTCGCGCCGGAGCGACTTGTGGAGAGCTGAACGACGCCAAGCGCGACAAACACAGCAGAGGCGACACAATTCGCGCCAATCCAAGTTGGTGAAGACCGCCTGCAGGATGTTGTCGCAGAGTGTGTCATTGCTGAAGCTGAGTTGGGCCTCCATAGATCTATATGGGCTCCAGCGAGGGAGTTCTCTTGAAAAGCGATAGCGAGACTCTGCCACGTCCTCACCGACAAGTGTGAAGAGCGATATTTTCTACGATATATTGTGTGTGATTGATGCCACAATGTCATGCTTTCGCCTCCGCCGGTGGCTCTCCAAACATGCTGATCAACTCGCCCGACGTCAAGCTCTTTGGCCGCTCGATGGGTAGACCCAGGCCGCGGCTGATGACGCCCTGCGCCAGGACGCCCAGCGCGCGACTCACTCCGAAGAGGACAGTGTAGAAATTCTCCTCCCGGAGGCCGTAGTGCTGCAGCAGGACGCCTGAGTGGGCGTCCACATTTGGCCACGGGTTCTTGATCTTGCCCGTGCTGGCCAGCACTTCAGGGACGACCTCGTAGAGGGCGCTCACAAGCTTGAATCCAGGGTCGTTCGGCAGGTGCTGCTGCGCGAACGCCCGCTGGCATGAGTACCTGGGATCGGTCTTGCGAAGAACAGCGTGGCCGTAGCCAGGCACCACGCGGCCGCTCTTCAGCGTCGCCCACACGTAGTCACGCAGCGCCTCACGGCTAGGTGACTCGCCTAACTTGCCGCTTGCCTCCGACAGCCATTTGAGAACCTCCTGGTTTGCCAGCCCATGCAGAGGCCCCGCAAGGCCTGCCATGCCAGCCGCAAGCGACAGGTATGGGTCGCTGAGCGCAGAGCCGACCAGGTGGGTCGTGTGTGCGGACACGTTGCCGCCCTCATGGTCAGAGTGGATCGTTGTGTACAACCGCATCAGCTCTGCGAAGCCTTTATCGCCGCCGTAGCCCAGCTGGTGCGCGAAGTTGGCGGCCCAGTCAAGCGATGGGTTCGGCGAAATGAGACTGCCGTCCTTGAATGTGCGCCGGTAAATGGCGGCGGCGACGCCGGGGAGCTTGGCAATCAAATCCATGGTGTCCTCATAGAACGGCTCCCAGTACTTGCTCTTATGCAGGCCAGCTTGGTATGCAGCTGCGAACTTGCTGGCGGGCTGCAGTGCGCTGATGGCGATGATGAGCTGGGTCATGGGGTGCGTGTCCTTGGGCAGTGCGGCCAACGTCGCAACCACATGCTGAGGCAGCTCCGCCCGTGACCGCCAATCCGCACTCACAGCGGCCGCCTGCGCTGCAGTCGGCATTTCGCCAGTGAGAAGCAGCCAGAAGAGACCCTCGGGGATGGGCTGTCCGCCAGCCACAGCCTTGGGTAGTTTCTCCTGTTCATGGTTGTGGTCTCTGGTCAGCGCTGGGGAGCCAGGAAAAGCGAGCTGGCACGCACACACGCGTGCTATGACGTGCCTGGCACTCTTCGATGGAGTAGCCCCGGAAGCGGATGCCCTCCTCCGGGTCCAGCAGGCTGGTCTCCCAGTAGAGGCCTGGAATACCGCGCATGCCGCCCAGCGCCTGGTCCACAGTCACGGTGCCCAGCGACTTCCCGCCATGCCCTTTCTTCAGCGCCTTGAACTTGTCCTGTGGTCACAGCACGCGCCGCGGTGGTGTGTGCCAACCAAAGTTAGTTGACAGAGTCTAGGCACGTCAAGGCGATAGGATAACGCACCTGTTCAGCAGGCAGCAGCTCCGCGAAGCGAGCCTTCAGGTCCGTGCCGCTGGACAGCCAGCGAGAGAGCGCGGGCGCTGCTTGTTGCCAGGCCTGCAGTACGGCGAAAGAAGAGGAGTCAGTGGCGGATTCCCCCAGTGCAATAGGCATTGTCACACAGAGCTCCCTCGGGCTTCGTACCTGCTGCCTGGCGCCGCGGCGGAGCGCGGACAGCATGGTATGCGGGCTTGGGCGGGCTTTTTTCCAGAGCACCGCTGCCCCGTTGGCACGCACGCTGCTACCCTCGCAGGAGCACTTGTTTGGAGGCCAAACATGCTCAACGGCAGCACCAGCGCTGCCGTTCCCACTGCTGGCAGCGTCTTTCGCGCCGTCCAGGAGCTCGAGCTGCGTCTTAAGCAGACTTTCGCAGCGCTGGAGCCACCTGGCGGCAGCACTCCAGGCCAGCAGGCACGCACTCGCACCGCTGGACCGGCGTTTGTGACGCCGAGGAGCGCCGGCAAGGATTCAGCAGTGCTCGAATCACCAACCACTGTGATGCGAAACGCCTTCGCGTCCAGCAGCCTGGGCTCGTCGCCAGCAAGCAGCACCGGAGAGCTGGAAAGCAGCCTGGAAAACCTAGCAGCTGGCGCCTTGTTGCCTGCCCTGAGCTACGCACAGCCAGACGGGCTTCCCACTGCACCTTCCTCCGGCGCTGCGCCCCGAGACGGGAACCCGATTCTGCGCCACCTGCGGCGCGCCGAAGCCTTGGTGCGTGGCCCGCAGTCCCCACGGTCTGGGGCTGCGCGTGTGTGTGTCTCGCCCCCGACCTGTTCTTCTCACAACACCCGCCACCCACAACGCGCAGTTGGCGGAGGTTCCTGACGCACAGGAGCTTGCCGCCGACCTGGCTCGCGAACTGGACGCGTACGACGTCCGCACAGCGCTCGTGGTGTCCACCAAGGCGCTGCAGGTGCGGTTCTAGCCAATTGTCCTCGAGGGCTATACCAATTCTGGTTCCAGCGACGCTGCGTCGCTGCCCACTGTGCTGCTTGCAGCACGAGACGTGCAACCTGCATCTGACGCAACACTGCCTCGCGTCCCTTTTCAGGCGGAGCGCGAGCTGCTGGACGCGCAGCTGTCGTGCAATGCGCATGCAATCACTGCCGTCGCGGCCATGTCCACGGCCCTCCACGAGTGTGACCCAGCCTGCGGCGTCGCCATCCACATGGCCCGCCTCGGCGTGCTTGACGCTGCGAGCGTGGACCTGCGGGCGTGCAGGCAGCGGTCGCGGGTGCTTGCTGATGCCCACTGGGCGCAGGGCGCCCACAAGCGTGCGAATCTGCGCGTCTCGTTGAATGCCATGCTGCCCGACTTGGACGTCGGTCCTGCCCTGGTTTCGATGGAGACTGAGGCTGAAGAGCAGCAGCTCACAGCAAGGCCGGAGAATGAGATTGTGGACCCAGCTTCCGCGCTTCTTGCGGAGGCACCTTCCAATGCACTGCACATGCAGCCAGATGCAGGCGCGCCAAGCCGCAAGCGCGGCTTCTTGCCCTGGCTCATGGCTCAGTTGCCTGCTGCACTGGCTGGTGCGGCCGCCGCAATCATCGTGTCCAGACTTACCAGCACCGCTGCTCCTGGACGCACTTCTTTGGAGTCTCTGCATGGCGAGGCGCGCCAGGTAGCGTTGTCTGCCTGCACGCCGCAGCAGCTGACGGAGTACGGCTTCAAAAAAGTTCCAGTGAAGCTCGGCCATGGCATCTTCACCGCGACTTCCCCACATACTACACAGCAGCACAGCATCCCGGCGGCAGAGCAGCACGTTGATGATGGCTTCACCAAGGTCGCTGTCCACCAGGGGCACAGTTTGTTCGCAGGGTAGGGCAGCAGCAGAGGGCGCATAGACCGCTGGCAGTGATACCGCGTTTCCTCTATGTACTGAATTGTTGACCATGTGCATGCAACCAAATGCCTCCGTGCTACGTCATCGCAGACTTGGATCTGGTCCACCACTCGCCACCTCCTTTTCCATGGCAATCACAGCCCGCTGCAGGGCTGTGCGCACACTGGCGATGCCCGAGTGAGCGCAACACGCCGTGGGTGTGTCCCACGGGCGAAGATGAGCGGTCCTAGTGACAGTGCACCTCCCCAACCAGCCTGGTGGTCACAACTAATCCCAGGGAGAGTAAACGAGACGCTGTCGTACGCCACAGACAGCCTGTCCGCGCCGTGGGAGACTACGAGTCGGCCAGACACGCAGCCAGTTGTTCCAGACTCGGGGCGAGCCGCACAGACGGGTGGGGAATCTGCAGGTCCCCCTTCGTCCTTCCCACCTGTTCTGCCGCCACAAACAGACAGCCACGCCGCAGACGCGTCCGCCGCCGACGACGATTTCTCTCCAGCGACAGAGTCGAAGGTCACAGCGCCGCCGGGGTACCGCTGGCCGGGGGGGAACATGCAGGTGCGCGTGAGGCCGCACCAACAGCAGACGGCAGCAGCGCCGTCCGCCACAGAGGTGCTCTACCACGTGTCCTGGAGGAGCACGTTAAGCCAAGGGTGCGTGGGGTAACACGAGCGAGAGTTTTGAGGACAGTGGTTGTGGTTGTGCTCCAAGACGGTCTCTTCTACGCTGATGCTTTCTGGTTTCTGACCCCGCGCCGCGACTTCACCGTGTGTGCCGCGCTCTGATTGCAGGTACAGCACCAGCAGAGGCGCAGTCACTCGCCGCTTCGCGGACTTCGAGTGGCTTCGACGGAGACTGCTGGAAGAGGAGGATGGTGCGGGCAGTCCCTGGGAGCTGTTAATTGTACCGGCACGAGGGGGGTGCCCCACACCACACGCTTCGCCCCCCTGACACTCGCTCGCCACACTGCGCCATCGTGCCAGGTATCATCGTGCCGCCGTTACCGGAGCGGACAGTGACCGAAGCTGCAGCTGAAGCCGCTATCGTGGCATCGGCCGGCACTACAGCACAGCTAGTCGGAGCCGCACTCGCAGCCGCTGCGCCGGGCACGAGTGAGCCTGTGAGTAGAGCACAGCGCGCAGTTGCATTGCAGCGTTTCTTAGCGCGATGTGCGGTGCATCCAGTCCTTCGGGTGTCACCAACTCTGGCTGCATTCCTGACCACCTCTGAAGACGCGCAGTGGGCGGTATTGGCGCCGTGGCGTGAACGCGACGGCCTTGCCATCTCAGATGCATTATCGAGCGTGGCAAACTCCCTGTTCGCGTCGACATCGAGACACACAGTGCCTGGTGTAGTTGGCAGTGGACGAGAGCCTGATGGCGGAGTAGGACATGGCGGCTTGAGTGGCGGTACCTACGACGCCGTGTCTCGGGGCCTCGGCTTGCTGGGAAGCACAAGCATGAGTGGGTTGCTCAGTGCTATGACGGCAAGTCTGACCACAAGCACTGCATCGGGGAGCATCTCTGCGGCTGCCGGCGACGCCTCTCTCCCACATGCACCTCCTCCTATGGCTGGCTCTCCTCCTGGCGGCTCTGCGCATGGACTGGAGAGCAAATCTGGCCTCAGCGTTTCGACGTACATCTCGCGCCTTGAAGTCGGACTCATCGGCTTCATCGACGCCGTGCGAGCATTAGCGGATACACATGCCGCTGGCATGGCGCCTCTTCAGCAGTTGAGTGAGCGGGTCGCCGCCGCCGTCAAAGGCGAGCCTCGAGGAGCCAGGGCTCTTCACGGCGGAGGCCACAGCTCGACGCCGCTGCCATCTCCGCCATGGATAGCTTGCGGGGAATGCTGTGACCGCATGGCTGCACCTGCAGACGGCCTTGCGTGGGCACTGCATGACGCCGTTCTGCCTCCACTTCACGATGCGCTTGCCCTGGTGCGCGCAGCACAGGATGCTGTCGGACATCGAAACGCCCTTGTGCGTAGTCACAGCGCTGCCTGCCAGCAGCTTGCCGCTAAGGAGGAGGCATTGCGCTATGCGCGTGCTGAGATCTCGCCCTCAGCGGCGGCGGAGGTGTCCATTCTCGTAGAAGAGCTCCGACAATTGAGATTGGTGAGAGATGCCCTGGCTGCGAGAAACAGCGCGTGTGTGGACCGGCTTGAAGGCAAAGAAGTGCCGCATTTCCATACAGAGCTAGCATCGTTGATGCGCGGCGCGCTGCGCGCTATGGCTTGGGCGCATGCTTCTTGTGCGGCTGGCACGCATGCGGCCGCTGTCAGCTTTGCAGCGAGTGGCAATGGCGGCGCACCGCTGCAACGCATCAATCTGACCACCAGCCCGCTGCCGAGTGGGATCGGCAGCCCGCAGTCGGGAAGCGAGGGCGAGAGTCCATTTGGGTCGGACCTCACATCGAGTCTGCGTATCAGCACGCCTTCCGGGACGTCGACCTACATGGCGACAACGACGCCATCATCGCCAGACACACCCGCACCGCACCTGTCGCGTGTTGGCAGCGCGCCTGAGCTGCGTGTCGGATGGGCGATTTCTCCCTCGCACGGGTCGACCCCATCGGTATCAACGCCATCGTCGGCATTCAAAGGTGTCCCTGGTCTGCCGACATACCCGGGGTCACCGCCACGGCCGACGACTACACCACACAGGCGGAACAGCATGAGTGACGACCCGTTTAGCTCAGCAAGGCCACAGATCGGAGAATACTCCGCCGCTCGGCCACCGATTCCGCCCTCATCGGCACCACCGGGCGTCTTTGCACCCACGTCACCGGCCCGGCGAGCGCAGAGGGACGCTGCTCGCCAAGGCGCAACCCCGGAAAGCCTTGCCGCCGCTGCCATCGCTGCCGCCACGGCCGCGTCAGTGGCAGCTGTCGCAGCGAATGCCGCAGCCCAAGATTTTTTCGATGGTGCCTCAAGGGCAGATTCACCGCCGCCGGGTAGCGAGTTGCCGAGCGGGCAAGCCGTATACTGTGGAGCACCTGCTGTTGATCCAGCCCCGCGCTCTCCGAACGGCCTGCCACTCCCTCCGGCTACAACTCCCCTCAGTCGCAGCGGCAGTTTGAGTACATTCCATACCGCGAGAACGTCACTCGTGATGGCAGATGACGATGCTCGATTTGCATTCCAGGTGTCCAGCGGCGGGCAATCACCTGCGCCACCAGTTCGGCGCTTGTCATCCGGTAGTGGGACGATGGATAGCGCGGCTGGGGCGACGCAAACGCGTGACATGGTGTCCGCTGCAGACGACGTCTCTGCCTTTGGCTTGGACTCGGACTCCAGCAGAGGCAAGAGAGCCTTGTTCATGGAACCGCTGCCTGCAAGCGCGAAGAAGAAACTGCCACTGTAGTGTGTGACTGTATTGCACCCACATGCAGGCTCCTGTCCTGCGCTCCCTCCCTCGCTGCACTCTGCCCATCCCTCACTGCTGCTTGCACTCCTCGGGGTTCTGCTGGCCACCCGCGCCCGCAGCACCACGCGGCGCGGGACGGCCCTTGGCGGCGGCGCCCTTCTTAGCCCCACGAGCAGGCGGCGCCTCCTCTTCCTCCTCGTCTTCGTCATCGCCCTCGTCGTCGCCCTCCTCTTCCTCATCGTCGTCCTCCTCCTCCTGCTCGATGGCGTCTCCCGTGAACCACCCGATGGCGTTGGGGATAAGATCATCTTTGAAGGCGGTGCCCCACTCGTGATCCATCTCCATGGCATCCTGCAGCGCTTCCATCTCCTCCTCCTCCAGGTCGTCATCCTCCTCAGGCACCTCCGGCGGGCTGAAGAAATTGAAGAAGGAGTCGCAGCGCTCAACCTTGGTCTGCGGCTTTGCGCCAGGCTTGCTGCCCTTTTTCTTCATAACCTTGATGGTGGGGTCCTTGCCTGGCAGCCACTGGATGGTGGTGCCTTTGCTGCGCAGCAGGTACGACTGGTCCTCATCGGAGAAGACGTACGTCTTGGTGAGCTCACTGTTGCTGAGGAACGGGTTGCCCGCCGCGAAGGTGAACTTCAGCTCGAACCCGTAGATGGGGTCGTCATCTTTGTCCACGCCGGTCACGGGGGACACAGACACATCGGACAGGAAGGACAACACCGCCGCATCCTTCTCCGTGATCAGAGGCTCCAATAACTCATGGTTGCGGAGAGCCACCAACCAGAAGTCCGGCACACCCTTGGGAGCCTCGCTCACGTCGTCGCTCGGCTGCTCGCAGTCCGTGGCGCCTGTCACCAGGTCCGCGCGCTTGGCGTACAGCGGCGCGTACTGCGTCTCGTACTTGGCCACAAGGGCACGCTGCTCCGCCTGACCGGGCAGGACAAAACACACAGGTGCGAATGCATGGGAGTCAAAGGCAACTCGACAGGGAGGCGTGTGCGAGCGCACACGGTGAGCGCGCGACAGCGACCTGGTGCAGGAGATGCGCCCAGGTGCGCGCAGCTCCGGTCGCTGTGCTGCCCTCTGCGCGAGGCAAGTGGACAGAAAAGAGTGGCGGCTCTCTGGCGGGAAGGCGTACCAAGAACTGCTCGTGCAGCTTGTCGTGCTCCTCCTGCAGCGCCTCCAGCGCCTCCACGCGGCGCTTGACCTGGAAGGAGACGGGGGAGACACGCCCGTGTGAGAGGTGCGGCTCAGAGAGGCCTTTTGGGCCAACTGACAGCGTCTTCAGGGGCGCACACACCTTGGAAGGCAGCTCGTCCAGGTAGCCGCTGGGTTTGCCCACCATGGAGGCCAGCTTCGCGTTCAGTGCCTTCAGCAGGGCGGGGTTGTTGCTGGCGAGTGCGGCGCGGATGGCAGCGGCTTGGTCTGCAGAGGGCACAAACTCTTCGTCGTCCTCGTCCTCCTCGTCCTCGTCACGCGGCGGAGGCTTGGCGCCCTTCTTGCCGCCGCGCTGCGGCAGAGTGGTTCCAAGGCCGCGCATGTTGTCCATGCGTGTCCAGCGAAAGGCAACTGGACAAAGCCCGGGATGATGTGGCATCGCAACGGGCCCTCCCCAGGCCACGCAGCGCGTGATCGTTCCGGTGCACATGGCAGATGGCGCGCAGCAGCCTGCAACCAAGCTGGGCTTTTCGCTCAGCAAAGCAGCTTCAAGGCCAAAGCCTCAAGCGCCTCAAGCGGCTGCCACCAACGGCGGTGGCGCCCCGCCAGCTGACGTCGAGTTCGTGTTCGCTATAGACGACGGACAGCTGGCAAGCGATGAGCCCCGCAAGGAGAGGCCACTGCTCGTCATTCCTGCGCTGCCAAATACATTCGAGTCCGGCACAGGCAACAAGAGGCCACGAGGGGTGCGTCTCGTCTGCTTGCAGCGATGCACGTGTTGGGAGACGGGCCATTCTTGCAATGCGTCTGCGCGGTCGTTCCCTGCCCTCGAAAGCGTAGGGTTGGAATTCAGCCTGCGTTGCGCGCCGCGCCTGCTGTGTATTCACCCCTGCATCGTTGCCCGCAGGTGCCTAGTTTCATCCCGGAGGCGTCAGCGGACGTCCAGGGCGGCGAACGCTTCGAGAAGGCGATAGCGAACGAGCAAGCTCAAGCGCCCAACGTGCAATATGGCCTTAATAAGCGCAGTCGCAGCGTAAACGCAGCAGCTGGTGACGAACAGGCGCAGCCCACTGAGCGGAGTTTTGTGGAACGCGCGCTGGACGAGCGCAACGCAGCAGAAACAGCACAGCTTAGAGACGACCTCGCACGCTTGCCAGACTCTGCGGCGCTGGACGCGTATGACTCCATGCCGGTGGAGTGCTTCGGAGAAGCTATGCTGCGCGGCATGGGGTGGACAGACGGCGCGCCGGTGGGTCGCAACGCAGCTGCCGTGGTGAAGCCCATCGAGTACGTGCCCAGACCGCAATTGCTCGGCCTGGGAGCTACACTCGCTGCGCTGCCGGGCGCTGGCGAGCCCGGTAGCCGCAAAGCTGGCGGGAAAGCGCAGATAGAACACAAGATGCTGCCTATCGGACCTGATGGACGCGTCAGGAACGTGCGAGACTTGGATGAGCAGCTCGTCTCGCGCACAGTGGCTGGCCCGGTGGTCGGCAAGCGCATGGTCATCACCGGTGCACCTCATGCAGGCCTGTCTGGCGATGTGTTGGCTATCACTCCAGGGGCTTCTGGGGCGGCGACAGCGCCTGGAGACCGCAAAGTCACGGTTCGCTTGGACATCAGTGGCGAGCGGGTCACTGTGCGTGCCTCCGATCTTGCGGAGGTGGGTTCACAGGAAGCGGAGCGTGCAGAGGCTCAGCACAAACAGCCAGGTGGTATGTTAGGTTCTAAAGGTCCTGGTCATAGAGGCAACGGCGCAACCAACGGCGGCGCAGCCGCTCAGCAGCAGCACCGTGACCGGTCAGATGTGCCAGCAGTTGCGGCGGACACGAGTCGGCCATGGCTCACGCCTCGGGTGCGAGTGCGGGTGGTGAGCCAGCGGCTGAACGGGGGCGCTCATTACTTGAAGAAGGGCG
>Ga0164297_10005392_pt1 | contig 10991 bp, 10 predicted proteins | sample GEODES058metaG_FD_113539 | JGI IMG/M metagenome (GOLD analysis project Ga0164297, IMG submission 113539) | Dystrophic lake water microbial communities from Trout Bog Lake, Wisconsin, USA - GEODES058 metaG | ecosystem: Environmental > Aquatic > Freshwater > Lake | place: USA: Trout Bog Lake...
ATCATGGCGATGAACATCAGGGCAACACATAGCAAGACGAAGGGCCTGTGCCGCCAGGACCGGGCGGTGCGCGCCATCCAACTCTTCTCAGCAACATTCTGCTGTAGAAGGAGAGTTCTGCGTCTGAAGGAGAAGCAGGCCACACAGGCCGCCAGCAGGCGCAGGAGCGCAAGTGGCAGCGCCCAAACGCGCTTCATGAGCCAGGCACTAGAGCACGAGACATGGGTGTGCGGCAGAGGAAGGGCGGCTGGACGGAGGTGCACGCCGCGGAGCGTACGCATGGTGCCTGCTCTACTGCACGCTGAAGCACTCGCTCTGGAGGTAACCACGCACGCTGACGCCCATGTCTGCAGCGTGCACGAGACAGGCGGGACACCCGGGACGAGTGCCTGCGCCTGGGAGCCACTGGCACCGTTGTGTGCGCTAACAGGTTCCAGCTGGTTCCAAGTTCCGGGTAGCGCCAAGCGACTCACGTCACGGTGCGAGTGTGCAAGCCTGGACGCGCAGTCTCCCGCTAAGTGCTGTAGACTCTTGCAGCAGAGGGCTGCGGGCTAGGCGGCCGCGGCTAACGGGGTAGTATACGCTGCAGGTGTGTAACTGTTGGCATCCGGTCTCTTGTGCGAAGCTACTGATTCAGAGCAGCCAAATTAAATTGACCACAGATTCGCTGGGCTGATATCGAATACTCGCAGAGCATACCGTTTTCGTTCCGTCGAAAAGTTGGGACACCATTTCCTTCGTGCCACATGCAAGCATGCATGTAACGCTGCCAATCGTCTATCACTGCGTCTGTTCCACGAGCGCGGACTCAGGGATAGGCTCCACACCTGCCCAGAGTGAGAAGATGGTGGCCCCGGCCACGTAGTGCGCGGCAGTGACTCCCCACACCAGGGCCCATGACCCGGTGGCATCGAGGAGCGCGCCTGTGAGCGGCACACTCACCAGCCCCGCCAGCGTAGCGGCGGTGTTGCCTGCGCCAAACACAGCGCCCGCGTGTCGTGGGGCAACATCGAGGTGGTTTGCACTCACGCCTGCCAATGTCAATGCGCTCGCTGCCAGGCCAAAGTCGATGCACAGCGATCCCACCGTGGAGCTGCCCGCAGCGATGGGGCTGACAGCAAGCATGAGGCACATGGCGGGCACAAGCATGCCGGCCACCTGCAGTCGTGTGCGCACTGCCCTGCGCGGCCAGCCTGCCGCCAGCAGGTTGTCTGCCACAGCGCCGGTGAGGATGCCTACACCAGCTTGCAGTATGTAGGGCACAAATGTGACTGCTGGCAGGTCTGCAAGGGGCACGCCGTACTGCTCTGTGAAGAAGGTTGGCAGCCAGGAGAGGAGGCCGTAGAGCCCGAATGAGCCGCAGTACTGCGCCGCACAGATGGCAAGCACCTCTCTCCGTCTAAGAATGGGCGCCAACTGCGCCAATGTGGCGGATAGCTTGCTGCGTAGCGCGGCCATTGGCGGCAAAGCATCCCCCTCATCTGTTGCTGTGCCTGCAGTCTCAGACGCGTCCCTGCTCCCTGGGATGCGCAGCGGCAGCCAGAGCGGGATCCACAGCAGCGCAGCTGCGCCGAAGATCTCGAAGCTAGCTGGCCATCCCCAAGTGGCGATGACTGAGGGCACTGCCAGAAACGCAAACGCAGCGCCCATGTAACTCGCGCCTGTGACCAATGCCACAGCCGTGCTCTGTCTCGCTCGAGGCACGGCTGACGAGATGATGCTGTGTACGGCCGGGAATGCGACTCCTTCGCCGAGGCCCAGCGCGACTCGGGCGAGGAGCAACGCCGCCGGGCCGGCGTGGGCGGCTGCAGGTGTGGCGAACGTGGCGATGGACCAGGCGCCGAGACCGAGTGCGAGGACGACTTTGCCGCCTCGGGCGTCTGCGAGTTGGCCGCCCAGCAGCTGCGTGGCGGAGTAGCCCAGGAAGAAGGCTGACAGGACAGCCCCCTCAAACGTCTTGCTCCACCCAAACTCCGCCGCCATGCTGATGGCGGACACGCTAATGTTGCTCCTGTCCGCGTAGCTGAGCGCTATGCCGAGACTGCACAGGCCGACGACGAGCGGCCAGGGCGAGAAACCACCGCCTGGAGGCTTGCCCGGCGACCGGCTGTCAACCTCACTCGAGTCCGGACTTTTCGGCGGAACAGGCACCGGCTGGGGCGGCGACATCGGCAGCGGTTCACGTCGAAGACTGACTGCGGACAGCACCACTGCTGTTAAGAGCTCTGCACGCGAGGCGGGAACAGGTATGAGTTACGAGTCGCCAAACAACCGAACGGTGCTTTTATCCCAGAGCCAAGCAGAGACAGCAGAGAGTGGAGGCGCAGGAGACAGAGCACGGGGTGTTCGAGTCAAGGGCAGGGGGGGCACCGCACCTGGAGCAAAGTCGCGGCGCAGAGCGGGCGCAACGTCAAACTGAAGTGAACCAACACCTCTCCGCACTGTTTTGCCTGCGCTGGATCTCTGCCTGCGCCTCACCGGAGCCGATACAAATGCTATGTGCGCTTGAGAGGCACTATGAACGGCGCTCATCGCCGTGGAGGCGCCACTTGTCTCGGCGAGGCGACTCGGCTCCGGGGGTACATTTGCGGCGCTGGACAGGGCGCTCCCGTCGAGAGGCGAGTGTCTGCATGCAGCTCAGACTATGGACGCAAGCATAGCTCGCTGTGATGAGCCATGAGTCGCCAGCAGCATGGAGTGACTTGTCTTGTCTTTGCAGCAGCGGCTGCGGTGCTCTATATACGCCTCCGCCGCGCAGCACAGACGCGCGGTGAAGATGGCAGCTCCGAGTCCGAACCTGTGCCGCGCTGCATTGGCGACGGCGTGCTCGGCGCTATCGGCAACACACCTCTTGTCCGTATCGCCAGTTTGTCGGCCGCCACAGGCTGTGAGGTGTATGCAAAAGCTGAGTTCTGCAACCCCGGCGGCAGTGTCAAGGACCGTGTCGCGGTGCGCATGCTTCGCGACGCGCTGGACAGCGGCGCTCTGCGTGCTGGCGGACTCGTCACTGAAGGCACTGCTGGCTCCACGGGCATCTCCCTCGCGTTGGTGGCTCCTGCGCTGGGCGTGCGGTGCCACATCGTGATGCCAGATGATGTGGCGTCCGAGAAGAGTGCGACTATTAGCGCTCTGGGCGCCTCTGTCCAGAGAGTTCGCCCTGTGAGCATCACGCACCCAGAGCACTTCGTCAACGTGGCTCGCCGCCTGGCGGCGGAGGAGTGTAGTGCGCATGGCCATGGGGCGGCCTTTTTTGCGGATCAGTTCGAGAACACGTCGAATTACAAGGCACATGTAGACACAACTGGACCTGAGATTTGGCGACAGACGGGCGGCAAGGTGCACGCGTTCGTGGCCGGCGCAGGCACTGGTGGTACGCTTGCGGGTGTGGCGTCTTACCTGAAGCGCGTCTCTGGCGCCAAGGTTGCCTGCTACCTGGCTGACCCGCCAGGAAGTGGCCTGTACAACGCCGTCATGCGCGGCGTCTTTTACGACTCTGTTGAGGCAGAGGGCAAGAGATTGCGTCACCCGGCGGATACCATCGTGGAGGGCGTGGGGATTAACCGGCGCACCGCGAACTGGGCGCTGTGCCCTCAGCTGCAGGGTGCATTTCGAGTGACAGACGCGGAGGCTGTCGCCATGGCTCGCCATCTCCGCCACGCAGATGGCCTCTGGGTGGGCAGCAGCGCGGCCGTGAATTGCGTAGGCGCCCTGCGTGTTGCGCAAGCGCTGGGTAAAGGGCACACCATTGTGACAGTGCTCTGCGACGGAGGTAGCCGCCACGTGTCTCGCTTCTGGGATGACGCCGTGCTACAGCAGCACGGATTGCAACCGCCGCCAAGGGGAACCGAGTTGGACTCGCTGCTGACACACAGAGCTGTGACTCAAGGTGAGGTCGGACGCGCACCGAATTGAATTGTGATTCAACAGATAGAGGGCTCGCTCACTACGCTCAATAGCCGGCATTTTCAGCCGCCAACCGTTCAGCAAAGGCACGTGCGCGTGCCTCGTCCTGGGCACGCATGCGGTTCGCCTCCTGCACCATGGCCTCGATTTCGGAGGTTGACAGGCGTCCCTTGTCGTGCTCGATCTCCACATGCGCCTGCGCGCCCGTGACCTTGTCGCGGGCGGTGACGTTCAGCAGGCCGTTGGTGTTCACCTCAAAGGTGACCAGCACCTTCGCCTCACCCCGGCGGGCGCGCTCCACGCCCGTGATCTGGAATTCACCCAGCAAGTGGTTCCCGTCCGTGTGGCCACGCTCGCCCTCGAAGATGCGCACGTCAATCTCCGTCTGCCAGTCCTCCACGGTGGTGAACTCGCTGCTCTTCTTGCACGGCACAGCCGTGTTGCGGGGCACAACCTTCGCGAACTGGCGGCCCTCGCACTCGACGCCCAGAGACAGGGGGATGACGTCCACAAGCAAGACGTTGGAGGTGGCTGCGTCGCGCACACCAGCCAGGATGGCGCCCTGCACAGCTGCGCCGTAGGCGACTGCCTCGTCTGGGTGGACGCTCTTGTTGAGCGCCTTGCCGCCGAAGTACTCGGACAAGATGGCCTGCACACGCGGCACGCGCGTGGAGCCTCCGACCAGCACAATCTCATCCACAGACTCCTTGGCCATCTTTGCGTCCGTGAGGCAGCGCTTGACGGACTCCATGCACCGCTGGAAGGTGGACTCCAGCAGCTTGTCGAAGCGCGCGCGCGTCAACTCAACAGACAGCTCGTTGTCGCCCACGGACAGCTCAATGGTTGCGCTCAGGCTGCTGCTCAGCTGGCGCTTGGCGCGCTCGCAGGCGGTGCGCAGACGGCGCACGCCCTTGTCGTTGCCCTCGAAGATGTCCTCGCCGTTGCGCTTGCGCCGCTCCTCGGAGATGACCCAGTCCGTCAGCACACTGTCAAAGTCCTCACCGCCGAGGTGCGTGTCTCCGCTGGTGGACAGCACCTCGAAGACGCCGCCATCAATCTTGAGCAGGCTCACATCGAAGGTGCCGCCGCCGAGGTCGAACACGAGGATGGTCTGCGCCTTGGGAGCAGCGGCAGCTGCCGTGCCCTTCTTGTCCAGGCCGTACGCCAGCGCCGCGGCGGTGGGCTCGTTGATGATGCGCAGCACATCAAGTCCGGCAATGGTGCCGGCGTCCTTGGTCAGACGGCGCTGGGCGTCGTTGAAATAGGCGGGCACAGTGACCACAGCCTTCGTGATGGGGCAGTTCAGTGCCGCCTCCGCCGTGGTCTTCATCTTCTCAAGCACCATGGCACTGATCTGCTCCGGCGCAAACTGGCGCTTCTCCCCAGGCGTGGCCTCCACCTCGATGAGAGGCTTGCCTCCAGCGCCCTCCATCACCGTGAACGGGAAGCGCTTGATCTCCTCGCCGCACTCCTCGAACTGCCGGCCGATGATGCGCTTGATGTTGAACAACGTGTTCTTCGGGTTCATCGCAGCCTGGCGCATGGCGGGGTCACCCACCAGGCGGTTGCCGTCAGAGTCGAAAGACACCCAGCTGGGCGTCGTGCGCTCGCCCTCCGCGTTGGTCAGCACCTCCACCTCGCCGTTGCGCCACACAGCCACGCAGCTGTACGTGGTGCCCAGGTCGATGCCGATGACGAACTTGTCGCCACCGGTGATTCCCTGCGCGGCGGCCTCAGCCTGCGCCTTGTGCACCGCCGCCTCGACCTCCCTCTTCTTAGCCGCCTTGGCCTCGGTCAGTCCGTCCGCGATCTGCGTGTTGCTGGGGTCCACGGCCAGGCCCTGGGTGTAGGCCTTGATAGCTCCCGCAAGGTCGCCGGCCTTGAACTTGGCCAGGCCGAGCCGGGAGTAGCCCTTGGCCCACTTCGGCGACATTGCCACGCACTTCTCCGCGTCCTGACCGTGCAGATCGGGGGGTGCAGGTTGGTGGCGGAGATACAGAGCACCGGGGGGCGGGGCGGGGTGTCAGATCAGTGGACGCTGTGTGTAGGGGGCAGGAGGCGCACCTCCACCGCGCGCTCGAACTGGTTCAGCGACGCATAGCACGCGCTGGGCGTCGCAAGCGGGGGCAGTGAGTGAGGTGAGGGAGTCAGGGCGCGTGTCGCGGTGCGGGCAAGAGGCGCTCGAGGTGCTCCAGAGGCGGCTAAGCGGCAGAGACCCAGAGCCGCCAGTGGAGTCTCCACCGCGCGCGGGGCGGGCCCCGGCGACGCATCGAGCGTCGCCCACGCACCTGCGGTTGCTGAAGAAGATGTGGTCCGTCGGATCCGCAGCAATGGCGGCGCTGAAATGCTCCGCCGCCTCCGCAAAGTTGCCTGCACTGAAGGCGGTGTTTCCCAGCGCCTTGGCGGCGTTCGCGGCCTCCTTATTCACGGCACCGCCCTCGCCAGCCTGCAGACAGCGGAAACAGAGACAGACAGCAGTGCGTGAGTGGGAGGTTCGTCGAGTGAGCACGCGACAAAGAGGGGCGTGCGGCTGCCGCTGATCGCAGAGCACGAGCAAAGCACATGCGCGCAAGAGCGTGCAAGACAGGCACGCACCGCCTTGGCCTTTTCTCCTCCACCCTTCTTGGGAGCCATTGTGTGCGTACAAAAACAGCGCTGCGAAGGCGCCTACAAGACTTGGTGAAGTGTAGGCTAGTGCTATGGAACCTGCTTGAGATTCTATCGATTGTCTGGGCGTCGTCTCTGTGTCCAATCCCTCTACCTGCTGCTGTCACAATCGTTGCGCAACTCCGCCGTCCAGCGCCTCCAACAACCTCGCCTCAACATCTGCGTCTGCGATGGAGCCCGCAAGCGCCTCGCGAGCATGCGCAAGCTCCTCGTCCATCAGAACTGCTGCCCACGAGTCCGCAGTCTCGGGGTCCTCTTGGTGGCCGTATGAGCCGAAAGAATCCACCAGCGCCCACGCGGTGGCCTCTGCGTCGCTGGCCGCCGCCAGAATTGCGGCCAGGTCTGTACTGCCCTCCAGGTCGGACGAGCTGTCTGTGAAGCCGACGCTGCAGGCGTGGAGGTCGCCGCGGCCCTGGTGAAACAAGAGGTGACAAGGACAAGGATGGTACACAGTCAGAGCGTGTGCCTTCGGCCTCGCCTGCAAGCGCCCCTCCGCTCCCAGCCTCCGTGCACATATGACTCGCCGCTCTTTAAGCCCGCCTCAGGCGTGCTGCCGGAAACGAGGCCTCGCCAGGCGTATGGCACGCGCTTATAGCCTCGCTTCGTGATGCTGACAACGCACTGTCCGCGTGGGCCCACGACCGCGACAGCGGCGAGCCGTGAACAAAGAAGCGCACCTCTTTCTGTGAGCGGGCAGCAGTCTCGCGCTGGAGTGTCACGCCGCAGCTGCACGAGCGGTTGGAAGCTGCGCGTGGGGCCAGGGCACACGCCCCGGGCACGAGGACTCCTCCGACACCTCCGAGCTGCGCCTGTGCGCCGGTGCTTACCACGCGAGCTGCAGCTGCGACCATGGGGGAGCGGTGTGCGACTTGCGAGAGAAGTGTTTGCGCGAGCGGAACGCGCGTCGACGAGGGAAGCAAAGTGGCACGAGATGCCGCGTCAGCATCGCATCCGCTCCCTCTCCCCTCCGCGTGAACGAGCCCTTGGCTGCAAGCGGTGCTGCATTGACGGCCGACTTGCGTGCTGCCGTCAGCCATGACAGCGCCAGCTGCCGCTGTCGCCCCTTCTGTGCCGCCGCCGCAAGACATCCCGCCGCTGTCAGATGTTGAGAAGACCTTCCGAATGGGCGCTGATGCTCGGAACATGAACCTAGCACAGGCGCGTCGTTGAGGCACTGGCACTGGCTCACATGCTTGTCGTTGGAGTGTTTGAGCCTCACCTCCTGCGACTGGCCTGTATCTTTTCTCCAGCTGCGCGCTCGCACGCAGTTGCTCCACTCGAAGCTGGACGAGTTCTACAGACGCCTGCTGGCCACGAGGCCGGGCAGCTCCACCTGGTGCGTGCAGGCCTGAAGAAACGCACCCCCTCTGCTCTGACACAGGTCTCTTCTTCCAACTTCTCAGGTCCGACACGCTGTCCATGTGCGGCATCTTGAACGCGCAGCTTGCGGCGCTGCACCAGGAGCTGCGCCCGCTGCTCAAGTACTACGTGATGCACCCACAGGCTGCGACACTGGCCACCGCCGCGCCCTGGTGGCGCGAAAACGCGCTGCCGGGGATGCACAGCGTGCGTCTCGAGCCGTCCATGGAGGCTGAAGAAGCGGAGCTTGCAGCGAGACAGAGAGAGGCCGACGCTCTTCACGACGCTCTGCGCTCGCCTGCGTATGCGCTGGACACACTGCAACGGACGGTGGATGCGCATAACGCGCAGATTGTTGCTGCCTTGGAGGCTCTGCAGCGGGGCCGAGGTGATGTTGCGCGCGCGGTGGAGGCTGCGAAGGCCCAGTCGCAGACTGTGGCCGCAGCACGCAGGGCGCCAACAGCCGAAGCGACGGCGCTCCTGCTTGGCGCCGCGCAGTTTGGTGACGGCATCAGAACAGGGGCAACACAGACAGCCAGATGATCGTCTCATGGTGTGTGGAAAGTCAACCGTTGGTACTAGACTAGACGGCCATGTTCATCATTGGGAGTCGCATCACAGCATCCCCGCTAGCGAGCGACTTGATGTAGTAGTAGCAGAAGTCCGCGAGGATGCCAGTCTGCACAATCTCGGAGACGAGCACCATGACGGGCCACAGGCCTGACCCCAGAGCTGTGAAAATGAAGCTGTTGCCGTCGAACAGCTGCAACACCCAGTGCGCGCAGCTGAAGAAGCGGGCGATGCCGAGCGCGAACACGTAGTTGGCTGTCCACCGCTCCACCGTGGGCTCCTTCTGCAGCATGCGCAGCTGCGGCAACACACTGATCGCCTCCAGGTAGACGCAGAGCGCCCAGAGCACGCGGTTGAGGAACCAGTGCTTGGTGCTCGGGTGCGCCACCAGGGCGAGCACGCTGCATCCGCCCAGCTGCGCGCACAGAGAGAGGTGGAGAGAGGACAGGGTCAGTGTGCACGCAGGCAACTGGGGAACGTGTGGGGGGCATGGTCTCCAGGGGCCACGCACAATGAGCTCCACCCGAGTGCTGTCCTTGCGCGCGTTGTAGCTGCGGGCCAGCTTTGTGCGCATGGTGTAGAGCACCCACAGCGTTGCACTCAGTGTGAGCAGGTCCAACAGCGTGTGCACGTCGTACTCCATCATGAAGCTGTCCGTGTAGCAAGCGTCAGTGTTGGCGCGTATAGCGAGCAGTAGGGCGTGCGTGTGTGTGCGCGCGTGCCTGCAATACAGGCGTATCCCCAAGAAGATGGCAGTCAGCTCCTGGCTCTTCAGCGAGATGCCTGCGTCACGCGTGAGTGCGTGGTGGGTCAGTCACGTCCAAAGCGCGCGGAGGCGGGGGTGTCGAGGTGACACACGGTAGCTTTGCCCGTCTCGAGGCAAGGCGAAACAGCGCCGGTGCACTGTCTGCGCAGAACAACCCTAGGCTTGCGCGCTGCTGCGCACGCACCCTCGCAACTCTCCACGCGCAGGAGTTTGTAGACGAGGAAGCCGATGCCGCTGAAGTGGGCAACCTCGGAGAGGACGAAGAGGTTGTCGTGATCACGGATTAACAATTTCATCAAGACCAGGCTCTGTCAGTGGCGTGTGCGCAGTGGCGGGGTCCCCGAGACGCGCGTCAGAGCAGGTCAGGTCGCGCCAAATGGAGGCGGTGACGCCTAGAAAGAGCTGCTGCACAGCGCTGGGCGTCGCGCTGGGGGGTTCAGACCAGACCAGGCGAAGGACACACCATCAGCACGGTGGCCACGGCCAGTGCAACCCTTTCAGGCATGCTGCGCTGCTTCCAGAACTTGGTCGCCTTCCCCAAGAGAGGTGCCAGTGGCCCCTTCTGCGGCTTGCCAAACCCGTCGTCGGACCCCATGATGGTATGAGCCGATGACAGCTCAGTCAAGTCTGTGTGTCAACGTTGAGGCGCAATGGGAGGACGTTTTCAGCACATGGACAAGCGCGGTCACAATGGAGCTGGCGAGGGGACCGCGAATTCAGGGTTCTTAGTCCTCGGGGGCAACGCAGGATGCGGCGCCGAAGTCGTTGCAATTCCCAGCGTCAGGTTCGTCATGTTTGTGAGAGGAGAGCGCCCAGCTGGCGCACTAGTGTCACGTTGGCTGCCGCATTTGCGCGAGCTGCAGCCAACGCCTCTTCCTCTGCCCCTGGAGAACTGCAGTCTCCGTCATTGGGGCGCTTGAAACCCCAAAACAACTCCTCTCTCAACACGGACAGCGTTTGCGCCAAGAACCCGGGGCGCGGCTTGCGCCGCTCTATGGTCTCCACGTGCTCCAGCGCAACTCCTTCGTGGTCGCCCCAGCTTATCCTCCGCCGCCGCTCCGCGACGGGCGTGCCGTCCAGGCTGTCACTTCCAAGGCTATCACAACGCTGGAGGTCGGTGTGCATTGCCTGTTGGACCCGGCCAACCGAGTTCAGTCAGAAGTGCCCGGAGTCACAAGATATGCAGGTGGCCTCCCAAGCGCCCCAGCGGGACCGTGTCGGGAGGCAGAGACGGTGCCGTGCACAGATGACTCTCCAGCACGCGTGAGACCGCGGGAGCTGTGGCTGCCCCGGCGGTCTGGGGCGGTGGACGGGCCCAACCACAACTGAACCACTCCCAGTGCTTGAACTCTGCTCGCGGGTTGTTGCCAACCCTGCGAACGCACCTCAGCCGAAGCACTCCCGCTCCCAGCAGACAACTCGCTTAAGTCGCTGTCGCTGCTGTCAGCGGCGCAGGCAGTGACTGGCGGAGGCAGTTCGGGCACACTTGGCGCTTCCACCTCCGACTGGTTCTCCATACCGACGGCCTCGCACACGTCCATGGCAACAACACACTCGCGCCCTTGAACAACAGAAGAAGACAACGCAAAGGGGCTGCAAGCAGAGAGCAGTAGCAGCACAGCGCAAAGAGCACGGAGAAGCTGCTTTGGCGAGGGGCTCTTTCTGTGCACGTCAGTTTTCGGGGGCGCGAGACGCTGCAGGAAGGACGCGAGTAGCCAAGGTGGCG
>Ga0164297_10005393_pt1 | contig 10987 bp, 10 predicted proteins | sample GEODES058metaG_FD_113539 | JGI IMG/M metagenome (GOLD analysis project Ga0164297, IMG submission 113539) | Dystrophic lake water microbial communities from Trout Bog Lake, Wisconsin, USA - GEODES058 metaG | ecosystem: Environmental > Aquatic > Freshwater > Lake | place: USA: Trout Bog Lake...
GCCCTGCCCTGCTCGGCGATGACGCGTCCCACAGCGGCGTGCGGGTGCGCGATATGAAGAACCCGGGCGACAAGGCCGGCAACGACGTGTGGTGCGCGTTGCCGCCGGAGGCGCTGGCGATCGACGCGGCCCTGCCGCGCACCGACGCCGGATCTCCCCTTACTCCACCGACGCGATCTCGACGGCCTTCACCCGGGCCTGCGCGTTCCTCGGGATCGTGGATCTGCGCGTCCACGATCTGCGGCATTGTGGCGTGACCCGCCTGTTCGAGATGGCCCGGACGGTGCCGCTCATCGCCGCGGTGAGCGGCACCGCTCCTGGCACAGCCTGCAGCGCTACACGCATATCCGGCAGACCGGCGACCGGTTCGCGAAGTGGTCGTGGCTGGCGGTGGTGACGAAATCCTCGCACGACCGATTTCGATCCCTCTCGGTTACGCGGACAGTTATCTGTAATTCTCGAAAGCAGCCATTCGTCAGCGACTCAGTGCCTTCAACTTGGAAAAGAGAGTAATTGCTTGTAGACCGCCGGCTCAAGACATTGCACTCATGCATCAGCTGATTCGGCTGTCAAGGAATACAACCGTGAGTTTTCATACAGAGGGCGAATTCTGGAATCAGCTTCAGTGCGACACATGGGATCGATTATACGTACGTAAATAGCGTTGACTGACGGTTTTTCCCTTATTATGAATATAAGTAGCGTCGTGTAAAATGGTCAGCTTCATAAAGATTTCGGCTTTGCTGCGCAAAGGCTAAAGTATGCCCACCAAAACAGATCATATTAAAGCACTTGCGCGCGCGCTCGGACTCACTAAGGCTCTCCATATATTAATATTGAGAGCTATTAAAAGAAAAAAATCGGTAACTATAAAGATAGGCCCGAATGAGCTGAGCCTTCGACCATGCGATAGCGATTTATTTGTTCTTGGGCAAATTTTCGGGTCCAAAGAATACGGGCTAGATAAAACAATAGAAGCCAAGATAAATTCTATATCCAGCTCTTACAAATCTGAAGGGAAGATACCACTCATCATCGATGCTGGGGCAAATGTTGGGTACTCGTCAATATATTTCGCAGATACCTATCCTGATGCGCACGTAATAGCCATCGAGCCCGACCACGACACATTTATTATCATGAAGCAGAACTGTTCAGGTCATACACGCATCACGCCGATCCATGCAGCGCTCTGGAAGCACAATGACGGTGTAAATCTTCAAAATTTAGGCGTCGCTTCTTGGGCTCGGACAGTAAACAACAATGGAGCGACCCCGTCGCGCACATTGCAAGATATTTTTTCCACGATTCCAGAATCGGCACCTTTAATATTGAAGATGGATATTGAAGGTTCAGAAAAGGAAACTGTAGAAGCCGCGCCTGATGTCGTGCGCTCATTTCCGGTTATAATGATCGAACCTCATGATTTTGAAAAACCCGGCTCATCATGCCTGTCGCCATTATACTCTGCGATAAGTAACGAGCCCTTTGACACTCTATTGAGTGGAGAGAATATTATTTTTTTAAATATATATCGGGACGACGCGAACTCACGTCAAATATAAGGCTTTGATATTTATCCCTATGTATTATTAATAGAATGACATGTCGAATGTCATTGCAGGTGTGCTGATAACTGATGCGAATAGTGCTTCAATTTGTGAGCGCGCGACATCTGTGGCTGCTTCTGCCAGCTCTCGCGCGAAGGCTGACCGTCACAAATCCACGCAACGCGGTCGTCACCGCTGACCGATTTCGCGACTGACCGCCGCCGGTTACCATTTTCGTATCTGGTCGGTGATTGCCGTCTTGCTGCCGAAAGCAGATGACGACCCTGAAGGCTGAGCAGGTATTACTGCTTTGACGAAACTATATATTTTCTCGCTCCACCTGTTCGGAGCATGCCTTTGCGACCTCTGAGATCGGCAAGCTTGAGTGGCCCGTCGTCTTCGAGGTGTCGTCGAGGCAGGAGCGTACACGATTCCGGGCCGCATCTACACCGCTCGATGCGCCCAGCTTACGCAGGAGATTGTCTTTGTCGGCGGTCGATGCCCCGGCCCAAGCTTGCATCGTGTCTCCTGCGTCCAACGCGAAAACAGGCGTTGCCATTACGACGAGAGCGAGCATTCCAGCAGGAAGAAAGCGCATTGTTATCGCCTCGAAGGACAGGGAATCCGCAACTGCCGTCGGTGTCGGCTTAGAAGGTATCCGCCGTTGAAGCGCGGTCTGCCATTGTTCCAGCCGGTAAGCACAGTGGCTTGCTGACTGACATAGGTCCTGAAGCGCCTTGGCGGATCGCCGACGACTTGGGGCAAAACCGCACAGTTTCCCCCGACATCGTGGCGCGGCCGGCGCCGGAGGCGTGCTGCTTCAACCGAATCGGTCGTCAGAACCGGTGATGCGCGCCTAGGCGTGCGCCACCGGCAGCTCCCCAACCTGCGTCGTGTAGCGCGGCGTGCGCATCTCGAACTTGGTGTTCCAGTCCCGCCGGCTCACCAGCCCCGCCCGCGCCGGCACCACCGCGCCCCGGCCCCAACGCGTGTTGCACGCGTCCATTGCCGCCATCAGCGGCCCGGACCGCGCGCGATCCAGCGCGCCGATCAGCGCCCGCGGGCTGTGCGACAGCGGCACGAGGTCGTTCGTGACGATCCCGGCCTTGCTGTACCGCCACGGTCGCTCGCCCGGCTCGCGCCAGGTCTTGGCCACCCCGTGCCGAGCGGCCTTGATCAGCGCCAGCGTGTCCGAGCTGTGCTCGGGCAGGCTCACCGTCGTCGAGACCGAGCGCATTGGCGTACCCCGGTCGTGCTCGCTCGTGTGATAGAAGACCGTCACGTGGTCGGTGCCCAGCCCCTCACGCCGCAGCTTCTCGCCGAGCCGCGCCGCGTGGGCGGCGACCGCCTCTTCCAGGGTGGTGCGGTCCTCGATCCGGCTGGAGAACGAGCGGGTCACCGCGCAGCCTTTGCGCCGGGCCGGTACCAGCTCCAGCGGCAGGCAGGCCAGCCCGCGCAGCTCGTGGATGATCCGCTCGCCCACCACGGTCAGCCCCTTGCGCACCGGCCGCGGGTCGAGGTCGCGCAGGTCCGCCACGCTCTCGACGCCCATCGCCTCCAGCTTGGCCAGCGAGGCCCGGCCGATACCCCAGACCTCGGCCACCGAGATCCGGCACAGCCAGTGCGCGTAGGCCTCCGGGTCGGTCAGGTCGCACACGCCGCCGAGGTCCGGCACGCTCTTGGCGATGTGGTTGGCGAGCTTGGCCAGCGTCTTGGTCGGGCCGATGCCGACGCAGGTCGGAATGCCGGTCCAGGCCCGCACGGTGGCGCGCAGGTCCCGGGCGAGCTCGATGCGGAGCCCAGGCGCTACGTCGGTGAGGTTCAGAAAACTCTCGTCGATGGAGTAGATCTCCACCTGCGGGCTGAACTGCCGGTAGACCGCGTTGGTGCGGCCCGACATGTCGCCGTAGAGCGCGTAGTTCGACGAGAACACGCGCACGCCCTGCACCCGGCACAGGTCGTGGATCTTGAAGTACGGGTCGCCCATGCGGATGCCGAGCGCCTTGGCCTCGGCCGTGCGGGCGATGGCGCAGCCGTCGTTGTTCGAGAGCACGATCACCGGCACGTGGGCGAGCCGCGGGTCGAACACGCGCTCGCACGCGCAGTAGAAGCTGTTGCCGTCGATCAGCGCCACGGCGCGGCCGCCGCCGATCCGGTCGCGCGGGCGGGCCTCTCGCGTGTTCACGACAGCTGGCCGCGGGCGACGTGCCAGCGGATCGAGAACCGGACCACGCCCCAGATCACGCCCTCGCCGAGTTCCTCGACCGCGAAGGCCGGCAGGTCCGGGTTGCAGAAAGCGAGGCGGGCGACGTTGCCCTCGATGACGAGGCGCTTGCACGACATCTGGCCGTCGATCGCCGCGACGACGATGCTGCCGTGGCCAGCCTTGAGGCTGCGGTCGACGCAGGCGAGGTCGCGGTCGTAAATGCCGGCGCCCTCCATGGAGGATCCGCTGATGCGCCACAGGAAGGTAGCGGGCGGGTTGGGCACGAGCCAGCGCGGGAGCTCCAGCGCATCCTCGACGAAGTCGTCGGCCGGCGAGGGGAAGCCGGCGCACAGCGCCTGTCCGATCAGCGGGACGCGGACGGCGTCGGGGCTATGGATCAGGAGCTCGTCGATCCGGTTGAGATGCACTCAGGGCTCCGTCGTGCTAGAACGGATACAGAACAAACATCAGGCGGAGCGGTGGTTCAATCCGCGGGCGGAATGTTTCTGCGGAGCCGGTGGACGGATGTGAACTCGGATCAAAAACGTCAGCGTCCGCTGCGTGTTAGAGCGCCGTTCAGGTCGGTGGGGAACATCGGTGAATCTGTGAGGGGGAGGGCTTGGCGATGGTGATGAAGACCAGCTTTGTGGTGCAACCGTTCGAGCTGCACCGGAAGCGGCTGCGGCCGGCCCGACAGGAGCCGGCGCAGACCGAGAGCGGCGCGCTGAAGAAGGCCGAGAACCTGTCCAAGCGGATGCCGGGCGCGGCGGCGCTCAAGGTGGTGGCCGACGATGAGACCGGCGAGCTGGAGGGCGTCACGATCCTCGGTCAGTGGGGCGAGATCCCGGACGATTTTGCCGAGAGCCTGCAGGGCGGCTGATGGCCGCCCTCCTCATAAGCTGGCTATGGCGGCGCACGCGATAGCTATCGCCAGGCTCAACGTGCTGATCGCCGCAGATAAGCCACATGCGGTCAAAGCTAAACAGCATAAAGTGAAACTCGACAGATATTTGAGCTGGATTGGGCCGTATTGTTTTAGATATTGGGTCTATAGCACAAATTATAGTCTAATTTAGACTACACCGACCCATTGAGAAATACGTCAAACGAATTTATGCTCCAAATCAATATATCAAGCATGCCGTATCGGTGATGATTGCTGAAATTTTGGCGCGACGGGATCTATTTAGTGAAAGACAGTTGACAGCCCGCCAACATTATACAATCTGATGAAGGCGCGGCGGATAGATAGTTCCCGACGCAATAAAGGTTTTTGACAGTCTTCGAGAAAAAGCTGAAGGGTTGCCATGACTTATATAGAGTATGACGATGCCGCGGCCGTATTTCCAAAAATCGAAGATCGAAACAAAGGTGTTGAACTTGCGTCTAAATATCAATCTGCGGACCCATTTCCACACATTGTTATTGATGATTTTTTACCGTCTTACGCCATAGAGAAATTTATAGCGCACTTCCCGGGGCAAAAATCGAGCGATCAAGACCAAGAATATAATCGAGCCCAGGAGAAACTTAAATCAAGTTTCAATCCCGACGCGCTTGCGCCTGAGGCGCGCGCTTTATTCTATTGGTTCAACTCCCGCCCGTTTATTTCGCTTATTGAAAACATCACGGGAATTAAAGGATTGATACCAGATCCATATTTTTTCGGGGGAGGATTTCACGAAATTCGAAATGGGGGGCATCTATCGGTCCATGCAGACTTCAATCATCATAAGCCTTTGAATCTCGAAAGGCGTATTAATGTATTGATATACTTGAATAAGGACTGGAAAGCTGAATTTGGTGGGCAGTTGGAGCTTTGGAAGGAAGACATGTCGGAAAGGGTACATTCTATAATTCCATCGTATAACAGGTGCGTGATATTTAACACAACATCAAATAGTCAGCATGGCAATCCTGAAACTGTAAACCATCCTTCGCATGTTTCGAGGAAGTCAATCGCTTTGTATTACTATACCTCTACCTGGGATGGCACCAAAAGATCGCATACGACTCAGTATCAGGTCAGACCCGGGACGGCCGATCAGCGTGATTGGGCGATAAAGCTACAGGAATTAAAGCTCGATTATTTTCCGCCGATTGTGCTTCGCACGATAACCAATCTCAAGGCTAAATTAAAAAAAACAAATCATGCGGGATAGGATGAATGGGCATTCTGCAGATATTGATCTGACAGAGATGTAATCTGGCGTAAAGCGCGAAGAAATCCGATGACGCGTGCGCAAAAGTAATCCCGATGGTGGCATAAAAATTCTGATCATCCATCGTAATGCCGACGCGCACGCGGATCTGCAAGTCTGCTAAAACAGAATATCATGGAATACAATATTATTTTTGCGTTTATTTGGTAAATAACGTCCAATTTTTGTCTTTATCAGAGATACTCAATATTTCAGCAATCGACAGGACCGTACGACGCGCAAGAAAAAACGGCGCCGCACGGCTGAGTCCACGGGCTGCCGGATCGAGCTTTGTATGCAGGGTCGACGCAGGAGCGGATGGGCCGTCTTGATCAGCTGTCGGGCCGATGTCGGCGATGCCGGCTCTGGCGTGAGGCGACCTCCGCGCGTCGACGGGCCGCGCGAACGCGCTCGATATCACTTATGCCGATCGGTCGCGGCGGCGCCGCACGCGTGAACGGCATGTGGCTGCGAAGGTCGCCGTAATAGTCTGCTCCGCTCATGCCGAACCCACCGGCCGTAACTGGGCCTTCGACGGTCGGCTCGCCAGCGACGGCACCGGTGGCGATCAAAGCGAGGAAGGCAGCAGAGGAGAGCGAGCGCATGCTCTGAGAAGGCATCCGGCCTGGAGCTTTGCAAGACCACCGAGATAACGATGTCGTAGAGGCCGGAAATCGCGAAGGACGCCCCGGCGATTTCCGAGGCGCCAAAGGCGATGTCCAGCAGGGCGTGAAGCGAGGCCATCTTCGAGCCAGCGTCCGTGCGCCCCATGTCATTTCGTGAACTCGGCGCTGCTTGCCCCGGATCGTGTCGCATGGGCTGCGCAACTCGGATCCTCTGACCGAATCTCACGGGCTCATCAGCTCCGCCGGCGGCACCGCGCGCAACTGCCAGCGCACGTCGCAGGCGTTTAGCGCAGTCGTCAGCAGGTCCAAAAAGCGCGACCCAGCGCCGTCACCCGCCTGCTTAGGTTGCATGATTTTCGGATTACAACCTTAAGGGGAAATCAATAATTCAACCACAGGCTGTTGATATCGACGGCGCCTCAGATCGCCGAGGGCTGCCGAGCTCAAATCCGCGAACGATTTGCATAGACTTGTAGGGATCTCCGTGATGCTGCGCCTGGACACCTTCAAGATTGGCCTTGGGCGATGCGTCAGCGTCAGGTCACTCGTGCTCTACACCGGATGTTTCGGGATCCTGATGGGGTCGCCAGCGCAGGCGCAGCTGCTCAGAGGCACGCTTGATACAACCGGAGGCGGTATTCTTGGCACGGGCCTGTCGCTCGGTACCACGACGGCCGGCAGCGGCCTCGTCGGGAGTGGCCTGACGCTGGGTACGTCTGGAGCGGGCCTTTTAGGGAGCGGCCTCGGGATCGGCACCAGCTCACCCGGCAGCGGCGTGCTCGGGACCGGCCTGACCGTCGGTACGGCCGGGACGGGCGTTCTTGGCACTGGCGTAATCGTCGGCACGACGGGACCCGGCGACGGTCTGCTCGGGACTGGACTCACCCTCGGGACGGCCGATGCGGGCGGTACAGGCGGTGGCCAGGGCGGCACCGGCGGTGGCCAGGGCGGAACGGGCGGTGGCCAGGGCGGCACCGGCGGCGGTCAGGGCGGAACGGGCGGTGGCCAGGGCGGAACGGGCGGTGGTCAGGGCGGCACCGGCGGCGGTCAGGGCGGAACGGGCGGCGGCCAGGGCAGCGGAACGGGCGGCGGCCAGGGCAGCGGAACGGGCGGCGGCCAGGGCGTATATATCGTCACGGGCGCGGTCACCCAATCCGGGGGGCAACTCGTCGTCACCGATCTTCGGCTCTCATCCTTCTCGGAGATGGCGGGCGTCGCGGCCAACAACACGAGCCGCTTGGACGGTCCGAGCGCGCTCGGGGACGATGCACTGGCTGTCGGCTTCGGTGCGAGCGCGTCGGGCACCGCTTCGACGGCTGCGGGCACCGGTGCCCGCGCGGCCCAGAGCGGGAGCGTCGCCCTCGGTTACGCGGCCAGTGCCCAGGGCATCGGCAGCACGGCGGTGGGCACGGCCTCGGGCGCGATCGGCGACGGAAGTACCGCCCTGGGCTTCGCGGCCGGTGCGGCCGGGGCCGGATCCACGGCGATCGGCGCGACCGCCTCGGCGGGTGGGGACAACAGCGTCGCCCTGGGCCGCGGAGCGCGGGCCGATCAGGCCAATGCGGTCGCCATCGGCGCCAACGTCCAGACGACCCGGGCCAACCAGGTGGCGATCGGCACCTCTGGCAGCACCTATACGTTGGCGGGCATCGCCTCGCAGGCGAGTGCGGCAGCTCAGAACGGCGCCACGAACTTCGTGACGACAGACGCCAACGGCAATCTCGCAGCGTCAGCCTACGGACCCTCGACCATTGCAGGCTTGAACGGCCGCGTCGACGCGGTCCAGTCACAGGTGAACACCCTCGAGGCCAAGACCGACGCGATGCAGCGCTATGCCGTCCAGACCCGCAAGGAGGCTCGGCAGGGGGTCGCGATGGCGATCGCCATGGCCACCGCCCCGATGCCCTCCGCGCCGGGTAAGACCACCTGGGCCACGAACGGGGCGACCTATCGCGGCGAGTGGGCGGGTGGCGTGGCGGTGGCGCATCGGCTGCCCACCTGCTGCGTGCCGATCGCGATCACGGCTGGTGTCGCCTATAGCGGGAACAATGCGCTCGGTGCCCGTGCGGGTTTGGCCGGCGAGTTCTAAGGCGACCGGTCTTCGGATGTGATTGGCCGCATCCGAAGCGGCGACCGCGCATATGCTCGCGATAGAAATGGCTCATCGCAGGCGAGTTTATATCGTCTGCCCGGCCCCGCCCCGATTTGCTCACGGGGCGGGGGAGCGTCCGATCTCACCAGCGTGTCAGCCGAGCCGATACGCAACGCGGCCCGGGTGCAGGATGGCCGGGACCGGTTACCAGGCCGTGAGCGTGCCGGCCGATGAGCTGTCCCGCGCCAGGATGCGGGCACGAAACGATCGTCACGATGAGCGCCGCCACTTTCCTGCTCGTGAGCGCTCGGCCATTCGTCGCACGTTGGCTTTTCCTCCGAACCGTCAGCGGCGCACGCAGTTGCCGCCTGACCACGGAGAGGAGAGCACGATGTCGAACCCAGCCAAGGGGCAACACGGCGATGGCCAGCGCCACAGCACGATGAGCGCGAAGGATCAGAAGGCCGCCGAGGTCCAAGAGGCCGGGAGCGCGAAGGCCGGCGCAGGCCACCCCGAGGTTCTCGAGGGTGGGAAGGCTGAGCCTCCGACCGAGGGCAAGGGGCATCCCAAATCCGCCGCATCGAATGCACCGGACGGTGGAACCAGCGACGCGGCAACGAGCTCGGCGACGGTGGGCAAGGCTGAGAAGGAGGCTGCGGCTGCGGCCGGTGCCGACAAGGAGCAGCACGGGCGCGGGCACCGAAAGTCGGAGTAGACTTCCCGCATCGACGATTGCACTCGGTCCCGCCCCGATCTGATACCGGGGCGGGGGAGCGTCCGATCTCACCTGAGATTAGCCGAGCCGATACGCAACGCGGCTCGGCAGGATGAGCACTACGACTGCGTCTTAAGATACACGATCACGTCGTTGATCTTCTTGTCGTCGGTATAGCCTTGAAAGATCATCTTGTTGCCCGGCACCTTCGCTTTCGGGTTTTTCAACCACTCGTGGAGGTTGGCCTCATCCCAGGTAATGCCGGAGTTCTTCAGGGCAGCGGAGTAGTTGTAGCCTTCATAGGTGCCCGCCTTCCGGCCGACGACGCCCTTCAGGTCGGGGCCGACGCCGTTCTTCTGAAAGTTGTGGCAGGCTTTGCAGGGGGCGAACGCCTTCTCGCCCGCGGCCGCATCTCCGGCTTCCTGGGCCTGCGTCGCGAACGGAATCAGAGCGGCGACGATGACACCAAAAACAAATGACCGCACACATTTCCTCCCTCAATCGATCTTCCTATGCCGAACGATTCCAAAAGCGCGGCATATCGGGGGAGTTGACGTTGGAGCCCCACGCTTAATCCGGGTCGCGGCGGGGGCCGCCGAGTCGACGCGCAAACGAAAAGGCCCCGCGCGGCGGCGGCCGGCGGGGCTGAGGTTCTTGCGTTCACAGGTGATAGACGCGCCGGTTGCCGACTTAATCCGCGGGTGGCGAGACGCTTGGCACACGATCAGGTCATGCGGATCGAGTAGGGGGCGCAGGATTCCGAATGGTAGGCCGTCCCCTTGGACGCCGTCAGGCGGAGGTCGTCGACCAGGAACCAGGCCTGCCGAAAGGCCCTCAGGCCGGTGTCGATCCGGCCGGCGCCGTCGAGGGGGAACCCGCCGACCCGGGCATGGCTGTTGAAATGGCCGCGCGAGGGGTCGGTCGAGAGCGTCCCCCAGTTGATCGGCGGGCGACGGAAAAGCGCCATCCCGTGAGATGTCAGGGTTCTTCCGGTCCGCCCATCACTTGCTGGCCCTCGTCGCGCGCACGGAGGGACAGGACGACGGGGTATGATGCCGAGATCGCCGTCAAAAGAGACGGTTAGGTCCGTCGCGAGACGCGAGCCTGCGACCGGCGCGTAGCGGCCCCGTCTGAAACGAGAAGCGGGAGAGGGAACGCGACGCCCCTACCGCTCCTGCTCGGGCAAAGGCTGAAGATCCTGCGCTCAAAGCAGCCGTTTGTTCCGAGCCGGATGCTATCCGTTCCGGTTGAATACGTTCTCAAGATTTTCGAAATCGCGAGTGGACAGTCGTCGAGGCTTCGCCTCGACGAAGCCTCGCTCGGATGCGGAGGGAGCGCACCCAAAGACTGAGTCGTCACCCTCGTCCAGGCTCGTTCTCATCGCCAGAAGATAGATCAGGCTGCTTCAGACTTTTACAGGCTGAAGGATCGATAATTTATCTATGGACATCATATTTGTAATTTTACGCCCCTGTTCCAGATTTCAACCGAATGCTTCGTGGAGAATAATGAGGCTGACGAAAAGGTGAACGCGTTCTCGGCCAAGATCCGGATCTGCGTGTTTTTTCCTGCTGTCTTACCAACCGGATTGTGCAAA
>Ga0164297_10005394_pt1 | contig 10985 bp, 10 predicted proteins | sample GEODES058metaG_FD_113539 | JGI IMG/M metagenome (GOLD analysis project Ga0164297, IMG submission 113539) | Dystrophic lake water microbial communities from Trout Bog Lake, Wisconsin, USA - GEODES058 metaG | ecosystem: Environmental > Aquatic > Freshwater > Lake | place: USA: Trout Bog Lake...
ATAGCTTTCCTATCGGGCTGTATGACGCCACAAGAAAGAATTTCAAATTATCAACAAAAATGTTCTGAATACGGTTACTCAACCGGAAGTAATGCAATGGCTCATTGTATCCAAAAGCAAGATAGTGGGGCTATCCAGAGCCGCGTATCGCTATATGCCACTACCTAAAGATGACGAAGAGCCCCTACGAGCTGAAGTCATCCGTATGGCGAGCACCTATGGCAGATATGGTTATCGCTTTATTGCTGGGATGATGCGTAATAGTGGCTGGGGTCAGGCAACTACCGCCAAGGTCGCTCGCATCTGGCGGCAAGAAGGCCTAAAAATCCCGCAAAAGCAGCCTCCTAGAGGCAGGCTGTGGTTTAACGATGGCAGTTGTATGAGGCTGCGAGCTACCTACCCCCATCATGTTTGGAGTTATGACTTTGTCTTTATTAGAGATGCCTATGGTGGCAAGATCCGGATGCTCACCATGATTGACGAATACACCCGAAAATGTTTAACGATCCACTGCGCTAGAAGGATTGGATCTATCCAAGTCATTGAACAACTGGCGAACGCCATGATTGAAAATGGTATCCCAGAGTACATCCGAAGTGATAATGGCCCAGAATTTATTGCTAAAGACCTGCGGAGTTGGTTATCTGGCATTGGAGTGAAAACTGCTTATATTGAACCAGGGAGCCCTTGGGAGAATGGCTTTTGTGAAAGCTTTAACGGCACCTTTAGAGACAACCTTTTGGATGGGGAGATCTTCTATAGCTTAAAAGAAGCACAGATCATCGTGGGGGAGTGGGTAAAGCATTACAACCATGTCAGGCCCCATAGTGCTTTAGGTTACAGACCACCAGCACCCCAAACCCAAGTACCCCAAATAATACAAAATCAACCAATGTTGCTGCAATGATTTACTATAGAAAACTCTCTTTGGTAGTGGACCTAAATTGACAGCAGTTCAGAGTTCCTCATCTATAACTTATGAATAAGCCGACCTCCCATAGTTGTTATCACTGCTCAAGCCCAATTTTCCCTGGCGACCGGATTGAAGCTGAATTATGTGGAATTACTCGACAATTTTGCTGTTCAGGGTGTATGGCGATTGCTCAAACTATTCATGGTGAGGGTTTGGAGATCTTCTATGCGCGTCGTGTGCAGTCAAGCGACAAACCTGCTGACTATCTAGCAACTAATGAAATCCCCGAAAGGCTTAAGCCTTATGATGACCCGTCATTATTGGGCCGTTTCACAAGGCCTTATGGTGATATGGGGGACTTAGAAACCACTTTACGGCTAGAAAAGATTCGTTGTGCTGCCTGCGTATGGTTATGTGAACAGCATTTGCGTCGTATTGATGGTGTAAAGGATGTGCAGATTAATTACGTCACTCAAAAAGTGATAGCGCACTTTTCACCAGTCAAGACTAGTTTGGCAAGACTCCTATTTGAAATTGAACGCATCGGATATGAGGCTTGGCCATTTGAGCCCTCTTTATCGGAAGAAAGCGCAAAAAAAGAACGTAGGCAACTCCTCATTAGATTAGGTGTAGCCTTATTAGGGATGATGCAAGTCATGATGTATGCTTGGCCTTCCTACGTCAGCGCGGATATTGCTCCTGAGTTTAATTTACTACTAACTTGGACCAGTTGGGTTCTTACTGTGCCTGTAATGGTTTATTCGGCTGGACCCATCTTTCAATCAGCATGGCGCAGTGTCGCTTCATTTAGAGAAGCTCACCTTTTAGGTATGGATGTACCCATTGCGCTTGCTCTTGCATTGGCATTCATCGCCGGCACAATCAATTTAATTCAAGGCTCTGGCCAAAGTTATTTTGATTCCATCACCATGTTTGTCGCATTTATCTTGGCAGCCCGATATGTTGAGCTTCTTGCAAGACAGGATGCTCAAGGTGGGGCTGAAGCCCTTGCAAAGCAATTACCAGCAACTTGTGAGCGCCTGATCAATTACCCAATCCAGAAAGATGTTCAAGTAGTCCCAGTAGTGAATTGCAATCCGGGAGAGGTGCTTCGCGTCGCACCCGGTGAGGTAGTTCCAGCAGATGGCATTTTGTTGGAGCATCCTAGCGAACTCGATGAATCATTGCTAACTGGTGAATCAAAACCAGTGGAGAAAAAAGTTGGCGATCGAGTATATGCAGGCACATATAATATTCTCAATCCTTTATTGATGAAAATTGATGCAGTCGGGCAATCCACTCGAGTTGCCGGGATTGCATCTATGCTTGATCAAGCTTTATTAGCAAAGCCAGTCATGGTGAGTCTTGCTGAAAAATGGACCGCTTACTTTGTGGCTTTTTTGTTATTAAGCGCATTTATTTCTTCTGCAATTTGGTGGTACTTTGACCCACATCAGGCCTGGAAGGTATTGGTCTCAGTACTTGTTGCCAGTTGTCCTTGCGCATTATCACTTGCCGTTCCTACGGCTATGGCTGCCGCACAAGGTGCTGTCACAAAATTAGGTTTGCTCATTGTGCGTGGCCATGTTATGGAAGGTTTAGTGAAAGCAACGGATCTTGTCTTGGATAAGACAGGAACGCTCACTATGGGTGAGCCAGTTCTACATGAAATTATTCGCTTGCGTTCAGATTATTATCGTGAAGAAGCTCTGGCATTGGCTGCAGCTTTAGAGCAGGGACAAAGACATCCATTAGCACTCTCAATCAAGCGGGCTGCCGAGTTGGCGGCAGTTGAAATTCCCAGCCTCTCTGAGCCGGTGATTAATCAACTGGGAAAAGGACTAAGCTGTGGTGTATTTAGACTAGGCAGTGCCGCGTGGCTTGGTTTTGAGCAGACTAATAATCAGGGTCAATTTGGACAAGTGCACCTATCTGATGATCAAGGATTGATCGCGAGTTTTATTTTCTTAGACGCTCCTAGGCCAGGCCTTGCAGCATTTTTACAAAGCGTTAAGGAAAGGGATATTGCCATTCATTTAGTTTCAGGAGACGATCCCGCAACTGTGGCCTGGTGGGCAAAGCAGATGAATATTCCTAATTACCGTGGCGCATGTTCTCCAGAAGATAAGTATGCCTATATAGAGAGATTGCAAAATCACAATCGTTTTGTCTGGGCTATTGGTGATGGTGTGAATGATGCTCCCTTATTGGCTCGTGCAGATCTATCGATTGCCGTTGGCGCAGGTGCTCCATTGGCTGCTGCTGGTGCAGATGCCATTTTGACAGCAGTTTCATTGGATTCTTTAAGAAAAGCCTTGCGTTTGGCTGACAAGACACAAGTCATCATTAAAGAGAATTTATGGTGGGCTCTAATCTATAACGTTTTGGCGATACCAGCCGCAATGATGGGCTTGGTCAACCCTTGGATAGCGGGCATTGGAATGTCCTTATCCTCGCTGGCGGTGACTTTAAACGCCTGGCGTTTACGAAAGGCTTAGACTGGCAAGATGGAAAGCCTTTATTTATTGATTCCTTTGTCTCTCATCTTGGTTGGGCTACTAGCGTGGATCTTGCATTGGTCAATTAAGAGTGGCCAGTTTGATGATTTGGATGGCCCTGGCCAGTCTATTTTGATGGATGAAGATACGCCACGACCTGAAAAAGTTAGCGAACACTCCAAATAATAAGCACATGTGGCCCTGCTTTATCTAAGGCTAGGGTATATCTTAGAGATGGACTGCAATTTTGCCCCTCCCTTTTTGATGTAGATCAAACCCCTCTCAGAGGTCAAATTCGATAATCAAGCCAATCTATTTGGATTATGTCGTTGTTTGGTCACAAAAAAGGAGAAACCATGGGACTTACCGTGGGGAGTAATCAAGATACCTTCAATTACAAGGTTGTAAGCCAATTTGCCATTGTTACAGTGCTTTGGGGAGTCGTTGGCATGCTTGTTGGGGTTATTCTTGCAGCCCAGCTGATCTGGCCTGAAATCACTTTCAATATTCCATGGTTAAGTTATGGTCGCTTACGTCCCTTGCATACCAATGCTGTGATTTTTGCCTTTGGTGGCTCAGCTCTGTTTGCAACGTCTTATTACATCGTGCAGCGCACCTGTCAGGTTCGTTTGTTCTGTGACAAATTAGCAGCCTTTACCTTTTGGGGTTGGCAGGCGGTAATCGTTGCTGCCGCTATTACTTTGCCACTAGGCATTACCACATCAAAAGAATATGCAGAGCTGGAGTGGCCAATTGATATTCTGATTACAGTGGTTTGGGTTGCATATGCCATTGTCTTTTTTGGCACGGTGATGAAGCGTAAGACGAAGCATATTTATGTATCGAACTGGTTCTTTGGTGCTTATATTTTAACAATTGCAGTTTTGCATATCGTCAATAACATCGAAATGCCAGCAAGTCTATTTAAGTCTTACTCTGCTTACTCTGGTGCACAAGACGCTATGATCCAGTGGTGGTATGGTCACAATGCAGTTGGTTTCTTCCTAACCACAAGCTTTTTGGGCATGATGTATTACTTCATTCCAAAGCAAGCTGAGCGCCCAATCTATTCTTATCGTTTATCTATTGTTCACTTTTGGGCTTTGAACTTTACCTATATGTGGGCAGGCCCGCATCACCTCCAGCATACCGCTCTGCCTGATTGGACTCAATCTTTAGGAATGGTGTTCTCTTTAATTTTGTTAGCCCCATCATGGGGCGGCATGATCAACGGCATTATGACTTTGTCAGGTGCCTGGTATAAATTACGTCGCGATCCTATTTTGAAGTTCTTGGTTGTCGCATTGTCCTTCTACGGCATGTCGACCTTTGAGGGTTCGATGATGTCTATTAAGACAGTAAATAGCTTATCTCATTACACCGATTGGACTATTGGTCACGTTCACTCAGGTGCTCTAGGTTGGGTGGCGATGATTACTATCGGCTCTTTGTATTATCTGATCCCTCGCTTAGTTGGCCAAAAAGAGATGCACAGCACCAAGCTTATTGAATTACATTTTTGGATTGCAACTATTGGAGTGGTGATCTATATCGCTGCGATGTGGATTGCTGGTGTGATGCAAGGTTTGATGTGGAGAGCTTTTGAGCCAGATGGCACCCTGACATATAGCTTCGTTGAATCAGTGAAAGCAACCTATCCTTTCTATGTAATTCGTTTGCTAGGCGGTTTGTGCTACCTAGGCGGAATGTTGTTGATGGCTTACAACGTTTACAAAACCGTGGTCAACAAAAAATTCATAGACGCTCCTATTCCGCAAGCGTCCATCGCCGCTCATTAAGGATAAGAACATGTCAGAACAACGTCGATTTTTTTCCCACGAAACTCTTGAGCGTAATGTTGGTTGGTTGATTATCACCACTATCTTGGTGGTCTCAATTGCAGGTTTGGTACAGATTGTGCCCTTATTTTTCCAGCACTCTACAACTGAGCCAAGCCCAGGTGTAACGCCTTATTCTGCATTGCGTTTAGCAGGCCGCGATATCTATCAGCGTGAGGGCTGTCTGGGCTGTCATTCACAGCAGATCCGTACCCTACGCTCGGAAGTTGAGCGTTATGGCCCTTACTCATTAGCGGGTGAGTCTGTTTATGACCATCCTTTCCTATGGGGAAGCAAACGTACTGGTCCTGATTTGGCTCGTGTAGGTGGTCGATATTCAGATGCATGGCATCAAATTCACCTAAATAATCCACGCGATGTTGTGCCCGAGTCAAACATGCCTGCTTATCCATGGTTGGCTAAAAATGCAGCCAATGCAAGCACTATTCAATCTCATATGATTGCCTTGCGTCGTTTAGGAGTGCCATATACCGATGAAGAGATTGCAAATGCACCTAAAGAGCTAGAAGGCAAGACTGAATTAGATGCATTAGTCGCATATCTTCAAGGTCTTGGCATCAATCGTAAATACATCATTGTTGATGAGGTGGTTGCTAAGTAATCTTAGTGATTAGGACAGATGGAAAACATTGCCCCTTATCTCTCAGCAATCTCTACCGTACTTGGCTTAGTAGTATTTTTAGGTATTGTTTGGTGGGCTTGGTCTGCAAAAAGACAGCCTGCCAATAAAGAATCTGCAGAACTTCCGTTCGATCTTCCAGATGAATTCAGTAAGGATAAATCATGAGTGACTTTCTTGGTGCCGGTTGGAGCATTTATATCGCCTTAGTAACATTGTTTGGTATCTTTTGGTGTATCTGGTTATTATTTTCACAACGTAAGGCCAAAGTCGTTCATACACCTGACGGTGCAGTTTCTGATACAGGTCATGTCTGGGATGGTGATTTGCGCGAGCTCAATAATCCATTACCGCGTTGGTGGATGTGGATGTTCTTGTTTTCTTGCATCTTTGGTTTGGTTTATCTTGTGCTGTTCCCAGGCCTCGGTTCTTATCCAGGATTGCTGGGGTATAGCACCGACGGTGCTTTGATGAAGTCTATGACTGCAGCAAATGAGGAATTAAAGCCGGTTTACGCAAAGTATGTGAAGATGGATATTGAGCAGATCGCTGCAGATCCTCAAGCACGTGAAATGGGGCAACGCCTATTTCTGAATAATTGCGCCCAATGCCATGGTTCAGATGGTGGTGGTGCTAAAGGATTTCCAAATTTAACTGATGGCGATTGGTTATATGGCGGTTCTCCTGAAAATATTAAGACAACAATCACTTATGGTCGTGGTGGTGTCATGCCTGCATTTGGTGCTGTGCTCAATGCTAATCAGTTAAAAGACGTTGCTAACTATGTTCTTAGTTTGTCTGGATTGCCAGCAGATGACTTAAGGGCGGATCGGGGTGCTGAGGTATTTAAGGCTAATTGTGTCGCATGTCATGGCCCCGATGCAAAAGGGAACATTGCTATTGGTGCACCAAACCTAACCGATAAAGTTTGGCTCTATGGCGGTTCAGAGCAAACGATAATTGAAACAGTTACTAAAGGTCGCAATGCGATGATGCCTGCCCAAGATAAGATTTTGAGCCCTGAAAAAATCCAGTTATTAACCGCCTATGTCTGGGGCTTATCGAATAATAAGCAAGCGGCAGCTAAGTAATTGGTCGAAAGTAATGCGCCGGGCGGGAAGCCCATTCCGATTGAGGTCATTGAAGAGTCTCTTTATGAGGTCCGGCGCAAGATTTATCCTCGATCTGTAACAGGTCTCTTTGCTCGTTGGCGCTTTATCCTGGTATTTGCAACTCAGCTTCTCTTTTATGGCTTGCCATGGCTGAGTTGGAATGGTCGACAAGCTGTTCTTTTTGATTTAGTTCAACGTAAGTTTTACATCTTCGGTCTAGTGCTATGGCCCCAAGATGTGATTTATCTCACCTTGCTATTGATTCTGTCGGCGCTCGCTTTATTTCTGTTTACAGCAATCGCAGGGCGTTTATTTTGTGGATATGCATGCCCACAAACGGTATATACCGAGATCTTTATGTGGATCGAGCGCAAAATTGAAGGCGATCGCTTCGCTCGAATTCGTTTAGACGGAGAAGAGTGGCCATGGAGTTTCAGAAAATGGCGACTTAAGATCACCAAACACTTCCTCTGGTTGCTGGTTGCGTTCTGGACGGGCTTTACTTTCATTGGTTACTTCACCCCAATTGAAACTTTGGGTGTAGCCTTGCTTCATTTATCGCTGGGCTCTTGGCAAACTTTTTGGCTTTGCTTTTACGGATTTGCAACCTGGGGTAATGCTGGCTTTATGCGTGAGCAAGTTTGCAAATATATGTGTCCTTATGCGCGCTTTCAAAGTGTCATGGTGGATAAGGATACCTTCTTGGTTACCTACGATAAGGTACGTGGCGAACCTAGAGGAAGTCGTAGTAAGTCGGCGGACCATAACGCTTTGGGTTTAGGGGATTGCGTAGACTGCAGCATTTGCGTACAAGTTTGTCCAACGGGTATTGATATTCGGGATGGCTTGCAATATATGTGTATTGGTTGTGGCGCCTGTATTGATGCGTGCAATCAGGTAATGGAAAAGATTGACTATCCCAAAGGATTGATTCGCTACACTACTGAGCGGGCAGTGGAGGATAAAGAATCCAATCAGAGTGCTATTAGGCACATTTTGCGTCCAAGAGTCTTGATTTATGCGACCTTTATCACAGTATTGGCCTCCGCCTTCTTGACTTCTTTGGCCACTCGCAATCCTTTGCGGGTAGACGTCATGAGAGATCGTGGAGCATTGGCGCGGGAAGTAGAGGGTGTTCGTATCGAGAACATCTACCGTATGCAGATTATGAACGCCTCCGAGCATCCGATGAAGGTTCAGGTCAAGGCAACCGGTCTGGATGATCTCAAAATCTTGAATTCTCAAGGCAAGGAAATTACTGAAATTGATGTTGGACCAGCTAGCAATCAATTGCTACCGATTAAAGTCAGCACTAATATTGGACAAAATGATCCTGGCAATTACCCGATTCATTTTGATGTGGTGGCACAGGAGCTCGAAGGTAAAGAAGCGATTACAAGAGCTCGTGTCGAGAAGTCAACTTTTATTATTCCCCGTTAAGCTAGATAGCAATCAGGAGGATGGACATGACAGATCAGCAAATAATCAAACCATGGTGGAAGCAGTTTTGGCCATGGCTATTAATTAGTGGCCCCGCATTAGCAATGATCGCTTGTTTCATTACTATCTATCTCGCTATCAATATGCATCCAGATAAACCATTGCATGATGGTGTTGTGAAGCGTGGTTTAAAAGTAGAGCAGGTTCAAAAATGAAATATCGACTGCTGATATGTATTCTATGGCCATCGTTTTTAGTGGCCGGCATGGCAGAGGGTTTGTTATTCTCGGTAATTAGCCCACAAGATCTTTTGTTCTTTGGCTATCACCCAGAGATCTCTGACGAAGGCATCTACTCAATTGGCTTTTTTGTGATTTGGACATTCTGCGCATTTTCTAGCGCTTTGACGGCTTACATTCTTCCTGGAATCGAGTCTCCAGATGGGAAAGAGATAGATCGCGGCCTAATTTAAGCGCTGTCGATTTAGATTTGTGCGATCGGAATATCGGTACTGCAACCCTGTCTATCAGGGTTCGGAATGCCAGCCAACTCATGCAGGCCATTCATATCAATGAGTTTAATGTGACGTTGTCTGATTTGAATTAAGCCAGATTCAGCAAAACGTGACAACATGCGGCTCACTGTCTCAATTTGAATGCCTAGATAGCTACCAATATCTACACGGCTCATGCTCAAATCAAATTCATTATTGAGGTAGCCACGAGCCGCTAAACGCTGTGAAAGACTTAGAAGAAAAGCTGCTAATCGCTCTTCGGCGCGCATAGTGCCCAGAGAGAGTAGATGGCGTTGATCTTGAGTCAGCTCACGACTCATGATTCTGAGAAACTGGTTTTGCAAAACTGGGATTTCACGGGCTAAATTCTCAAATGCGTCGTAGCGAATAATGCAAACCTCGCTCTCTTCAAGAGCAATGGCATCAGATTGGTAATGACCCTCGCCAATACCATCAAGCCCAAGAATTTTGCCAGGTAAATGAAAGCCAATGACTTGCTGACGCCCGTCTGGAAGGCAATATTCTGTTTTAAGGGTGCCAAAACGTACACTATATACAGAGCTAAGCGGGTCGCCATGTCTATAGAGCCCCTCACCTTTTTGGAGGTGGACGCGTTCTTTAACGAGGTTATCTACTTTGGATATGTCACTACGACTGAGACCGACAGGCAGGCAAAAATGACCCAATACGCAGACTGAGCATTTGCTGGTAGGGGTATCAGTAGGTTTGTAATTCATATTGAGCTTGCCTCAGTTAGCAGTTTATTCTATAAGGGTGAATATCAGCGCAACTACCTATATTTTTCTTATCCCATGCTAACCACGAGCCTCTTGCTGGCAGTTTTTTTGGGATCTTTGGTTAGCGGTTGGCACTGCGCCTTGATGTGCGGTGGAATTGCCGCAGCGATTGAGCGGCCTATTGCTGCAGAAAGCCGATTGAGATCAAAGTCGGAGCTTTTTTATCTCCAGTTAGTCATGCATTTAGGCCGAATCACGACCTATTCAATGCTTGGTGCGATTGCTGCTTTGTTGGGGTTGGTGGTTTGGCAACAAAAAATTGTTCCGATACAGCGACCCTTGTTTGCGCTGACTTCTTGCATTTTGATTTGGATGGGTATTCGCTTACTCGGTTTTGATAGAACAAAAGGAGTGCTGGGAAGTCAATGGATTAGTAGCAAGATAGCGGGCTACTGGGCTAAATATTTAGGTGGAATGGCTAGCGGCCCCTCTCGTTGGTTTAGTGGCATGCTTTGGGGGCTTGTGCCTTGTGGTTTAGTCTATAGTGTTCTGCCAATCGCATTTTTATCGGGGGATGTCCTAACTGGAGCGGCTCTCATGTTGGTATTTGGCTTAGGAACACTTCCCAATTTGTTACTCATCTCAAAATTTTCCGCAGTGCTGACACAATTTTCTCAATATGTATGGGTTCGCTATCTCGCAGCAATCCTTCTATTCATTGCTGGAGGGTTCGGTCTATATCGAGCCTGGGTCTTGCCTCAAGCTTTACTCCGAGGCGGGTTTTGTATTTCTTAATGATTTGTTAGGTGCGTGAAGCGGCCTCTATGCCAGAAGCAATATCGGGATAGATGCAGTCGGCAGGTAGTTTTTCCAGAAACCCACTCGGTTGGGCAATTTCTCGAGGTTGATGATCAAGTCCGCAAATAACCTGAGAACCTAAACATACCCTAAAACTAATAAAAAGTAGGGTTTAGATAGGATTGCTGAGGTTCGGTCAGTTGAGCGTTACTTTAAGTAACGCTCATTCTCCTAGGATACTTTGGAGCAACGAAGTGCTACACGGTTGTTCCAAAAATCCTTTGGTTTTGAAAACCAAATAGTGGGTTAGCAGTTCTTCTAATTACACTAAATCCATTACACAAAACGCTACACACCGATATTTAGGAGACGTAAGCTCTTGAAATCCTAGTGGTTTTATTTGGATGTCTGCTCTCATAATCCTTTGGTCCCAGGTTCAAGTCCTGAATTTGGAGTAGAGAGACGCATGCTTGATCGCATGGGTGATGAGGTGGC
>Ga0164297_10005397_pt1 | contig 10981 bp, 22 predicted proteins | sample GEODES058metaG_FD_113539 | JGI IMG/M metagenome (GOLD analysis project Ga0164297, IMG submission 113539) | Dystrophic lake water microbial communities from Trout Bog Lake, Wisconsin, USA - GEODES058 metaG | ecosystem: Environmental > Aquatic > Freshwater > Lake | place: USA: Trout Bog Lake...
GAGTATTGCCGACTAGAGTTTGGGCACACCGACTGGGAGGTACGCTATGAAGATGGCAACGCACACATCACCATGTACGCAGAGCCACGTGCTGACTACATACCCGAGGAGAATAGCGATGATTAACTTTGACGATTACGGACGGATTGGAGACCGACTACGTGCGGTAGAGTTAGACTTACGCAACTACCTGTTAGACCCTAGCGATTACACGTGCGAGTATTTTCAGGATGTGCACACGGCAGTAGAAGAATGCCTAGGCTTTCTAGGTATACCCACAATTGAAAAGGAGGAAGATGATGAAATTTCAGAATTGGACAATGACTGACATAGTCACCCGCGTGGTGTATTTGATTGCAATCATTGTGATTGCATTGGACATGTTTTATTGGAGGCCCTGAATGATTGAGTTTACATATACCGAGATAGCACTAGGATGTATCGCGCTGATTGGATGGGCGCGAGCGATGTATTGGAAGTCGAAACACGACAACTTGCATCAGTTCAACATGGCCATCATTGAGGACGAGGACATACGCACCAAGGTGCTAGCCGAGTTCCAAGAGTGGAAGGCCAAGCAAACGTGATCACGAGCAAGTGAAACGCACCACAAATATATTTGACAAAGATATAATTTTGTGGTATAATAAGGGCTGATGGTGCGAGCTATCAGTCAAACCCGAGTTAGTTCAAAACTAACATTTTGTTAGAAATCATTAGGAGTATTAGAAATGGCAGATATTAATTTTGGTAAGAGCATTACCCTGAAACAAGCAAGCAAATTGATTCGTACGAATCCGACTACTAGGTTTCTACTAGAAGGTGAGCCGGGAATCGGGAAGTCCTCCATATTGGAGAGTATAGCTAACGATATGGGGTATGACTATGCCTACATCGACGTGCCCAACATGGACTTAGGCGATATCGCTATGCCTGTGATTGACCATGCAACCAAGACAACCCGCTACTATCCCAACGCAAGGTTCAAGATTCACGAGGGCAAGCCCTTGGTGATTATGCTCGACGAGTACACAAAAGGTGCTGACCCCATCAAGAATATGTTACACCCCATGTTCGAGAAGGCCAACCCTAGACTCGGCGATATAGCTATCAACAAAGACACAATCGTGTTTTTGACCGGTAACTTATCGACTGACGGTGTGGGCGATACCTTGAAAGCACATAGCCGTAACCGACTGGTTCCCGTTCGCATCAGTAAGCCGACTGCGGACGAATGGGTAGAGTGGGCGGTGAACAAGGGCATCGAGGCCGAGGTGATTGCATGGGTGAGCCGATACCCACATGCACTCGCAAGCTACCTTGATGGCGGGCAAGGGGATAATCCCTACATTTACAATCCGCGCAAGCCTATGAATGCGTTCGTATCCCCAAGATCATTGGAGACAGCGTCCAACATCATACGTACTCGCAAGGATAACGACAAGGACACGGTGATATCCGCCTTAAGCGGTGCAATCGGCGAGGCCGGTGCGCGTGACATGCAAGCGTACATCGAGTTCAGCGATCAGCTACCCACATGGGAGGCCATCGTGACCGACCCTAAGACTGCGACCGTACCCAGTAGCGCGGGTGCATGTGCAATCATTGTGTTCAGCGCGATATCACGTATCGACAAAACAACTTTGCCCCCATTCATGACTTACCTCAAACGCATGGATGCCGAGTGGCAAGCGGTGTTCGCGATCAACGTGGGCAAAAACGAGAACAAGCGGGACGTGGCATTCAACTGCGACGAGTTCACCGCATGGATAGCCAAGAATCAAGACTTACTTTAATAGAAGGAAACTAACAAAATGTTAGAAGAACGCAAACTGCAAAAAGCAAAAATCACTTTGATGCGTGAGCCCATGTTCGCCCTGTACTCAGGGCTAATGATGGTCGGTCGCACAAGTATTGCCGACGATGTTCCAACGGCATGTACCAACGGACGAGACGAGATATACGGACGTGCGTTTGTGCGTGAGCTAAAAGATGAGGAGCTAAACTTTCTCATCATTCACGAGACCATGCACAAAGCATACCGGCATCTGACAACGTGGAAAAAGCTACATGATGAAAACCATCAGCTAGCGAACATGGCTTGTGACTACGTCATTAACATTAAGTTGATAGACCTAGACCCGCACGAGAGGTATATCGCGATGCCGAGGTTCAAGAGTGGAGACAAGCAAGGCAAACCCATGGGGCTAGTGGATGCTAAGTTCAGGGGTATGAACGCCAAGCAAGTGTTCGATATTCTGAAAGAGGAGCAACAAGGCAACAGTGCAGGCGATGGTGATGCGGGCGGTAGCGGTGAGGGCATGGACAAGCACGAGTGGGACAAAGCCCAAGAGATGAGCGACGAGGAGAAAAAAGAACTCGAACGCGACATTGACCAAGCCATTCGCCAAGGCATCATGAATCACGAGAAGATTGTAGGCAAAGGTGGCGGGGAGATCGACCGAGACCTATTGGACTTGATCGAGCCCAAGATCGACTGGCGGGAGGTGTTGCGCGAGTTTGTCAAAGCTACGTGTACGTCCAAAGACACATCATCGTGGAGGAGGGTCAACCGTCGGTTCTTATCGAGCGATGTGTATATGCCGTCGTTGATCGGAGAGAGGATTGGTTCTATCACGATAGGTGTAGACACATCAGGGTCGATTGGCGCGGAGGAACTGGTGGACTTTTTGAGCGAAGTCAAAGGCATTGCCGAGGAGGTCAAACCCAACCAAGTGGATTTGATTTACTGGGACTCTGACGTGGCAAGTCATGAAATCTACTACGAGAATGCGGTATCCGACTTAGTTGCAAGCACCAAACCTCGCGGTGGTGGCGGTACGTCCCCATCATGTGTACCTGAGTACATGAAGGAGAAGAACATCAAACCCGAGTGCACCGTCATGCTTACAGATGGGTGCGTAGGGGGAGACTGGGGCAATGACTGGCCAAGCCCTACCCTGTGGGTGATTGTGGATAACAAGAGTGCCCAAGCGACGAATGGCAAAACCATTCACATTGATTCAAGTAAGAACTAACAAAATGTTAGAAAAAGGAGAAACAAAATGAGTATTAGCGCATCAGCAGTATTGGCAGAGTTGAACATCAGCGTATGGCCAGCGAGTAAACTTGATCGAGAGATCACCGACAAGGTCAATAGCGACGCGTCGGCGGTGAGAGGGGCAAGTCAAACCAAGAAGAATCTACTTGCGGGTACTAGCCTACGCAAAGACATTGAGAAGTTCGCCGCCCGCGTACGTCTCTATCACAACCAACACACACTACCATGGGCAGACAAGGGCGAGCGGTTATTGCCGACCAAGATGTTCATGGACTACAAGCAAACCATGAATGGGTTCGAGCGTACGTTCAACATCATGTGCGATGACTTCTTTGTGGAGTACCCCAGATTGGTAGCAGATGCACCTACTAACCTAGGTACGTTGTACAAGGCCGATGACTACCCCAGTATCGAGGAGGTGAAGTTGAAGTTCGGGTTCAGGCGAGCGATCAACCCATTACCCCAGTCTGGTGACTTCCGCTTAGACATACCGTCAAATGACTTGGCTGAGATGCGAGCTGAGTTCGAGGCCAAGGCCGAGGAGAGACTGGTCGAGGCCATGCGTGAGCCATGGAATCGGTTGCACAAGGTGCTTACTGCTATGTCAGAAAAGCTAAGCGATGATGGAGACGGGGACAAGAAACGCTATCACGATTCGTTGATCACTAACCCGATTGAGTTGTGCGAGCTATTGTCAAAGCTGAATGTGACCAATGACCCCAAGCTAGAGGACGCCCGCAAGCAAGTTGAGAGTGCGATGCTAGGTGTAAGCATGGATGCGTTGAAAGAAGATGGATACGAGCGCACGGCTTTGAAGAACAAAGTTGATGCGATTATTAGTAAGTTCGATTGGTAATAACTAACAAAATGTTAGAAAAGGAAACAAAATGAAAACACTTGATTTGAGCAACGTGAGATACACAAGTGCCTTGACCGACAAGGTCAATGGTAAGTATGCATTTGTGGATAAGCTACTAGACCCAGTCATTCAAAAGCTGGCCTTAGATAATCCAAGATGGGAGTTCATTGCAACTCATGGACGTGAGAATTCGACCGAGTTTATGTTCGATCAATTCACCATCAAAGAGAATGGGGAGCAACTGGGTTTGATTGATAAGAGTTGGTATCGTGGTAACTACACGATACGTATACGCAACGACCGCATTGGCAAGGAGCGCAACCGTGGGGATTCGTACGAGACCATCGACCCAAAGAAGGCCATACTCAAGGTCAGGAAGATGTTCCAACGTAAGACTACGAACGAAGTCCTAGAGTCAGCGACAAAGAAATCTCGCGAGGCCATGCGTTCGGTGATACGTGATCATGAGTATCAACTCAACAACTCCTTGCGTACCATAAAGGAAATGACTACCCAATACATTTTGGGTGTGGGTAATGTACATTTTCTCAACTATGTGAGTAGTGAGGACTGTCCAGCACACATGAAGTTACAAGTAGAGAGGAATACGCAACTCATTGACAAGCTCAAGGGTGAGCTTGACTACATGGAGTCATTGAATGATTCCAGTAGCATATTGATTGTAAAGAATGGTAGCAACTATATCGTAAAGAATCCATTAGGAGTGCAGTCGTATACCGACGACACTTTGCCCCTTAATCTCAAGAGAAAGATGGGCATACTGAAACTGGTGGACGATAGCACGTTCGTTAGAAATGTGGGTTACCGTATCGATGAAAATAATTTTATAGTAGGAGAAGAAAATGCAGAAAAAGCTAGCAATGATCAAGACGAGTAAAGAGGCCAAGCCTGTGCGGGTTGCACCCAATATCTTAGACCCCAACTTTAAATACACACCATCAGCGGGTACTAACGTACAAGCTACGTGGATGAAGTTTGGGTGGAAACCTGTTGAGCGTTCGAATGAAATCAAAAGCAGTACTTGAATTCAACTACCCCGAGGACGAGGACAAACTTTCCTGTGCTCTCCGAGGGGAAGACTATCGCAATGCGTTGGTAGACATACTCAACATATTGGATGCACCATTCTCTAACACCGTCATGATGGAAGAGATACGAACACTAATGAAAAAGTTTAGGGAGGAACTAACAAAATGTTAGAAACCATAAGATGAAGTGTCCTGTATGTGGTACATGGACAATCGTGTTGGAGGCTAGAAAGTCTCCAACGTTCGGATACAAAAGAAGGAGGGAGTGTGCCAATGAACACAAGTTTACAACCAAAGAAGTTGTCATTGAAAAAGAGGAGCTTGCAAGAGAGAGAAGAGATCATTACGAAAATAATCTCGGGAAAATGGTGGCCATTCGACAGAGTCGAGCCAAGCATACTAAACGAGGTAGAGCGCCGACTGAAAAAGTTGGAAAGAAGTAAACATGAGGACGCATTATTATGACAACCGGAATTGAGTATTTGAAACCTGAACAAAAACGTAAGGGGCGGGGGCTTGGTAAGAAACCCGCGCTTTATTGTACGAGCTTGCGTTTACCAAAGGAGGTGCACGAGTTTTTCGGCGCCAAATATCCGTACACAAAGCAAGCCAAAATGAGAGAAGTTCTTACTGATTTTATGAACAAGGAGTTAAACAATGAAAAGTAAAGCACAAACCGTACGTGAGTACATGAACGCAAACCCCGATGCAACTGTTGGTGAAACAGCCAAGAAGTGCAAGGTCACGACTCAGTACGTGTACCAAGTTAAGTCGGATGAGAAGAAACGATCAGCAAAGAAATTGGGTACACCCAAATTAAGAATGCAAGCATCATTTGATAGAGAACCGCCCGCACCTGAACCAATCTCCGTGCTCCGCATTACGATGGAAGAGCCAAAGACCGACAACGTCAATCACCCTCCGCATTACAAGACTGGTGGTATTGAGACTATCGACTTCATCGAGGCGAAAGAGTTAGGCTATCACTTGGGTAACGTTATCAAGTACGTTACTAGGGCTAAGCATAAGGGGGCAGAACTTGAAGACCTTAAGAAAGCCCAATGGTACTTGGAGAGAGCAATCATGAAACTGCATATCTAACATTTTGTTAGATTCAGGGAAAGTCCTTAGCCCGCGCAATGCGGGCTTTTTTGTTTTTGGGGGTTGACAGAGTAAAGTTTGGATGTTATCATCGGTGCTCGAAAACTACTGGAGTATTAGATGGCAACCCCCGAGGCCAAAGTCAAAGCAAAGATCAAGGCCATTCTAAAAGAACACGATGTGTACTATGCCATGCCGATAGGTACTGGCTACGGTAACTCAGGTGTCCCCGACTTCCTGTGTTGCGTGAACGGTTGGTTCATAGCAATCGAGGCGAAGGCGGGCAACAATCGTCCTACTGCATTACAAGAAAAGAACATGGCCGACATTGATCGAGCCGGTGGATTTTCTGTTGTCATTTACGAAGACAATCTGAAAGTTTTGGAAGGTTTGATTAAACATTTTAAAGGAGAGAAAAGATGAGTGATATATCAAACGGTGTGCAAGCACTAATCAACCGCATGGAAAGCAACCCCGAGGAGTTTTACAACCCCAAGGAGAATGACAAGTGGGCATTCATTTACAAGGAAACATTCAGAGATGTAATGACCGAGCCCGAGAAAGCCGCCATACATACTGCGCTTAAGAGCGTACGCAGAAAAGAGTTCGAGCATCTGGTGATGAAAGAGATTCTCAGAGTCGATGAAGACAAGCAAAAAGAGCTTGAGTACAAACGAAAAGAAACCCGCAAAAACCTTTTTGATTCCCCTGCGATAGCTAGGGAAGGCGAGCCTATACAGTATCGTTTTACCGAGTCCGAATATAGAGTTGCCTCGAATCTTGGGCTAGACATAGCGGACTACGTCAAAATGAAACAACAAATGGGGATTTAATGGATATCATCACGATTGATTTTGAAACCTTTTACTCGCGCGAGTTCAGTCTTACCAAGATGACTACCGAGGAGTACATAAGGGACGACCGCTTTCAAGTGATCGGTGTTGGCGTGCAAGTCAACGACGCAGAGCCGGTTTGGTTCAGCGGTTCACACGACGAGGTGCACCAGTTCCTGAGTTCGTTGGATTGGAGTCAGTCTCTAGCGTTAGCCCACAATGCCCCTTTCGACGGAGCCATTTTGAATTGGATTTTTGGTATCACTCCAAAGGGATGGTTGGACACGCTAAGCATGGGACGAGCCTTACACGGTACTGAGGTAGGCGGTAGTCTTAAAGTCCTAGCGCAACACTATGGTATTGGTGTTAAAGGTACAGAGGTAGCCGACGCGCTTGGATTCAGACGTGGCGATTTCACCGAAGAACATTTGGCGCGTTATGGTGAGTATTGCAAGAATGATGTCACTCTAACCCGTAAGCTATTTCTCAGTATGAGCAGTAGCTTCCCTTCCCTGGAGTTGCGTTTAATCGATTTAACGGTACGCATGTTCACAGAGCCAGTCTTGCAGTTGGACAAGGACATGTTAAAAATACATTTACTCAAAGAGCGTCAACGCAAAGCCGAGTTGTTGGAGAACTTTGACAAAGATACATTAATGAGTAATCCGAAGTTTGCCGAGTTACTCAAGGGGTATGGCATCGAGCCCCCGATGAAGGTGAGCCCTGCGAACGGCAAGCAAACATATGCGTTCTCTAAAACCGACGAGGACTTCAAAGCGTTACTTGAGCATGAACATCCGAATGTGCAAGCGCTAGTCGCAGCGAGGTTGGGTACTAAATCTACGATAGAAGAGACAAGGACTGAACGGTTCATTGGGATCGCTGAGCGTGGTGCTCTTCCAGTACCCCTACGCTACTACGCGGCGCACACAGGGCGATGGGGTGGAGACGACAAACTCAACCTACAAAACTTACCGCGCAGTTCTCTATTAAAGAAAGCCATACTGCCCCCCGATGGTTACGTGTTTGTGGACTCTGACTCATCTCAGATTGAGGCACGTACGTTGGCGTGGTTGGCTGAGCAAGATGATTTGGTGGAAGCATTTAGAAAGGGTGAAGATGTATACAAGATCATGGCATCTGCTATATATGGCAAAGCACAAAAAGACATTACCAAAGAAGAAAGGTTTGTCGGTAAAACGACGATTCTTGGAGCGGGCTACGGCATGGGCGCGGTCAAATTCAAGGCGCAACTTAAAACTTTTGGTGTTGAAGTTACGCTTGAAGAAGCGAAGCGAATTATTGATACGTACAGAGCTACTTATCCGAAAATCGCAAAGTTGTGGAAGACCGCTGGCTACGCACTACAAGCGATACTGGAGAATCAGCAAACCTTCTTTGGGCGGAATGACTTACTACCGGTCGAAGGCAGACTTGGAATTGTCCTACCGAATGGATTGAATCTCAAATACCCCAACCTACGCACGTACGAGAAAGACGGTAAGGTTGAGTTGATATACGACACCAAGAGAGGCAAGGCAGTTGTGCCGACTAGGATGTATGGCGGTAAGTTGGTGGAGAACGTATGTCAAGCGTTAGCCCGCATCATCATTGGAGAGCAGATGATCATAGTGGCAAAAAAGTACAAGGTCGTCATGACCGTGCACGATGCCATCGGGTTCATCGCACCAGTCAAGGAAGCCGAGCGAGCTAAAGAATACGTGGAGATGTGCATGCGCATACGGCCCAAGTGGGCTAAAGAGATGCCTCTTAATTGTGAGGCGGGTTATGGAACAAGTTATGGAGATTGCTAATGACTAACGAAGAATTAATGCAACTGATGACCGACATGGGTTTACATGAGGGTGGTATAGAGAATTGGGTTCCTGATAATGCTTGGCTACGGGTGGCTAATGCAGTTGAAGAAAGAGAACGCAACAAATGCGTAACCTTTGTCCAGAACTGGACAGGTGGTGGAGGTAAGTGGGAATGTGCAAAGGCATTGAAAGACATGGGCAAAGTAGAGGAGCATAAAGATGAATGAAGAAGAATACATCAAATTATTTCACAAAGAACAATTAAATCTTGTTGCGTTTAAACGCTTACTGGATTGCGATGAAGAAGTTTTGCGGTTAGTTAACAGTGCAATTGAAGCCGAGCGTGAGGCGTGTGCAAAGATTTGTGATCAATATGCGCTAGAAGATGAGAATTGGTCAGGCGGTTGTGCTTTCGCTATTCGTAAAAGGGGAAAAGAATGACTAGAGAAGAACTATTTGATATTGCAGATCAAATATTAACCATGCCATACAAAAAAGACGATGTATTGTATTTGGCGAATTATTTGATGGAAAACGGCAGACAAATGATGTTGAAAAACGCAGAGTTACAAATCGAAGTGGCAATACTAAAAGAACGTGAGGAATGTGCAAAGATTGCTGACTCATATGCAGATGGGTTAGAGCGTAACTACTCTGAAATCATTGCTGACGCAATCAGAGCAAGGGGAGATAGCAAATGATTAAAGATACAGCGGTTCAAATACTTTTGGAACACTTTAGTGAGGGTATGGTACGCACAATTGTTGATGCTATTGCTGAAGATGAACGTGAGGAATGTGCAAAGATGTGTGATTATGTTTACGACAACATCGTTACTGATGAGCATATAAAAGCTATGGCATTCAAAATCAGAACAAGGGAGCAAAAATGAAAACCAAAGAAGAAATCAAAGATGAAATCATTGAACTGTATGGGGCAACTCAAGCCTTGAGCGAGGCAATGAATTTTCTTCATGCACAACGCATGGAGAAAAGTAAACAGATGATGGCATTAAATCATATGTTGAAAGAGATGGAGGACAAGGATGACTAAAGACGATATTAAAAAGATGGTAGTTCAACTAAGTGGGTGTGATATGCCTGAAGATGACTCACCTGCATTAAAAATGTTTATAGACTTTGCCAAGTTGGTAGCAGAAAAAGAACGTGAGGCGTGTGCAGAAATCTGTGATGGTTTTTACCTATCTTGGATAGAAATACAAGGTAGATATGAATTCATGGGTGAGGGAGCAAGCGAATGTGCTGGTGCAATTAGAGCAAGGGGACAAGAATGACTAACACAGAAACAAAAATTACTTTTTACAAACCGCCTGAACCAATTGGTTATTGGTGTTTATATAGTGGTTCGCCAACGACAAAGTTTGCAATGTTTCAAAAGCCAACTGATGAACAAATCAAAAACACAACTGAGTTATTAGGATGGATTTGGGAGGATGCAAAATGACTAAAGACGAAGCATTACGCCTTGCATTAGAGGCGTTACAAGAGACTTGGTATCACGTTGGTACTTTTGCGCCAACTGATGAGGCTATAGAACTATATGATAAAGCCATTAAAGCACTACGTCTTGCTATTGATGTGGAAAACATGGCTTCTAAATCTACCTATAAAGAACAACTAGAAACAAAAGATGAGCCTGTTGGTAAGTTTGCAAAGTTTACTGATGGTATATGGAGAGAAGTAACTGATTATTCTGCGGGAATTCCTCTTTACACCACACCACAACGCACATGGGTAAGACTGACAGAAGAAGATTTAAAACCAATATGTGATGAATGGCGTATTGTTTATGGAGCATGGATGGACGACTTTGCCAGAGACATTGAAGCCAAGCTGAAGGAGAAGAACAATGGATAGCTATGAAAAAAGGGGAGTAGTTTTTGTTTTGTTGATTGGGTTTTTTGTTTGGGGACTTCTTTTTTTGATTAACTTTTGTTTTGTCCCAAGCAATGAAGCGATTGCAAAAGACCATGCCATGCAAGTTATACAAACATTTGATAACTGTAAGGTGTATAGATTTTATGATAGGGAATATCACTACATTACAAAATGTGGTGACAAGGTAACAACGCAAAAGAATTGGGATGAGTCATGCGGTAAGGCTTGCACCCGACACAAAACAGAAGACATTACAACGGAGGGTAACCAATGACTGAAGAAGATGAAGAATTTGAACGTATTGTAAAGAAACGACAATACTTAATTGATTACATTCTAGAACCTCCATTGGTTTCTAAACAA
>Ga0164297_10005398_pt1 | contig 10979 bp, 11 predicted proteins | sample GEODES058metaG_FD_113539 | JGI IMG/M metagenome (GOLD analysis project Ga0164297, IMG submission 113539) | Dystrophic lake water microbial communities from Trout Bog Lake, Wisconsin, USA - GEODES058 metaG | ecosystem: Environmental > Aquatic > Freshwater > Lake | place: USA: Trout Bog Lake...
GGCGATGTGCAGTTCGAACCCGATCCGTGCGACGCGCTTTACCAACAGCACGCCGTCGAGCCGCAGTACGAACAGCCCGGGCCGTGACGACAACTGCCGATCGCCATTATCGACGAACAAGGCGTCGCCGTCGTGGATCAGCGGTTCCATCGATTCGCCGCGCGCCGTAATCATCGTCAGCGCGTCGGCGGCAACGCCCAGCCGTGCCACGACCCGTGGATCGATCCGCTCCTCGCCGATCGCGCGATCATCCTCGACCAACCCGCCCGGCCCCGCCGCCGCCTGTGCATCGATTCGCCGTACCGCGACCATCCCGGCCTGACGCGGCGGTCCGCCCAACTGCGCTTCATCGATGCCGAAGAACGCCGCGAGCCGTGCTCGTGCCTCCTCGTCGAGCCGCTTCGGCGTACCGCGTTGGACGAACTGCTGCAGATAGGCAGGGTTGCGTCCGATCATCCGCGACAGGGCGGCCAGACTGGTCCCCATTCGATCGGCCATCGCTGCCACCGTTTCCCGCGTGTCCATGAATGCCACCATAGTCGTAGGAAATTTCCTAGACAAGTTGGATTTGAGAACGGAGCATGAACATCAGACAGCGAGTCGGAGGGTGTGGTTCATGCACGTGGGACGGGAAGTAGAGAGGTTTTTGAGGCGGACGGGGATGCCCGCGACGAAATTCGGTCGACTTGCGGTCAACGATCCGCGGTTCGTGCTCGACCTGCGCATGGGGCGCGAGCCGCGATCGCATACGGCAGCGCGCGTCATCCGCTTCATCGCCGCGCAGGAGCATGCGGGATGAGCGACATCGATCGCGATTGCCGGCGCATTTTGTGCGCGAGCGCGTCGGCTTGTGCGCTGTCGCTGTCGGTCACGGTGACCCGGTGTCGCCCCTGGGCATCATCGCTGTTCGCCGGCCATCGCTTCACGCTCGATGTCGCGAGCGACGATGACGTTCGTCTCGATGGCTGGTTGGTGGCGCTGCCGGAGGTCGAACTGGACTGGCCCGGCCATTTCGTCGCGAGCGCCGAAGTGATCGACCGCCGTGCGGACGCGGCGACGATCGAATTGCTGGTGGTAGAAAGCTAGCCGACGCGGCGAGCGAGTGCGCGCAGGGCGTCGAGCGTTTCCTCCAGCGTCTGTTCGCGCGGCGCTTCCGGCTCGGGCTGGCGCTTGGCGACCCCGCGCTCCAACCGTTCGAGCAGATCGTGGATCGTCGCTTGCGGCAACGGCTGCGAAGTTTCGTCGTCTGACTCCGCCTTCGCCAGGCCGAACGTCTCGATTCGTTCGTGCGGCGCGAACCGCGGCGCAGAAACGGGTGTCAGCACAGGCGTGACAAACGGTTCCGGCTCGGGATCCGTGTCGGGCAGCGGCACATTGTCCGGCGTCCAGTAAGCGGCGATCGGCGTATCGAGATCGGCCGGCACCGTGCGTGCTTCGACCACCACCGGCGCCTCGACGAATGGCTCCGCCTTCACGTCGAGGAACGGCGTGCCGAGATCGCTGTTGGCGAAGACCGGGCGGCGCGGCGGGGCGTCGGGATGGGCATCGGCCCGGCGCAGCACCGGCACGCCATCCTCCGCGCCGCCACGCCGAATCAGCATCGTCCGTGCACCGATGATCAGGAACAGGCCGAACCACGTGACGCCGCCCGCGATCAGCGCGGTAAAGAATGCCACGGCAAGCCGCGCGGTCAGACCGAGCGGAGGTGCGGCAGCGGTCAGGATCGCGGCGACGCCACTGTCGACCGCCAGATCCTCGATCACCGCAATCGGCATGACGAGAAACGCCAGGGCGACCAGCGCCGCCACCACCAGGCTCACCAACGACGCGATCGGCAGCGCGATCCGCGCGCGATTGTCGAAGAAAGAGCCGAAGGACATCACACGCTGGCTACCGACTGTGGCAAACATTTCTGATCCGATTCCCGTGCGGCAACAAGCCTTTGGTAAACGGGGACGTAACGCGAAATGTTTGACGACCAGTTACGATGTTCTTCGACGAACGCGCGGCCCCGCGTCCGACGCGCCTCCCATCCGCTGCGGTCGGCGAACAAGGTAGTCAGTGCATCGGCGATGGCACCTGGACTATCGGGTGCGAACAGCGTGCCCGTATCGCCATCGCGGATCAGCTCGCGATGCCCGCCGACGTCGGAGGCCGCGACCAGCCGGCGCTGCGCCATCGCCTCCAGCGGCTTCAGCGGCGTGACGAGATCGGTCAGCCGCATCTTCTTGCGCGGATAGGCAAGTACGTCGACCAAACTGTAATATCGCTCCACCTGATCATGCGGCACGCGCCCGACGAAGCGGATCGCGTCGGCGACCGGCGACGCCGCCGCCTGGGCGCGCAACACCGCTTCCATCGGGCCACCACCGACCAGCAGCACCTTGGCGTCGGGACGACGGGCAACCAGCGCCGGCATGGCCGAGATCAGATCGTCGAGGCCCTCGTAATCGTAAAAACTGCCGATGAAGCCGACGACATCGTCGCCCTCACCCAATCGGAGCTCGCCGGCGAGCGCCCCATCGCGCGGCAACGGTTCGCCGAACAGTCCAAGGTCGACGCCGTTGGGCGACACCATGATCTTGCCCGCGTCGATCCCACGCGACACCAAGTCGATCTTCAGCCCCTCGCAGATGACCGCGACCGAATCGGCCCGGCGGACCGCCCGCGTCTCCAGCCATTTGATGACATTGTATTTGAGCGAGCCCTCGGTCCCGGTCCCGTTGCCGACCGCGGCATCTTCCCAGAAAGCGCGGATTTCGTAGAGCACCGGCACCCCGATCGCCTTGCCGACCCGCAACGCCGCCATCGCGTCGAGCACGGGGGAATGCGCGTGTATGACGTCCGGCCGGAACGCGCGCGCGACCTCTGCGACTCGCTCCGCCAGCACGCCGATCTCGCGCCATTCACCGATCACGGGCAAGGATGGGTCGGGCGGTACGGTACGATAGAAATCGATGCCGTCGATCGTCTCGGTCGGCGTCTCGCTCGTGCCCTGTCGAGCGCCCGTCACCGCCGCGACCCGCCATCCGCGCGCGATCTGCGCCTTCAGGATGGCGCGCGTTCGGAAGGTGTAACCGCTCTGCAGCGGCAGACCATGGTCGAGGACGTGGAGGATACGCATCGCGGACGACTCCCTGCCATGGTTTATTTAACGCAGCGTCAACCCGCGGTCGCTAGGCAAATCGCAGACAGGCGGACACCGGGCCAATGATCGACAATTTCGCGCTGGGCGTAAGCCATGGACTCATGCTGCTCGCGGCATGGTTTCTGCTCACGCGCCGCGACCTCGACGACGAGCGTCCGGAGCCGCCGAAGAAGCCGCTCAAACGGCCATGATACACGATCTCGCCTTTGTCGGTTTCCTTGCTGCGCTGATGGGGCTCGCGTTGCGCCGGCCGTTCATGTTCATCCTGGTCTACGTCTATATCGACATCGTCTCGCCGCAGCGGCTGACCTACACGCTTCTCAATTCGGTGCCGATCTCGCTGATCGCGGTGGCGCTGGCCGTTGGGTCGTGGATGCTGGTCGACCGCAAGGAGGACAGCCGCGTCGCGCCGCGCCAGTTGCTGATCCTGCTGCTGCTCGTCTGGTGCGCCGTCACCACGATGAAGGCGGACTTCCCGGCCGATGCGCTCGATAAATGGGATTGGGTATGGAAGTGCCTGGCCTTCGCCGCTTTCCTGCCGCTGACCTTGCGCACGCGGCTCCGGATCGAGGCGCTCCTGACCTTCATGTGCCTATCGGCGGCATCAATCATCATCGTCGGCGGCATTAAGACCGCAGCAGGCGGCGGCGGCTATGGCTCGCTCGACCTGATGGTGACCAACAATTCGGGGCTCTACGAAGGTTCGACCATCTCGACCGTCGCGATCGCGATCATCCCGACGATTCTGTGGCTGGGCAAATACGGCACGATCTTCAAGCGCGACTGGAAAGTGAAGCTGTTCGTCGCCGCGCTCGTCTTCGCGTGTCTGTTGATCCCGATCGGGACCTCGACTCGCACCGGCCTGCTCTGCATCGGCCTGCTCGCGCTGCTCAAATTGCGCGATTCGAAGCGGAAGATTCTGTACCTCGGCATGATCGGCGTGCTGGGGCTTGCCGCGGTGCCGTTTCTGCCCACGTCGTTCACCGACCGCATGTCGACGATCAAGACGTACCAGCAGGACGAATCGGCTGCGACGCGTGTCGCGGTGTGGAAATGGACGTGGGAATATGTCCAACAGCATCCGCTGGGCGGCGGCTTCGAAATGTATCGGCAGAACCAGATCCGCTACGACATCGTGAAGGCGGACGGGACCAAGGACAATGCCAAGCTCGACAGTACGCTGACCACCGACCATGCCCGCGCCTATCACTCGGCCTATTTCGAGATGCTGGGCGAACAGGGCTGGCCGGGGATCGTCATCTGGGCGCTGATCGCGATCGGCGGGCTGTTCCGGATGGAAGTGATCCGCCGGCGCTACCGAAACGCCGACGGCGACGAGGCGTGGATCGCCCCGCTCGCCAGCGCGCTCCAGGCCGGCCAGCTGCTCTACATGCTCGGCGCGTGCTTCATCGCGATCGCGTTCCAGCCGTTCATGTTCATGCTGGTCGGCGCGCAGATCGGGCTCGACACCTATCTGAAGCGCAAGCGCGCCGAGACCAGTTTTCAGCCGATGATCAAGCGGCGGGTACCGGTCGAACCACGGCCGGCGCTGGCATGACCGGTCGCCACGAACTCCGCGCGTTGACCAGCGTTCGCGGCATCGCGGCGTGGATGGTGGTGCTCTACCACATCCGGCTGTCGATCGCGGGGCTGCCGCCGGAATGGGTCCGGTTTTTCGCTAAAGGGTATCTGGCGGTCGATTTCTTCTTCCTGCTGTCGGGGTTCGTGATCTGGCTGAGCTGGGGGCCGCGGTTGCGCGGCGCCGGCTGGCGCGAGGTGCCCCGGTTCCTGCAAAAGCGTGCGGCACGGATTTGGCCGCTGCACCTCGTCATCTTGGGCGGCGCAGTAACGCTGGCCCAGGCCCTCGCCATAACTGGCCGCGCAAACGCGGCGGAATATCCGTTCAACGAATTGCCGCTGCACGTCGTTCTGCTGCAGAATTGGGGCTTTACCGATCGCTTGGCGTGGAACGACCCGGCGTGGTCGATCAGCTGCGAGTTGGCCGCGTATCTCGCCTTCCCGCTGCTTATCCGCGCGGTCGACTGGCGTACCCTGCCGAGTTGGCTGATCGCGAGCGCAGCGGCGGCGTTTCTGGTCATTCTGGCCGCGGCGATGAACGGCCAGCCGACGCTCGGCCACGACATCGCGCGCTTTGGCCTGATCCGCTGCCTTACCGAATTCGCCGCCGGCAGTGCGATCTGCGCGCTATGGCTGCGGTGGCAATCCGCACCGCTGGTCCCGGCATTGCTGGCGTTCGGCGTCAGCGTCACCGCGCTCGCGGCATGGGCGACCGGCGTCGCCGAAACGCTGGCAATCCCGTTCGCCTTCGCCGCACTGTTGCTCGTCCTTGCGCTGACCTCGGGCCGACGCGGCAATCCGCTCGATGCTGCACCACTGCATTATCTCGGCGAAATCAGCTACGCGACGTACCTCTCGCACTTCATGCTGTTCGTCGTGTTCAAGCTGGCCTTCGTCGACGACGCCCATGCCATTCCGCCGATGCTGATCGGACTCTATCTCGCGATGGTGTTGGGGTGCTCGGTTGCTCTCTACCACCTCGTCGAGCGGCCGGCGCAGAAGTGGGTCAACGACCTCACCCTTCCGCGCCGGCGCACGCGTGCCTTAGGCGTCGGCTAGTTCTTCCGTAAGCGCGGCGATGATCGCCTGATTGAACGCGGGGATGTCGTCGGGGTTTCGGCTGGTGATCAACTTGCCGTCGATCGCTACTTCCTGATCGACCACGTCGGCGCCGGCGTTTTCCAAGTCGGTGCGGACCGACGGCCAACTCGTGACGGTCCGCCCGTCGACGACATCGGCCTCGACCAGCAGCCAGGGACCGTGACAAATCGCCGCGACGATCTTGTCGTCGTCCATGAACTCCTCGACGATCTGTACCGCGCGGCCCTGCATCCGCATCTTGTCGGGGTTGCCGACTCCGCCGGGGATGACGAGCGCATCGAACTCTTCGGTATCGACATCGCCCAGCACCAGGTCGGGGGTGATCGTGTCGGCTTTCTCGCCGGCCTTTTCGCCCTGGATCGGATCGGTCTTGATCGACGCAAGCGTCACGGTGGCGCCGGCATCGATCAGCGCTTGGCGCGGGCCGAACAGCTCGTCATTCTCGAATCCGTCGGTCGCGATCATCAGCACGCGCGCATTGTTCAGGTCGGCCATCGGTTATCTCCTGCGGGGGTAAAGCGTCACCACTCCAACCCTCGCCCGGCGCGCACGTTCCGGAACGAAGCGGCGAGCCGCGCATTTCGAAAGACCTGATGAAGCGAGGCTCATGACCCGAATAGTCTATTGCGACGACAGCCGGCCCGGCATTACCCGCAAGAAGGTGCGGCACGGCTGGGGCTATTGGGACGCCGACGGCAAGCGCATCACCGACCGCGACGAGATCGACCGGCTGAACGGCGTCGGCTTGCCGCCCGCGTACAAGGACGCCTGGTTCTGCCCCAAGCCGAACGGTCATATCCAAGCGGTCGGCTGGGACGACAAGGGCCGTAAGCAATATCGCTATCACCCCGATTTTCGTGCCAAGAAGGAAGGCGAGAAATACGAACGCTGTTCGGTGTTCGGGCTGGCGCTACCCAAACTGCGCGCGCGCTACGCCGCCGACCTGCGCAAGCGGACGCACAGCAAGGACCGCACGGTCGCCGCGATCGTAAAGCTGCTCGACATCGGGCATCTGCGGATCGGGAACGAGAGTTACGCGAAGGCCAACAAGAGCTTCGGCGTCACTACGCTGCGCGATCGTCATGCCAAGATCAGCGGGGCGACGATCCGTCTGAAGTATCGCGCCAAGTCGGGCAAGGAGCGCGAGCTCACCATCACCGACCGCAGCCTCGCGCGGTTCGTCAAGCAATGCCAGGACCTGCCCGGCCAGCAACTGTTCCAATATGTCGGCAGTGACGGCGAGCCGCATCCGGTAACATCGTCCGACGTCAACGATTACATCCGCGACGTCACCGGCTGCGACTTCACCGCCAAGCATTTCCGCACCTGGGGCGCCAGCGTGATCGCGTTCGAAGCACTGGCCGACGCCGACCACGACATCGGCTTGAAGACCATGCTGGAGCCGGTGACCGAAGCGTTGGGCAACACGCCCGCCATCGCACGGAAATCCTACGTCCATCCGGCCCTGATCGACTTGACGAAGACGGGGCAGGAAGCGTTTCGCAAGAAACTCGCCCTGCCACGCGCGACGCGCTATCTCGATCGTTACGAGCGCGGCCTGATCGCGTTCCTGCAACGCGGCACGAAGTCGCATCGCCCGGCAGCCTGAAGAGAGTTTCGATGTCCAACACGACCGCCAGCGCAGCGACTGGCCCGCATACCGACCTTGCAACCCAGGTGCGGGATGTCACCGACGCCGCCTCCGTCTGGTTCGCCACGCACTGGCTGCAGATTCTGATCGCGGTCGGCGCCGGCGTCATTCTGTTCGTCGCGCTGCATTTCGTGAAGGGGCTCGGCCGGCGGCTGTGTGCGCGTGATGCCTCGCACACCGGGTGGGGCACGATCTTCGGCCGCGCGCTGTCCAAGACCAACAACTTCTTCATCGCCATGGCGGCGGCGCAGATCGTCGTCAGTTTTGCGCAGTTCGCACAAGCGCCGGTGGGCGTCGTGTCGGTCGTCCATTTCCTCTTCACGATCGCCGCCGTCTTCCAGGGCGCGATCTGGGCGCGGGAGATCATCCTCGGCGCGATCGAACACCGCACGACGGCGCAGGATTATCACGGCGAAGCGCTGGTCAATGCGATGGGGCTGATCCGCTTGCTGGTCAGTTTCGTCCTCTTCGCGATCGCGCTGGTGCTCGTACTCGGCAACCTGGGCGTGAACGTGACGGGGCTGGTCGCCGGCCTCGGCGTCGGCGGCATCGCCATCGGTCTGGCCGCGCAAAGCATCTTCGCCGACTTGTTCGCCGCGATCGCGATCATCTTCGACCGCCCGTTCAAGAAAGGTGACGCGATCACCTTCGACAAATCGGCCGGCACGGTCGAGGCGATCGGAATGCGGTCGACCCGGATTCGCGGCACGACGGGCGAGAGCCGGATCATCGGCAACAAGAAGCTGCTCGACAACGAGATCGTCAACAACACGCAACGCGAATTTCGCCGCGTCATCTTCACCCTGGGCGTCGTCCAGACCACCCCGGTCGACGTGATGGAGCAACTGCCCCACCTGTTGAAGGACATCGTCGAGGACCATGGCGGCAAGTTCATCCGCGCCGGGTTCGTCGCGTTCGGCGCGCAAAGCTACGACTTCGAGGTGCAGTTCGATTCCGCCAGCGCGGCGTTGCAGGACATGTTCGACCTGCGCCATTCGATCGGCCTCGCCATCGTCCAGCGCTTCAACGAAGACGGCATCGCCCTCGCCTATCCGACGCAAGTCGGACTGTCGGCAGAGGAAGCCGGCATGGTCCAACCCCGACAGACCCGGCGGATCAAGGAATCGAACGAAACGATCGCCAAGCCGCCCTCGTCGGGCGATACCTCCGCGGCGGATCAGGAAGGTGGTGCTTAGCCCTCCAGCGTATCCTGTTTGCGCCCGAACAGTCCTTTGATCTTCTTCCAACCCGCGGCGAAGACCAGCGGAAAGACGATGAACCCTTTCTTCAGGCCGAGCAGCAGGATCGCGAGCAGGCCGAATTTCTTCGCTACCGCCACGCCCACGCCGAGCCCGACCAGCCCGGCCAGGCCATAGCCCGCCGCCTTGTCGGTGCCGGACACATATTCGCCGTAGGTCGATCCGCTGTTGAAGGTCGCGACCTTGCCGAAATCCTGCGCGGCGGCGCGCACTTCGGCCAAATGCGGCATGTCCCACAGCATGTTCATGCTCAACACGCCTTTGCGCCCAAGCAAGCGCACGTCGTAATTGAGCGAATCCGCCTTGTCGCCGACGATCTGGAAATCGCGTGCCCAGATGAGCGAATGGGCCGTCTTGTCGTAGGACGGCGGCTGCGCCCAGCCGACCATATGCATCAGCGGATAGCCTGCCTTCTGCCGCTCCTCGTTGGACGCGCCCTCGGCCTCCTTCATGTCGGCCATGATCTTGTCGTAATCGGCGCTGTCGGCATCGTCGTCGGTGACGTACCCGCTGTCGTCCCAGGTGATCACCGCGCCCCAGCTGTTTTCGAGCACCGATTTGTCGGCGGGCATCACCAAGCCCAGCACATCGCTGACCGAACTCGGCGGATTGCCCCACAGGTCGACGAGCACCTTCTTCGCTTCGTCGGGACCGAGGAAGTAATATTTGCTGCCGAGGTGGAGCACCGCATTGGCGGCCGGCACCGTCACATCGCCGGTCTGCTTGTGCAGGCTCTTTACGAAGGCTGCCTGGGCAGCGGGCGCGGCCGTGGCCGCTGCCAGACCCGGATCGGCCAGCGCGATGCCGCTCGGCGCGACGACAATAGCGAGCAGCAGCGCGCCCGCGACGACGATCTTCCTCATTTGGTCAGCCCCCTGACGAATCGACATTTCTGCCGTCGCCTATGGGCCGTCAAATCCCACCTTCGTCAAGCGACAACAAGGTTGCGTTACCGCCTGCCGATGTGGTGTCGACCGACACCGCGCGTTCGGCGACGAAACGGTAGAGGTAATGCGGCCCGCCCGCCTTGGGCCCTGTACCGGACAGCCCCTCGCCGCCAAAGGGTTGCGATCCGACCACCGCGCCGATCATGCTGCGGTTGACGTAGAGGTTGCCGACTGCCGCCTCCGCCTCGACGACGTCGCCGGCGCGCGCGATGCGGCTGTGCAGGCCCATCGTCAGGCCGTATCCTTTGGCATTCACGCGCGCGATCGTTTCTGACAGCTTGCCCGCGGGCCACGTCGCGACATGGAGGATCGGGCCGAACCATTCCGCGGTCAGGTCTTCGATCGCATCGAGCCGGATCAGCGTGGGTGGCACGAACAAGCCATCGCTCGGCGCTTCGAGCGTCTTGAGCATGCGATCCTGGGGTGCGGCACGATAGGCCATCAGCTTGTCATAGGCCGCTTGGTCAATCACCGGCCCGACATCGGTCTTCGGGTTTGCCGGATCGCCCAGCACGAGCAAGTCCATCGCGCCCTTCAACATCGCAATCACGCCGTCGGCGATTTCTTCCTGCAACAGAAGCAAGCGCAGCGCCGAACACCGCTGGCCGGCCGAACGGAACGACGAGGTGACGACGTCGGCCACCACCTGTTCGGGCAGGGCGGTGGAATCCACGATCATTGCATTGATCCCGCCGGTCTCGGCGATCATCTGGACGATCGGGCGGTCGTCGTCCGCGAGCAAACTGCGCGCGATCTTCTTCGCAGTGGCGGTCGAGCCGGTGAAGGCGACGCCCATGATGCGCGGATCGGCGGTGAGCGCCGCGCCGACCTCCGGTCCGCCGGCCACGAGGATCAGCGCGTCCTTCGGCACGCCGGCCTCATGCGCCAACTCCACCGCACGCGCGGCGATCTTTGGCGTCTGCGGCGCCGGCTTGGCGACGACGGTGTTGCCCGTGACGAGCGCTGCGACCGTCTGGCCCAGGAAGATCGCCAGCGGGAAGTTCCATGGCGCGATCGTCGCCCACACGCCGCGTCCATCCAGGTGCAGCGAATTGCGCTCACCGGTCGGCCCGGGGAGTTCGATCGGTTGCAGCCCATCGCGAGCCTGCTGCGCATAATAGCGACAGAAATCGGCGGCCTCGCGGACTTCGCCGATCGCGTCGGGGATCGTCTTGAACGCTTCTTGCACGCAGATCGCCATCAGCGCGTCACGATTGGCTTCGAGGCTGTCGGCGAGCCGTTCCATGATGGCTGCTCGGTGGTCGACCGGGGTGGCCGACCAAGTGGGAAAGGCA
>Ga0164297_10005399_pt1 | contig 10978 bp, 13 predicted proteins | sample GEODES058metaG_FD_113539 | JGI IMG/M metagenome (GOLD analysis project Ga0164297, IMG submission 113539) | Dystrophic lake water microbial communities from Trout Bog Lake, Wisconsin, USA - GEODES058 metaG | ecosystem: Environmental > Aquatic > Freshwater > Lake | place: USA: Trout Bog Lake...
CAGTTGCACACACGGGAGTGCTGCCGCCTGGCGTTCTCGGATGGAACAGGACTGCTTTGCGCCGAGCTGTGCCCTCGCTTCCTGAAACCAGGCTCCACATGGCTGACCGCTTTGTATGGCGCAAGGAGCTGTGCTCGTACGGCGTTAGCCGGTTCTTGCAAGGTGCAGCGGAGGACCTGCTGCGGACAGCGGAAATGGAGCTGCATCATCCTGAAGTGCCACAAGCGCCGCTAAGGTTGAGGGACCGAGCACGAGACGGTTCGTGGAGGCGAGCCACGTCGGAGGAAGAGGAGGCTGAGGAGGATGGAGCAAGTGCAGACACTGCGGAGGTGCAGAGAAACTTGGGTTTCAAAGAGCTTGTCGTCAACGGGGACAACGCTGCCGCTGCGCAGGCGTTCCAGGCGGCCGCAGCGGCGGGCGATGCGCATGCTCTGTTCAATCTCGGCTACATGCACATGCGGGGGCTGATGCCTCATGAGGGTGGACCTGATTTTGTAGAGGCGGAGCGCTTGCTGCTTATGGCAGCTGGGAAACAAGTGGGCGCGGCGTTCAACAGCTTAGGCGTGTTGGCATACAATGGTCACGGTCGCGCTCCCAACATGAGCCTCGCGTCGCAGATGTTTGAGAAAGGCGGAGCATTGGGCGATCCCGACTCTCTCTACAACACCGGCCTTCTCGTAGCAGAGGGGAAACTAGAGGGTGATCCAGAAGCCGCAGCAGAGTCCCTAACAGCCGCGTCCGATGCGGGACACTGGCGAGCTCCGCACACGCTGGCTATGATGCACCTGGACGGTAGGCACCCGAACAGCAGCTGCCTCCGCGCGGCCCAGCTGCTGTACACGTGGGTTGAGGAGCGCTCTGGCTGGTCGGCGATGGTGGACGATGCCATTGCCGCCTTTGACGATGGCGACGTCCAGGGCGCTCTTGTACAGCTGTCCTTGCTGGCCGCGCAGGGCTGCGATGCTGCAGGTGCCAACATTGCGTACGTGCTGCTCCGAAGACGCGGCGGTCTCACGCCGTGGCTCACCAAGGACGAGGCTGTCAATCGAGCAGTTGCACTGCTCCATGACAGTGCACAACGTGACTACCTTGCTGATGCAACCGTGGACCTCGGCAGCATCAGCCTGGAGAGAGGAGACTGGCAGTCCGCTATGCAATACTGGAGCCACGCGGACAGCTCTGAAGCGCTGGTGAACCTGGCGCTCATGCATTTGCGACGGCAAGATGGTAGTACAGGCCTGAACATCACGCACGCTCGGCAACTACTCGAGCGGGCCTTCGACATTGCGCCGTACGACGAGGATTTGGCGCCCGTCACTGTGCTCCTCACCGCTGTACGCATCCTCACCTGGGCGGACATCCTTTGCAAGTCGCGGGTGGGAGTCATCGCTGCTACCGTGCTACTCGCCGTGTTAATTGCGCACGCGGGCCACCGCAGGCGGATATCCAGAAGATGATCATCATGCATGATGCAGGTTGCAGTGCCACCCTGTACCCTACCTCCTCTTAATCGCACAGATAATAGAGCAGCGCCCTCCCTCGTAGGTCTCATTACAGTAGGCGCACGTAGGTGTCTCCCACCTGCGTACTTGCTGCTGGTGTTGGCTGCTCTCGTTCCAAGAGAACAACGACGGCGGCGGAACCTTCGCGAAGCGACGATGCACTGACACGGGGGTGCCCGCGGTTGAGGTTACAGGCCCGGTGAACTTCCGCCTTCCGTTGGCGCCATGGCGAGCCCTTCACCGGTGCTGGACGAGGCGTTCTTTGACGCGACAGATGATGCTGAGGACCCAGAGTCCCCTGCCATCGCGCCGCAAAGCCTGGGTCACAAGACTATCAGCTTCTTTGGTACGCCGCGCCCTCTTGACGCTGGGCTGCGCGTTCGACTCGCTGACACCCGTGCCACCCCCTTGAAGGTGGACTTGCGTTGCTATCGAATAACGTCACCGGGCCGGGAATAGCGGCGCTGCCGCTGGTTTTCGTTACTGCAGGCTGGTTCCCGTCGCTCCTGCTGCTGGCGGTGCTGGCCCTGACCTCAGGTGCTGCTGCCATCCTCCTGTGCGACGCTATTCGTGAGTTGCCGGGCAACGCCAACTACGGGCGCCGTGTGGAGCTGCTGTCCGCCGTGGAGGAGCTGCTGCCTCGCTGGACATACGTGACCGCCTTCGCGACGTTCGTCATCAGGCACGTCTCCCCTGCTCCTCTGTGCCACCTCTGGTATCGCCCAGTCGGTCTTGCGCTGAACACCTGCCTGTGTGCACGTGTTACAGCTTCCAACTGGCGAACATAAGCAGCATCATCGAGTCAGCGCTGACGGCGGATGGCCTGCTGCTTGAGCTGTTTGGTGGCACGTGCGCCTTGGAGTTGCTGCCCCGGCCACGAGCTCGGTGCATCTCGCGCTCCAGCGGTGACTCGGCCACCCACGACGCTCCATTCAGCGATGCCTGGCTTGTCGTATCGCTGGGCTACATGCTGGTTGCGTTGCTCACCATCCCGCTGGGATACTACAACCTGGATGAAAGCATCTGGGTGCAGAAGCTGTGCTTCCTCCTGCTGGGCTTCATCGTCATGGCATGGCTCGTCTGCTTCGGAGAAACCGGGCTGGAGTCACACGTGCCCGTAGCAGGTGCCCGTGCCGGTGGCCTCATCGGAACACTGCTCTTCAACTTTTGTTTCGTGGCAACGGTTCCCAGCTGGGTGAATGAAAAGCGCCCGGGGGTCAGTGTCCGGTACAGCCTCTGGTCCGCAGTCACGTGCGGCGTGCTCATTTTCGCCGCAGTCGGACTGTTTGGGGCGTGCGCGTATGGAGGCGCCCCGAACGGCTTCACACCAAGCCGTGACTTGCTGACAGTGCTGCTTAGCCGCGGCAGCGCACTCGGTAGAGCAGCCGCATTCGCCTTCCCGCCGGTGGCTTTAATGAGCGGCATCCCGGTTCTCAGCATCTGCGTGCGATACAATCTCCTTGAGCAGCAGCTGTGCTCGCCTGCAGTGGCCAACATGGTCGCTGTCGTCGCTCCCTGGGGGGTTGCCCTGTTGCTGGGTCGCGGGGGCGCACTTGGCGCCGCCATGGACTGGGTGAGTCTCTTCGCTGCAGTGCCGCTAAACTTTGCACTGCCGGCATTGCTCTACCTGAAGGCCACGCAGGGAGAGCCTTTCGCCACCGGTGTTGCGGACGCGAACCAGCTGCACGCACCATTGCTGGACACTGCGGATGGAGATGACGCAGGCGATGAACCAGCGCGCGCATCTGCTGGCGATCCTCTGACCACTAGCAACGATTCGTGGCGTATGATGGCTGCAGAACGAAATCCAGGGCCCGCAGCGCCCCCCGACAGCGAGGATGTCACCTCGTGGTACTTTGAGCCGGATGATGGTGCTGGCGGGGGAGCACTGCATGATGGCGGCGGTTTCTATAGCCGCGTGCCCACACTTAGCTGGTTGCCCGTGGCCTCTGGTTGGACAACCGTGCTTAAGGATTTACAGCGTGGTGAGTGGCTCGACACTGAGATTGGGCGCAAGCGAGCGACATCGCGCTTGGTGCTCTTCATCAGCATCAGTCTGAACATCGCAGCATTCGCGGTCAAAATTGCAGACGGGGTGCGCTGACGACCGAATTATTTTTTATAGTGCTAGAAGCATCACTTGAATGGCAAGACGTCAACTCTGCCGATGTGGAGCTGAAAGGCTGGTGTCACCCAGCTTCCACAAGAGCACTGCTCTCCCGACCAGTTGAATGCGCCCAGACGGCCGCTGCACTTGGGGCACGACAGCTTGCCAGACACGGAGCCGTCATGCATGGCGTCTCTCATCCAGGCGATGGGCTCCACGAAAAGGGAAGAGCATGCAACTGCAGCTGCGTTGTCCAAGCCCCCCTTGCGCTGCTTATGAACCCCGAATGCGCGGGCGCCGGCGCCGTGCTCGTGAGGAATGATGTGCTCCGACAGCACCAGCAGTCGACTGCACTTGCGGCAGCGTACAGCGCCCAGCTGACATTCTCCCGCCGTTGCTGGATCCGCGTTCATGTTCACTGCGGCGTTTACCCCGCCGCTGCCATCGCCATTCGCGTAGTCTCTGGCCAGCTGAGTGACTCTATGCCGCCTATATTGCGGCTCTTTCACGTTTAGTCGGCATCCCATGCTGCTAAACAGTCGCAGTTGCTCCATAAAGCCCGCATTCGGGTCCGCTCCGGGATGCTCTCGTCTCATCAGCGCAAGCGCTGCGTCAGCATTTAACTCAGGCGATCGATCCATCAAAATGGCGACGGTAACGGCCGAGGAGCGCGAGACACCTGCAAGTGGGTGAGCACTGCGTCAGCGACTTTACTGCGCTGAGCCCTGTTGCCGTCACCGGTCGCACCTGCATGGCAGGCGACTAATAAACTCCTCCCTTCACTCGCCGCGTGGCGTGCAAAGTCGCAGCAGAGAGGAAGGTGGGACAACAAGTCTGCATCCTCCTCGTCAGCCAGGTGGATGCACAAGCACTCGTCGGGCTCAAGGGCAGGCTGTGCGTCGGCGCCGCTGGCAGGCGGCATGCCTAGGCTGAGGAGCCGGGAGACGCCCAGAGAGCCGAGCTGTGTGATGGACTCCTGTTTGTGATAGCGCGCCGAATCAGTCGTGCCTCGAGCAAGCAGTGCACAGTGACACTGGTGTACCTGTCCGCCTACATACAGCCCATCAGCGATCTTCTTGGCGGACATGACAAGGGGCCGCTAAGGCTAAAGCATTCACCAGGCGACAGCTACCCCGGGCGTCACGCAAATAAGTCCCCGCCGCAGGGCGATAGTCGCATGCAATCGTGGGCACTCGCTTGTGGCGTCAGGATCTTGCGCGCGTTCTGAAACGATAAACCTTTCATTGTTGGTTGAGCCAGTGTAAATGGCGTCCACGCCAGCTGCCGCGCCGGTTGCGCCCAATACACCATTGAACGAGGGCACTCGCTCCAACGTGGTGACTGCGACGCTGGGCAAAGGCATAAACCTGTTCGAGACTGGCCTGGCGACAGCGCTCAAGTCTGCTCGCGAGCTCGGGAAGGAGGCGCAGCCTCACGCGCAGGTGGGCCCCCAGGTTGAGGTGTCCGATGACCATCTGTACGCGGACGGCGCGGTGTTCGGCAAGCCCAAGGCGACGGCGTACCACGACGCTGTGTGGCAGACTGACCCTGCGCGAATGCTGCGGTACCGCCCCAGCGTGCTGCACTCCTACGGCTGGATCCCGGGCCTCATCCCCCGAAACTTCAAGGGCACGGTGCTGCGCGACCCGCACACGTGGCTGCAGATTGTGTCGTCGTGGGTGTGGATGCTGTTCATCCGGAACACGGGGTTGTACAGCGCTCTGCGCGACCAGAAGGCGTTCGTCCTCTTCTTCGGCACGCCCTACATGACCGCCATCCTGAACTTGTGCATGACCATCACCTTCGTGCTGGGCCTCTTCGTCACGTTGGTGGTGAACAGGTGGTGGGACATCCGGGTGAACTACGGCGTGAGCCGCTCGCTGTCCATCGAGCTCGCCTACATCGTGAGCACCAACCTGCGAGCCACCAAGGGCACGTCGGGGGAGGGCGCAGAGCGCAAAGCGCTGAGCAACGCCCAGAACGCGGCGGCAAGGAGCGAGTTGGTGCGCTACCTCAACTTCGCCCACCTGCTGCTTGTCGTAGACGCGCAAAAGTCGGAGAAGGGCGATTTCAGTGACAGCCCGGACAAGCGTCTCGGTCGCTTCCTGCGGCGCACCATCGCGCGGGTGCCGGTGCTGCGCCAGGTCCTTGCAGTGGAGGCTGGCCTGGAGGGGGGTCTCCAGGGCCTGGGCGACGTGATGGGCAGCCCGCGACAGCTGCTGCGCAGCTTGCAGGCCGTGTCAGCCGGCATCGTGAGCGGCGTGCTGGGCGCAGTGAACGATGTGAGCAGTGCGGTGAAGAGCATCACCACAGGGCAGCAACTGCGCATGGACGACCTTGGCCTGGAGGAGCAGCAGGCGGCTATGGAGCGCCTGCGTCGTCAGCGCAGCGCCGCGACAGAGGCTGATTTCCAGCAGTTCTACGTCATGGGCCTCGTCACACCGGAGGAGTGGGCGCTCATCAAGGCTGGCGAGAAGGATGGCGTGCCTAGCTGGCGCACGGTCTACAACTGGGTCGCCGCGCTCATTGCCAACGCGGTGGCTGAGGGCCGCATGGACGAGCGCGTGGCCACTGCGGGCGGAATGCAGGCCATGTGCATGGAGATCCGCAACGCCGGTGGGCGTGTGTTCACCATGATGAACACGCAGCTGCCATTCACGTACGTGCACCTCGTCAGCTTCGTGTGTCACGTGTATTTGTTTGTGCTAGCGACCTACATGGGCTTCGTCCTGGCCATCGGCATCCCGGGCATCAACTGGCAGATTGAGGTGAACGACACAGAGCGTGTGGCGCACTGGTCTGGCAACTTGTACAGCCATGGCACGCAGAATGGCGGCAAGGAGGGCGGCGGCACGCTGCTGAACATGCTCATCTTCCTCATCGTCGCGTATGCGAACGTCATCATCCAGGGCCTGCTCAGCATGCACGGCCTGCTCGAGAACCCGTTCGGGACGCACCCATGCAAGTTCCCCCTGCGCGCATACAACATCGACCACATCAGACAGACGCGCGCCATGCTGCGTGACCCGCACGAGCGAGAGCCGGGCACAATTCAGCGCATCTTCACTCCCCCCAGCAGCTCTTCAAGCCAGGCTTCAGCACCGGCAGCATCAGAAGGCGCAGGCAATGGACCAAGCTCCTCATCGGCGGCGCAGCTAGTCCCAGGCAGCGAGGGAGAGCGGCAATCTGTGGGACGGCTGAGCGACGATGGCAAGGCAAAAAGCATCCACTTTGTGCAGCAGAAGGACTCGCAGATGCACACAGACGTGCAGGCGCCCAGCAACAATGCCGGCATCATCTAATATTCTAGTACAGAGCATCACACACGGCACTGAGAGGCAAGTCACCTACAGTGACAGTGCTGCTTGTGTGCATCCCTGCTCCGCCTCTGCCTGGAACATGCTCCACCGACAACACCTTGGTCGATGCGTCTAACACCGAGGACGCGGACTCTGGCGCCGCAACGAGAAGCAGGTTCACACTGCCCATAGCTCAGGGGTCAGTCACAGTCTCTCACTCTCTGGTTGTCAGAAGCGCCTCGCCTGTCGCACCTCTCGTAGACAAGGTACGCGTAGACCACAGCCACGCAGAGCCAGGAGGGCAGCGCGAGTGCCCACCAGCGAGAGGGGTACCAAGTCACGCCCAGTGTGTGGAGCGCCGCCTCAGGAACGCACGCCCAGAGAAGAAACAGCACTGTGGTTGGGTGCGTCAGTCATGGCATACGGCATACGGCGCACTTCCCTCCCGCCGAAGACGTGCACACGCACCGTAGCACACACTGCTTGTCGTCCACGCAACGAAGCCGTAGACCTCCCGTGCTGTGGCGCCGCCATCTTGGTGAGCGATGCCACCCGCTAGAGCCACCATGCTAGTCTGGCTTCACATCACGATTTGCGGCCAAGACGGCGGGTCGGCGAGGCACTGCCAGTACAGTACTCCCTCCCGTGTTGCTGCCAGCGTGTCACACCACGCCGCCTTCACGAGCACTTCCCTTGAGCGCCTTTGTTTGATTTGCCACGCGTGCGCCATCTTGTTTGACTCCTGCGTCGCTGCAGCTGCTTCGCAAGGAGGCACTCGGAGTTGAGACTCCTGTTCCCCGTTCCTGTAGCTGCCATGGCGCACAAGCCAGATGATGAGTACGTGGCCCGTGTGCAGTGCCACACGTCTCGGCCGCTGCCTCCTGCTCTGTTGGCTCTTGTACCTCGCAACGCGCGCTGGGCACACGGCCCCAATGCTGGCGCTGGCAGCTGCCTCGTGCAGTCCCGGGAGCGGTCAGGTGGCAGCGTTTAGCGTGCGTATACCGTCCACACCGCGCCAGGCGGCCTGAGACGCCTGGGCGACGCGCGCTAGGGCGTCTCGGAACATTTCTGGGTACTCACACTTGCGGCCGTCCCGCGTCGCCACCGCAGCTACGACTACCTTTTCAAGGTTGTCCTTATTGGCGACAGCGGCGTGGGCAAGAGTAACTTGCTAAGTCGCTTCACCCGCAACGAGTTCTGCCTGGAGTCCAAGTCCACAATTGGTGTGGAGTTTGCGACGCGCAGCATCCAGGTACGCCGCCTGGTGTTGCGTCCAGCTGTCGCCACGCGAACGGCATGACCCTGTGCCCTGCGCGCACGCCGCAAAACGACGCCAGAGCGCGTCGCCGGGCGTGGACGGCCCGTTCTGGTTGGGAGGCTGTTTGCCCCGACTTCTGCGCCTGCTCACTGCACAACTGCACTGCTGCCCGGCCAGGTGGACGGCAAGACCATCAAGGCACAGATTTGGGACACTGCCGGACAAGAGCGGTACGAGTGCCGCAGGCTGGCCCTGGGTGGTCCACCGCTCGCAGCTGGTGGTTGTATACACACAAAGCCCTGAAGCATGAGACGCGTGCGCCCTCTTCTCCGCTTTGCAGGTACAGAGCCATCACCAGTGCGTACTATCGCGGCGCAGTGGGCGCCCTCCTGGTGTATGACATCACGAAGCAAGGTGCAGTGCCTGTCTCTCGCACGCCTATCGCTCCGTGCCCTGGACTCACCCGTGGCATGCGCAGTGACGTATGAGAATGTGGAGCGGTGGCTGAAGGAGCTGCGCGCGCACGCGGACAGCAACATCATCATCATGCTGGTTGGCAACAAGTCTGACCTGCGCCACCTGCGCAGCGTCAGCGTGGAGGACGCCACCGCGTTCAGCGAGCGCGAGGGGCTTAGCTTCTTGGAGACGAGCGCGCTGGAGAATGTGAACATCGAGGCCGCCTTCCAGCAAATCTTGACAGAGATTTACCACACAGTGAGCAAGAAGGCGCTGCAGCAGGGTGATGATGGCGCGCCAGGACCGAATGCGGGCGTCAAGCTGGACGTCAGAAGTGAAGACAAGAAGAGCAGCTCCAAGTGCTGCTCGTAAACAAGGGAGTTCAACTGAGTCGGGAGAAGACGAACAATGCGTGTTGTTCCGATGCACCATATAACACGTGCAGGCGCACTCCCCAAGGTCTTGCCGTCTAGCGGAAGCGAGTGAACACCTTCGTGTTGTTCCGTTTCCAGGCTGCGCGGCGGCTGGGGCGGAGCTTGTGGCTCGCGTGGCCCTTGGTGCGCAGGCCGCGGTACTTCTTGCCGGCGCTGGTGAGTCCGCGCAGCTCGCGGTGCTTGTGCGTCGGCGCGCAGATCCAGTTGATGCGAGCGTCCTGTTGAGGGGCGGAAGGGCGGGTGAGCACCAGAAAAGAACACGAGGACAAAGTGCACAACAGCGGAGAGCAACGTACGTTGCGGACTGCGTTGTGGGCGGGGTCCACGAAGATGATCTCAAAGTACTTATATGTGGAGTCCTTTGCCGCGAGAAGGGGGTCAGAGATACAAGCATGCCGCACTTCAGTGCTCCACTTGCTGTGCTCCCCAGAAACAGTGCTCTGCCTGCACGCACCTCGTTCACCCAGTAGCTATTCAAGAGGCGGAGGTTGCCGCAGCGCCGTCCCGCCCGCTCCTCTGCCACGTTCTTCAGGTTTCGCTTCGCCTTCAGCTGTGTGATGCCCTGGTTCACGGGCTTGCCGTACACGATGCCCTGCACAGTGGTGCGACCCGCGTCAGCGGACAAGCGCGGTCGGACACCGCCCAGGCGGGCGCAGACGGGCCCTGATCCACGGACTTCAACCCTAGGGCTCTCGCCTCAAGAGTCCGAAACCGCGCATACCGCACGGGGCAGCGAACGCGTGTCGCCTCAGTGCAGCGTCCATAGGCGGTTTGCACCGACAGCCGCGGTTGCCTATGCCACTGCCCTCCTCTGCTGTGACAAAGTGCGCACCTTTGCAACAGGGCGCTTGCGGCCGCCGCGGCGAACGCGCACGCGGTACACGACGTAGCCCTGCTTGGCCTTGTACCCCAGGCGACGGGCCTTGTCTGGCCGTGTGGGCCGCGGCACACGGCAGAGGCTGGGCAGCTGGCGGTACTCCCAGCAGCGCACACGCAGCAGGAAGCGCATCACGTCGGACTGCTTCTTCTTGTACAACTCCTCCAAGAACTTGGAGGCCTGGCAGAAGAGCAGGGTCGCAGGGTGTCAGTAGCGCCAGCGGGCACAGCCAGGCGCGCGGCAGAGACGCACCCCCATGGCTACAGGCTTTACGAAGGCGCGATGACTGTGTCACCGCATCATGATGATCACTGCGCATTGGAATATGCGTCACCCGTGACCCAGAGTGACCCAGAGACAGACAAACTTGGATTCGCTATCGTCGGGTAGCACTCAACCGCAGCCGCTGGGAGCTGACCTCAAGTTGCATGCATGCTGCTTACTTCAACGCCTTGGCGATTGCTGCCTCCACTTCTGTCATCGGCTTGTCCGCATACAGCGTCACTACCTTGTTCTTGTAGTGTGCGATGACCTGCGATTGCGCGGGTCAGCCCCCAAACAGTCTCGGACTGTGACACACCCAGAACGCACCGGCGCGGTCTGCTGGTGGAACGCTGCCAATCGACTCTTCAGCGTCTCCGCGTTGTCATCCTTGCGCTGGACGAGCGGCTCGCCGGTGACGTCGTCCACGCCAGGCACGCGCGGTGGAGCAAACTTGGTGTGATAGCTCCTCCCGCTTGCGGGATGGACCCACCGCCCCGTGACGCGCTCTACAAGCACCGCGTCCGGCACGTTGAAGTTGAGCACCTTGTCGATCTGGGTGCCGCGCTGCGCCAACATGCCGTCCAACTTCTCAGCCTGGACCACAGTGCGGGGAAAGCCATCCAGGATGAAGCCGTTGCGGCAGTCCGGGCGCTTGATAGCGTCGCTAATGATGCCTATCACCAGGTCGTCAGACACAAGCTGTCCGGCGTCCATCGCCGCTTTGGCCTGCATGCCCAGAGCAGTCTTGGCAGCCACGGCCTCGCGCAGCATATCACCCGTC
>Ga0164297_10005403_pt1 | contig 10977 bp, 9 predicted proteins | sample GEODES058metaG_FD_113539 | JGI IMG/M metagenome (GOLD analysis project Ga0164297, IMG submission 113539) | Dystrophic lake water microbial communities from Trout Bog Lake, Wisconsin, USA - GEODES058 metaG | ecosystem: Environmental > Aquatic > Freshwater > Lake | place: USA: Trout Bog Lake...
ATCCGAAGTGGGCGGTAACTCACTCAAAGCAATTACAATCGCTTGCGGGCAAACACGTCTGGCAATACGTGAGAAAGTCATACGGGTGCGAGACCCACTGACAATAACTGGCGCTAAGTTATTGTTTTCCATGTCAGCAATTCCAGAAATCACCTGTTCGCCAAAATACTTGGCCAAAGAGGGTTCAATTAAACCATCATTGGCAATGGCTGCAGTACCAATTGATTGTTCAATTAAACGCTCAAATTCAGGTTCAATACCAAGCACTTTAAGGGATTTTTCCTCACCGAAGGTTTCTTGTACGATCGTTCGACGCAGTGCATAACGGATATGGGGCAGAATATCAATCGGATCCGGAAACCGGGCGATATTTTCACTGGCAACTTCAAGGATTGTGCGCAGATCTTTAATTGGCACACCTTCTTCGAGAAGCAACTGTAGGATCCGTTGCAAAGTTCCTACCGTAATCGTTTTTGGTACAACATCATCAATCAGTTTCGGGTAAGTGACTTTGACGTGATCAAGCAAATCTTGGGTTTCTTGACGACCGAGTAATTCAAAGGAGTGTTTTCGAATTAAAAAGTCAAGGTGCGTTGCCATCACGACGGTTGGTTCAACAACAGTAAATCCCTTCGAGATCGCCTCATCCCGAATGGTTTTATCGATCCAAATGGCTGGCATACCGAAGGTAGGATCCTTCACTTGAACCCCCGGTAAAGGGTCAACTCCGTTTGGCTGAATCGCCAACAATTTATCCGGCAAACATTGACCACGCCCAATTTCAGCACCATATAACAAAATACGGTAGGTTTCTGAGGGGAGTTGGAGGTTGTCTCGTATATGTACAGATGGAGTCAAAAAGCCGATGTCAGAGATAAACTTCTTACGAATCGCGCGAATTCGTTTAATTAGATCACTCTCATCCCCTTTATCTACCAAGGTAATCAGACGGTAAGCCAGCTCCAAACTTAAGGGCTCAACAATCGGAACATCTTTCCAAGCCAATTCTTCTTTTTCAGGTAGGGTTGCCGAATCAAGCACTTGTTTTGCGACCTTACGATCAATATCTTTCTTTAGAAGATAAGAAAGCAGTCCAAAAATGGCGGAGAAGGTTAAAAAGACCAAATGTGGCATGCCAGGGATGATTCCTAGAATAAACATAATCACCGCCACAATGGTCAGCGCTGTATTGTTGGCATCAAATTGTTTAGAGATTTGACCGGAAAAATTTTCATCCGTTGAAACACGCGTAACCAAGATACCTGCTGCGGTAGATATAATCAGGGCGGGAATTTGGGCGACAAGTCCATCACCAATGGTTAGGGAAGCATAGGTGGTGAGGGCTTTAAAAAAACTCAGGTCGTGTTGCAAAACCCCGATCATGACTCCCCCGATCAGGTTAATTACCAAAATTAAGATACCAGCAACAGCGTCACCACGCACGAATTTGGACGCACCGTCCATGGAGCCGAAAAAATCTGCTTCTTGTCCGACTTCAGCGCGTCTTTTTTTTGCATCTTCTTGTTGAATGAGGCCTGCATTGAGGTCGGCGTCGATGGCCATTTGCTTACCTGGCATGGAGTCCAAGGCAAAGCGCGCTGATACCTCAGCAACTCGGCCTGAACCCTTTGTAATCACAACGAAATTAATAATTGTAATGACCGCGAAAATGACGATACCTACAGCGAAATTACCACCAATAAGAAAGACGCCAAACGCTTCAATTACTTTACCAGCAGCATCCGTTCCCTTAAAGCCCTCTAATAGAACGATTCTGGTTGAAGCAACGTTGAGAGATAGCCGCAACAGTGTCGTTAACAGAAGCACCGTTGGAAAAGCAATAAAGTCTTTAAAACTCTTGATGCCAATGGCAGAGATCAGAACAATAATCGATAAAGCGATATTAAAAGTAAACAAAATATCGAGCAAGATGGCTGGTAGTGGCACCAACATCATCACTAAAACGAGTAAAACAAAGACGGGTATTGCTCCTTGCCCTGAAGGCTTTGGTAAATTTGAGGTATCGAAACCTAAAATTTTCATAGTTTCTTCACTAGCAATTTAAATTTTCGATCGTTATCAATAATAAAATCAAGGATATTTCTTTAAATGAATTAATTAACCCTGCTAATAATGATTATATACAGGATTGGTACAAATAAGGCTGATTTCATCAAGAAAGTAATCAAAATCAAACAGCTAGAGCTCAATATTCATTTAAAAAGCACCTTTAATACCTATGAGGAGAGCTCACTAAACAGAACATTGCTCGAAAGGTCTAAACAGTTTTAATCTTTGAACCGTTAAATAAAGCAACGGGGAGCAAAACCATGTTGGTAAGGTCCCTAAAATTTTTGTTAAGGAGAATTTTATGTCTGCTGTTATTAATACCAACCTCGCTTCTTTGTTTGCCCAAAATGCTTTATCTGGCGCACAAGGTAATTTAGCTACTTCCGTACAACGTTTATCTTCTGGCTTGAGAATCAATAGCTCGAAAGATGACGCTTCTGGTTTGGCGATTGCACAAAGCATGCAAGGTCAAATCAATGCGGTTACATATGCAACTCAAAATGAAAGCCAAGCCGTAAATATGGCACAAACAGCTGACACCTCAATGGGTACTGTGCAAGATATTCTCTTAAGAATGAAGCAGCTTTCTGTTGAAGGCTCGAATTCTTCAATTAGCTCTGCACAACAGGGTGATGTTACTGCTGAATTGAACACTCTGGCAACACAAATCCAAAACATTGCTACTGGTACAACTTACAACGGAATTTCTCTTTTAGGTTCTACTACGGGAACATTTGCATTCCAAATTGGCGCAAGTACTGGAACAGGTGATACATTTACCTTTAATTCAGTTGATTTAAGTACTTCTGGTACGATGGGTGGGTTACTTACTACTGCTTTAAATGGGTTAACCGCTGGCACAGGAACATTTCAGGCCTTCCAAAATTTATCTAATGTTATTGATTCAGCGGTTGAAGGAGTTTCCTCACAGCGTGCTGTCGTTGGCTCACAAATGAATGCCCTTGCTTTTGTTAGTCAAAATCTTCAGTCACAGTCTGCTAACTTACAAGCCTCTCGTTCAACGGTAATTGACACGAATTTCTCTGCTGAAACTGCGAATTTAACAAAAGGTCAGATCATGCAACAGGCTGCAACAGCGATGTTAGCCCAAGCAAATCAGATGCCGAACGTGATTTTGTCATTGTTGAAGTAAGAGTTTCTTAATTGGAATGATGGGAAATTAACGAACGCATGAAGGAAATTTTATGAATCCAATTTCTAATTACGTTAACCTAAGTAGCTCTGTGCCACTTGCTGGATCGGGAGATCCAGCAAGTGTTTCAAAGCAGTCAGTACCTGATAGTCAAGTCGTATCAAAAGTCATTGCAACATCGGAAGTCAAGCCTTCGAATATTCAACAAAATGCCCAACAGTCGCAAGAGGCGGTCGCCAAAGCTGCAAAGCAGATTCAAGACTTTGTGTCATCGATGGGCAGGAATTTGAATTTTTCAATTGACCCTACTACTGGTTACCATGTCGTGACGGTTGTCAATCCTTCAACGGGTGAAGTCGTCAGACAACTCCCAACCGAGGAATTGATTAAGATTGCGCAATCCCTTGGTAATGTCAATAATGCCTTGGTGAGTCAAAAAGCCTAAGTTTCATGCTGATGGCATGAAACTTGCTTTATTTTGCTAGATTCATGTTCAATGAGAAAGCGTATCTATGGCATCAACTACTGCGACAACCAACACACTCAATCCTTCGGTAACGTCTACAAGCTCAATTGACGTGGCTTCGATCGTGAGTGGGCTGATGTCCATTGCCAACCAGCCATTGACGAGTCTACAAAATAAGGTCACCCAAGACCAAGCGATCATAAGTGATATGGGGACTTTAAAGTCGAAAATGTCCTCTTTTCAATCGGATTTAACTGCTTTCGAGAGTCCCTCTTCGTACAGTACGGCTATTGCCACCTCAACCAATACCAATGCGATTAGTGCAAGCGTCACCAATGCCAGCTCTGCAGCCATGGGAACCTATAACGTTTCTGTAAGTCAAGTTGCGCAGTCCTCCAGTATCGCTGTCACTGGCTTTGCCGATACGACTACTGCAAATATCACGACCGCTCCCCTAACCATTTCGATTGGGGGCACTACTTATAGCTCAGACGGCACACAACCTCCTTCGAATAATGGCAAGGTACCTGTTTTAACTAGTCCTGCAAATTTGACACAAATTAATCAGTGGCTCAATACGGTTTCAACGAATTATGGTTTAGGTGTAAATTCAAATATCATTCAAACATCAACGGGTCAATACGCGCTCGTTGTTAATGGCACCAGCACTGGCACAACTCATGCAGTGTCGATTGGGGGGTTAAACGGGGGGGGGATTACCGATCCTGCGAGTCCGCCAACAACTACGAGTGGTGGCTTAACCTTTTCACTTAACAAGTCTGCGCAAGACGCAATCTTTACAGTGAACAATTTACAAGTGGATCGGGCATCCAATACTGTTTCCGATGTGATTCCCGGCGTGACGTTTAGTGTCTTGAGTTCAGCTACCGGCGCGAATACCTCCACAGTTACTGTGGGACAAGGAACAGATAACTCCAGCACAATGATCAATAATTTGATCACATCCTATAACGCCGTGATTGGTCAATATCAATCGATGACAGCGATCTCGTCATCGACAAATAGTACAAGTCCCAATGGCACATTCGCAAATGATCCAGGCATGCTGAGTTTCATCAATGATATGAAAAACTATATTGCCCAAGGTGTGCTCACTGCTGATAACAAAATTGTGAGTTTATCGACGATGGGCATCGATTTACAAACCGATGGCACCATGAAATTCAATGCAACCAATTTTGCGACGGCCCAATCGAATGGGTTGTTAGCCACTCTGAATGCGGGCGTAAAAATTGGTGGATCAGTATCCAATACGGCTAGTTTGTCTAATGAAGTGACGACGATTCTCGCACCGACCACTGGATTTATTGATACCACCGTGACATCGGAAAAAACCAGCATTAGTAATATTCAAACCCAGGAAACTTCACTGCAAGCTCAATTGGCAGCGCTTCAAGCAAGCTATACCCAGCAATACTCAACCTTAAATACCTTGCTCTACACCTTAAGTCAAACAAGTAGTCAGTTGACCAGCTCTCTGGGCGCTTTAACCAATATCAATTCTGGAAAATAAACTATGTCTTTTGCTGCAAAAGCTTATGCCTCAACGCAAAACCAAACCAATGTGGACAGTTCAAGTTCTGCGGAATTAATTGTGATTGTGTACGAACGCATTTTTGATCACCTCAAAATGGGTAAGAATGAGTTGTCTAATGGATCTTGGGGGGTCGAATACTTTTCTAAGGCAATTGACCTCATCAATTTGGGTCTTCTGGCAAGCCTTGATTTAAATAAAGGTGGAGAGATTGCAAAAAATTTGAAAAATGTGTACGAGTGGTCAGTCAAAACTATTAATCACGCTCGGATTACACGCTCTCCTGAAGAAATCCAAGAGGTTGTGCATGTTCTAGAAACATTGTACGAAGGTTGGTTAACCATCTCGCCGAAAAAAGAGTATCGCCAACTGACCAATTTACCCACGCCGAACAATCAAGCATCGGTGAGTTATTAATTCAGATTTTGTCAATACAGCTTGGATAAGCGTCATTATCAAAACGCACGATTGCCCACGCATTCAATCATCTCGTTAATCATACGAAATGCCTCAAAGACTTGAAGGTCTTTTTTGCGGGTTCTTTTTTTCGAAAGTCAAACAGGGAACGCCTGTATTACTCAAAACCTCGATATAAGGGGCTGTTTTGGCTTTGATTTCATAGGCCTTACAACCGTAAGGAAAGTCTTTTTCCCAAGTGATAAAAAAATGGGCGCATTGTGCACAATTCATCTTGTTTTGAGTAGTAATTATTCCGTAACTAGCTTACTATAAATAGTAAATCTTATTTGAAATCCGTATTAATGTTTTACTGGCGATACGCCGTTAATAAATAGAGGTAAATGAATATTCATGAAATGACGAGTGAATTTTTACGTTTCAATCGTACAAGAGGGGGTTAAGTTTTATGTCTTTACCCATTCCTTCGGGATTAAACCCCATTCCGATGGGGGAAATCCGTCGCAACACCGATATTCAAGCGCCCACTGCTCCAGTGGCCGTTGGTGGCATCACCCCCATTACCGCACGGCAAGCCCTGCAAATGCCAGAACCCGTGGTCACTGCGGATCAAAGTAGTTTGGCAAGACAAGCATTACAGCGGAATTTTCAAGAAAATATCACGACCAATGCGCCAGCACTTGAGCCAAGCGTCAGTCAAGCCGCACAATTAGAAATTTCAAGCCAAGCAAGCAATTTATTACCTGCACAACTTAACCAAATGGCGCTCAATGCTAAAACCCCCTATGCTTTGGCAGGGCTGCCGACTCCGGTCGATAATTATGAAACATTGACGCCAAGCATTGGTAATCTTGCAAGCACATTGTTATCCAATCAATCGACAACCTCAGCAGAGGTAAATACCTTGAATCAATTGCTTAGTGAAATTCTAAATCATAACCCAACTGAGTCTGGTAATACGCCCCTTGGCGCTGGGGTGCAATTCAATCCGACGGGTGTGTTGTGGCCAAATAGTGATGCTGCAACACAAACCCAACTCATCACGAATGCAGCCTTAGCAAACGATCCGAAATCAGTCTTTAGTTCTTTACGCGAAAGTATCAAAAATTCGGGAATGTTTGCCGCGGAACAACTATCTCATGCGTTGATTCCTGCCACTGATTCAAGTGGCTATGGCCCGACTTTGCCAAATGCATTCACACATTCGCCTGCGACACCAACCACCGCAATGACACCCCAGCAATTGATGCAACAACTCGACCCCAATTCTTCCCATATCGTCGACGCGATTCGTTTGGCGATGAGTGGAAATTTGTTTTGGGAGGGAATGTTAGCCAATCAGTTGCCAGTAAAAATGAAACGAGAGGATGCTTGGGAGACGAATCCGAATGATCCAACCCAAATGATCAAAGGCACACGCATATCCGTTGAGATCCATTTAAGCAATCTAGGGACAACCACTATTGTTGGCACCCAGTTTAACGATCAACTCAGCATCAGTATCCAGAATGCGCAAACTGACTCGCAGAGCATGTTTCAGAGCCAGTTAAGTCAGTTACAAGAACAGTTGCAGCAACAGGATATTGCCGTTCCACAGATTCAATTAAAAACAGAATAGATGGATGGCTGAAATCAAAAAACCATCTTCGTTACGCCCAGGTTTAAAAGCGGTGGCGCTAAAATATGAGATGAACAGTACCGCCCCAAGAGTAACTGGTCAAGGCGAAGGTTATGTCGCTCAGGCAATTTTAGATAAAGCCAAAGAAATGGGTATTCCGACAAAAGTAGAGCCTGAGTTAGTCGAATTCTTGATGCAGGTCAAACTCAATGATATTGTTCCGCCCAAACTGTATGCGGCTGTAGCAGAGGTCATTGCTTGGGCGTATGCACTCGAAAACAAATCGAAATAAACGAGGCAACTTTTAAAGCGTTTCAAGGCACATTGAGGTTTTCTAAAGCACTTTGCAATGGTTGTAATGCGCTATCCCAATCGCCTGATTTTTTTTGTCGAAAGAGTTGCATGGATGGGTACCAAGGACTATCTTTGCGATCTAAAAGCCAGCGCCAGTCAGGGTTATAGGGTAATAGGACCCATGTCGGTTTGCCGATTGCTCCTGCTAAATGGGCTACACTCGTATCCACACTGATTACGATATCCATGAGTTCACATAAAGCTGCCGTATCGGAAAAGTCCTCCAGTAAAGCCCCGAAATGGGTGATTTCTGGATGATTTGCCAATGTGCGCTGGTCACTTTCTCGAAGCTCTCTTTGCAGACTGAAGTACTGTGCATTCTGCGGTAAATATGGGATCAATTGCTCTAAGCTGAGACTGCGGCGCATATCATTGGCATGTGTGGGGCTGCCACTCCAAACAAGACCAATTTTTGGTATGGCCTTTTCTTCTAATACAAGTCCCCATTTTTGCATTTTCAACGCATCGGTTGTAACGGATCCATGAGGCTTGGGAATTGTATGGATGTCTGTTTTAAATGCAAGCGGCAACGACATGAGTGGGCATTTGTAATCGAAATCAGGAACTTCTGCGCCTTGCGCCAATAAAATACATTTTCCCTTGAAATGATCAAATAAGCTCATCAAAGGTGGCTGCACTTCCACAATCACATTAGCGCCCAGCTCTAGGATTAAAGGAATATAACGAAAGAATTGAATGGTATCGCCAAAACCCTGCTCCGCGTAAATGAAAATAGTCTTATCCTTAAGTGTTTCATTACCTAACCAAGTGGGTTGCTTAAACTCTCTTTTTTGCCAAACTAAAGGGGTATTGTCGTATTTCCAGCGCCATTCATACCCAAGCCATCCCTCACTGAAATTTCCAAGAAGTAATTGAGAGAGCGATAAATTCCAATGGGCGCCTGCAAGATCAGGCTGAATTGAAATTGCTTTTTTGTAATTTATGATAGATTCAGTTACATGGCCACTTTCTTTGTAAACATTTCCTAGGTTCGAGTAAGCCTCAGCATAACTTGGATGAATGGTGATAGCTTTTTCAAAATAAGAGATAGCCTGATCAAATTGCCCAAGCTCTTTGTTGGCATTGCCAAGATTATTAAATGCTTCATGATAATTAGGGTTTAATTGAATCGCTTTTTCATAACTTTCAATCGCGGCTGGAAACATTTTCTTTTTTTCAAGGCAACCCCCAAGATTAAGATAGGCAACTTGTGAGGCTGGTTCAAGTTGAATCGAATAAATATAGTTTTGAATTGCTAAATCCCATATCTTGAGTTCGTTATAACAAAGCCCTAAACCAAAATAGGGTTTACTCACTTTGGGGTTGAGTTGAATCGATTTCAAATAATGGGTGATTGCTTGATCATACTTTTTTAGATGTAAATAGGCATTGGCAAGATTGAGATGAATGTGGTCAATTTCAGAGTTGCTCAACAGGGCTTGATTGAAAAGTTCAATAGCGGATTCAAATTGACCATCTTCTAATTCGATGAGCCCTAACAATTGCAGGGCGTTGATATCCGTGGGTGCTTTTTTCAACGCCTGTTGATACATGCGTTTTGCCTCAGGTATTTTGCCTTCTTGCTGGAGAAGAAACCCCTTTTTTAGGCTATTTTGGAGATTAGCCAAAATGAAAAGGGCTCAAGGTGTGCTCTAAAAGGGATTTAATCAGCGCATTAAACCTGAATATTGGTAATGTCCTTATATGCATCGACTAATTTATTACGCACTGCAATCATGCCTTGTAATGACAAATTGGCTTTTTGTAGCGAAGTAATCACCTCTTCTAGGGAGGTATCGGATTTACCCATCTGAAAATCTTGCGCTTTGGCTTGGGCACTATTTTGTGCATCGTTGACTTGACTGATGGCGCTTGTCAAAATGCTTTGGAAGTCAGTGCCATTGCCAGTCGATGAATTGGAGGATGATGAAGGTGCGGTCATGCCTTTGGCATCGATCGCCATCGCATCCATTCGTGCTTTCATTGCACTAAAACTTGCATTGATATCCATGATTCACTCCGTTCCATCTATTTATTCAATTAAACCAGCATCTTTATATATCTTTAACTTGATTTTAAGTGCTTTTCCAGTAATTCCAAGTATTTCAACCGCTTTTTCTTGATTGCCTGCTACTTGCCGCAACACTTTCAGAATATGTTCCCGTTCGACAGATTCCATATCTGATAAGCTTTCACTGGAATATGAAGCAATATCTGTGCCACCATCTGTCTTTTGCTCTGAAAAATGCGTGGCAGGCATTTTTTCTCCAAGCGAATCATGCGCTATCTTTCCTGCTTTAACGGCTTGCTGTCCCTGGTTGATTAATTCATGCTCATTGGTGGCGTTCAATTCAAGGTGTGCTTCGCTAACTTGGGTATCGTCAGTCATTAACACTGCCCGCTGGATGGTGTTTTCCAGTTCCCGCACGTTGCCAGGCCAGTGATGGTCCAGCAAGGCTTGTTGCGCGGAGTCGCTCAAGAACATATTTTCTCGGTTCACATTTTTGCTATATCGCTCTAAAAAGAACTCTGCAAGGGGCAAAATATCTTGAGGACGCATGCTTAATTCTGGGATATGTACTGGAAATACAGCTAAACGAAAATACAAATCTTGTCTGAATTGCCCTTCTTGTACCCGTTGTAGAAGGTTGCGATTGGTGGCAGAGATAATCCTGACATCGACTGGCACAAGTTCAGTTGACCCCAATTTTTCCACCATCTGGTCCTGCAAGACCCTTAATAACTTGGCTTGTAATTGGGCGGGCATTTCCCCGATCTCATCCAAAAACAGCGTACCGCCATTAGCTTGCTCAAACTTTCCTACTTGGGTTTTGGATGCGCCGGTAAAGGAGCCTTTTTCATGACCAAAAAGTATTGATTCCAACAGAGATTCTGGGATTGCGGCGCAATTCAAGGCAATATATGGGCCATGGGCGCGCGTGGAATGATCGTGGATATATTTAGCAATTACCTCTTTACCAACCCCGGACTCCCCGGTAATGAGGACTGAAGTAGTCGTGGGAGCGACACGTTCTGCTCTGGAAAGCGTTGTGAGCATGGCGGGATCAACGGCAATCAACGACTTACCCGCTTGCCCTTTGATTTCGGTACCAGAGGCTTTCAAGTTTGCTTTAAATCCACTTTGTGGTTGGACACTTGGGGTAATTTCGTTTGGGGATTGCGGTTGATAGCGTCGAATGGTCTCAACTAATTGGTCCGGTACAAAGGGCTTAATCAGGAAGTCTCTAGCACCGGCCTTTAATGCCTCCACTGCCAGCTTCGCATCGGCAAATGCGGTCATCACAATCACAGGTAAGTCGGGACTAATTTCTAAAGCTTTTTTG
>Ga0164297_10005404_pt1 | contig 10976 bp, 8 predicted proteins | sample GEODES058metaG_FD_113539 | JGI IMG/M metagenome (GOLD analysis project Ga0164297, IMG submission 113539) | Dystrophic lake water microbial communities from Trout Bog Lake, Wisconsin, USA - GEODES058 metaG | ecosystem: Environmental > Aquatic > Freshwater > Lake | place: USA: Trout Bog Lake...
AACCAATTGGCAAAGTTCATCGATTGAAATCCCACCTCACTCAAGGAGGGCACATCGGGCATATCAAAGAAACGGTTTTTCGTAGAGACCGCATAGACCTTCACTTTGCCAGCTTTTCTGAGCTCGGTGGCAGAGCCCGCTGGGAGCATCTGAAAATCGGTTTGTCCTCCAATGAGAGACGTAATTGCTGGGGCCTGTCCTTGAAAGGGCACATGCAACATTCGTGTTCCTGCTAGGGACTGAAGGGTCTCCATAGCTATTTGAGATGTGCTCCCTAAACCGGCCGATGAGTATGTGAATTTATCGGGCTGGGCTTTTACCTGAGCGATCAAGTCTTGAACCGAGTTGGCAACGAATCCTGGCTTAGAGACCAGCGCAAATGGATTGATGGCAAAGGGAGCCACAGCTACAAAGTCTTTCAACGGCTCGTAGTTAAGCTTTGTCCGTAGATTAGGTGCAATGGCGTGGGTTTCTGCACTCGCAAGCAGCAACGTGTAGCCATCTGGCGCAGATCGGGCGACTGACTCAGCCCCAATTGTGCCGGCTGCGCCAGCCTTATTGTCAACAATGACTTGGGTGCCCATTTGATCCGACAGTCGCTGAGCTAAAAGTCTTGCTGCCGCATCGGTGGTTCCACCCGCTGGCCAAGGAACGACAAGTTTGATGGATTTGCTGGGATAGTTTTGCGCTTGAACCAAACCGAAAAGAATAAAACTCAAAAAAATAACTGAGAAACCTTTAAATATTTTTTGCATTTTTATGTGTCTCCAACATAGATTAAATATTTCACTTCTTTGCAACAAGCAAGCCATCGCCTTCATATTTGGAATGTAAGGCAGTCCAAATTTTTAAAGGTGTAATGGGCATGTCAATACTCACTGCACCACATATGGGTCTTAGAGCATCCTCAACCGCACTTGTTATTACAGCAAGTGCTGGAGTTGTTCCACCCTCTCCCCCAGCCTTAATTCCAAGAGGATTTGTTGGCGACAGAACCTCGACTATTTGGGTTTGAAATGATGGCAAGTTATCAAATCTTGGCATGCCATAGTCCATCAAAGAGGATGAAATTGGCTGGCCTGATTCCGGATCCAAAACGCATTCTTCCCAAAGTGCTTGCCCAACACCTTGTGCGATTCCGCCATGAGTTTGACCATGCACAATCATTGGGTTGATGCACCTGCCCACATCATCAACTGCGGCATAGCGTGTAATACAAAGCCCACCCGTGTCAGGATCTATTTCAATCTCGCACATGCAAGCACCGTTAGGGAAAACAGGCGAGTCCATAAAGTGATCCATCCGGACTCTCAAATCATCAACTAAACCTTGTAGGCCGGATGTCTTTAGCTTATGCGCGAGTTCAAACCAAGTCCACTGCTGTGAGTAACAATTGATTGAAAAAACACCATATTCGTAATGAATTTGGTCCTCAGGCAAGGAGAGCAACTCCCCTAACAAATGTTTTCCCTTGGCAATTAAGTCCTTTGCCGCAAAAGACATGGCAGCACTTGCATGACGAAGAGATCTACCTGCATGCGTACCTCCGCCAGCACTAACCCGCTTGGTATCGCCAGAAATCAGAAAGACCTTTTCAAAAGGAACATTCAATAGGTCAGCACACACTTGCGTAAAACTAGTCTCATGACCTTGGCCAGCAGATTGAGTCCCAATCACGACTTCGATACGATCGATCAAGACGATCAATTCAACCCTTTCCCAAGGAGCCCCAATTGAAGACTCCACGTAATTGGCAAACCCAACGCCCAACAATTTCCCTCGGGAGTGCGCCTGAAGTCGTCGTTGATGGACACCCGCCCAGTCTCCAAGTTTGAGTGCTTTGTCCATATTAGACTCGTACTCACCACTGTCATAAGTCAATCTCATGGCGTTGGTATAAGGCATCTGATCGGGACGCACCAAATTGATACGCCTGAGCGCCAAGCGGTCAAATCCCAACTCAAATGCCGCCTTATCAATCAATCGCTCAATTGCATAAGTTATCTCTGGACGCCCGGAGCTTCGATAAGCTTGAGTGGCCATTGTGTTGGTGAACACCGCCCTTGCTCTAAGGCTCACCGTCGCGATGTCGTAGTTGCCAGTAATAAGACCAGCTCCTTTGCTCAATGGCGACAAGGACACGCTACAAAAACCAGCGTTACTGATGTTATCCGCCCTAAGCGCCAAGAACCTTCCCATGGCATCTAAAGCCAAGCTGAGGTTGATTACTAAATCACGACCTTGATAGTCGGTCAAAAAAGATTCTGAGCGATCAGCTCTGAATTTCACCGCTCGACCTACGACTTTTGATGCCCATAAGACCAAGCCAAATTCCACATATGAACGATTGCGCGAGCCAAAATTACCTCCTACATCCAAGGACAAGACTCGCAAATCATTTGCTTCGACTCTAAGTACATGTGCCAGCTCCTGTTTTTGTCTAACGGAACTTCCAGAACCGGCGTACAAAGTATATTGACCACTGCTGACATCATAATGTCCCAAGGCGGCCCTAGGCTCCATCGTCACCGCAGTCACCCGCTGGACATGAGTCTTCAAGGTTACCAGATGAGTCGCTTCTGCAAACGCTTTATTTGTGGCAGCTTCATCCCCATACTTTGAGTCAACAAACACATTGCTCTGCAACTCCTCCCAAACAAGAGGCGCATCCGGGTCAATTGCCTCTTCACTGTCAATCACAAAAGGTAATACTTCGTAATCCACTTTGACCATTTCAGCGGCTAAAAATGCTTGTTCACGCGTAAGCGCAACGACCATGGCAACAGCTTCACCAACAAATCGTACCTTATCGATGGGCAACAAATGATGACGACCAACAAACACATCCGTATCTTGTGGACCACGCAACTTAATATCAAAGGTGGTAGCAGGAATAGGACTGTGATTGAAAGGCTGAAGGTTTGCTTTCAGACAATCTTCACCATTAAAAACCCCTAACACTCCAGGCATTCCAAGTGCAATAGATTTGTCAACATGCAGAATTTTTGCATGGGGATGAGGTGATCTCACAAGCCAAGACCAAACTTGATCAGGCATAGACTGATCATCTGTAAAGCGTCCTTCACCTTTCAAGAGTCGAAGATCTTCTTTTCTTCGTAAGGGCTGGCCTACGGCCGAAAATTTATCTTCATTCATTACTAAAGGGTTTCCACATATGTATAACCGGCGGGAGGAAACAGACAAATATAAATACGTAATAGCAATTTGTGTTGAATGCGTTGGTACAAAACTAGCATATCAAGGGAAAACCCCGATCTAAAAAATTTTAAAGACGAAAAAAATGAGTTTTTTCAATTATCGTATTGAAATAAGCATTACGCATATTGGTCGAATTTATAAGTACACATAAAGAGGAATAGGTTTTATATGCTGTCTCTAGACAAAATCCATCGATGCATGAATTATCTCAAACTAACTCAATGGATAATCAATGATAAATTTGCCAAAAGTGGCAGGCGTTTGAATGTGTTTAAAGTCAAACACCAAACCACAAAAAACAATCATTGCCTCTTGACTTTGAATTCATCGATGGGCAGAGAAATTATTTACGCAGTATTGGGCATATTGAATAACAGAAATTTTCAAATGAAAAAATTAATAACAAAGCCTCTTGCAATTTTTCTAATGTTGGGATTAACTGGATTTTCCCTGGCTCAAGACAACAACATAAGTTCAAAAACCATCAAAATCATTGTCCCATTTACAGCTGGTGGACCCACTGACCTGATCGCCCGCATCGTTGCTCAAATTCTGCAAAAGTCCTTGGGTCAAAATGCCGTAGTTGAAAATAAGCCCGGTGCTGGCGGTGCAGTGGGATCGAGATTAGTCGCCCAGTCCGAGCCTAATGGACTAACACTACTTTTGGGTACAGCCGCAACCTTGGGGTCGCTCCCAGCTGTTCAGAAAAATGCTGGTTACGATCCCGTAAAGAGTTTCTCACCCGTTGCAAAGATCACTGAAAGTACTACTGTCTTTGTAGCCTCATCTGAGGCTCCCTTTAAATCAGTGAGTGAACTTATTGCTTATGCACGCGCCAACCCTCAGAAAATCAATTACGCATCAGCTGGTATTGGAAACATTACGCAGCTGAATGCTGAGCTATTCAAATCAAAAGTCAAAATTAGTTTACAGCACATCCCTTACAAAAGTGGCAATGAGATGTTGACCGCTTTAATTTCAAAGGATTCCCAACTTGCATTTCTAGACCTATCCATTGTGCAATCTTACATTAAGGAAGGTAAATTAACAGCATTGGCAGTCACAGGAAAAAATCGCCACCCCAAATTACCCGATGTAACAACCATGGTAGAAGCAGGTGTACCTGATTTCTATACCAGCTTTTGGACCGGGATCTTGGCAGCTCCCAATACGCCATCTAACATCGTAAACAAACTTAACACGGCAATCAACACAGGTCTCAACAACCCAGAGATTCGAACCATGTTGGCCAACAGCAGTCTGGAACCCACACCACTTTCAGCTCACGATTTTGGCGTATTTATAGCCGCTGATTATCAAAAATGGCACGACGTTGTACAAGCCGCAGGAATCACAGAAGAATAAAAATCGCTCTTTAAGCGCTCAAATCAAGAACCCAAGGAGTAAGAATTGGATTACCTCAAATCGCCCCCGCCTGACAGGAATACTCGCAAACCCAAATTCACCATACCCAGTGGCGCTTGGGATACTCACTTTCATCTATTTGGGCCGCAATCTCGGTTTCCGCTTCACCCCAATCGCAAATTAGATGTAGAAGACTGCACAATGGATGATTTGATTGCAATGCATAACGCCATTGGTATTTCCCGCGGCCTCATTGTTCAGTCTTTTCAGCATGGCTACACATATGAATATTTAATTCATGCATTAATGAAACATCCTCAGCGATTTAAAGCATGCATGATCGCGTCTGCAGACATCACAGATGGTGAGCTCAACATTTTGGCCAGCGCTGGAGTGGTTGCCACACGCAATGCATTTGCTGGCTCACCTATCATCGATGAACATCTACGTGCGCGTTGTCTAGAGCACGGCATTGGAAGCCACTATTTACTACACGGAGAAAAAGAAATTGCTTTATGGCGAGATCAAATTTTAGCGACTAAAGGTAACTTTGTGATCGAACACATGGGCTATCCCCATATCGAAAATGGTTTGAACGACCCCTGCTACCGCTTCTTGTTGGAATGCTTAGATACTTCTAGATGCTGGGTCAAACTCTCACCGCGATGTTCAAGTCAATCGACTTTACCATTTTCTGACGTTATCCCTTTTGTTCATGACTTGATCAAGCGTCACCCCAAACGGCTACTCTGGGGATCAGATTGGCCACACCCCAATTATTTCAAGCCTATGCCCAATGATGGAGACTTAATGGACTTATTACTTGACTGGGCACCAGATGAAAGCATCAGGAACCATATCTTGGTCCATAACCCCAATGAACTTTTTGGAATTTACAGTTCTATCGCTTAATCGACTTTTCATCTATTGAGCCAATTTGATCAGGCTCCAGTGCTATGAGTTCAAACTCTCCGAAAAGCAAAACCTATTCAATAATTATAAAAAAATAACTCACAAAGTGGATCACATGATTTTATTTCTCACTTCACATGTAAATACTAGGCGATTGTTAAAACCATTATTTGGGATGCTAATTTCAACCGCCTTTGGAGTTGCATCAGCACAAACGGCATCATTTCCCAGTGGCCCAATTAACATCATAGTGGGATTTCCTCCAGGAGGATCTAACGACGTCATTGCACGCACTTTGGCTCCCAAACTTAGCGAAATATTGGGCGTCAATGTCGTTGTTGAAAACAAGGCAGGAGCCAATGGAGCCATAGGAACAGCCTACACTGTCAACTCTAAACCAGATGGACAAACAATTACATTGGGAAGTACGTCTGTCTTCTCTATTGGACCGCACACTGCTCCAAGGCTACCCTACAAACTCAGTGATTTGACCGCAATTAATACCGTTGCGATGACCGCCTCCATGCTTGCAGTGAACTCCACTGTTACTGCAAAGACGATTCAAGACTTGATCGATCTGTCCAAAAAGCGTCAAATTAGCATAGCATCTTCAGGCGCTGGTGGCATTTCACACCTCAATATCGAATTTATAAAGCAACAAACTGGTGCTGATTTTCTCCATGTAGCCTACAAAGGCGCAACACCAGCGATCACCGATGTAATTAGTGGCCAAGTAGATGGCATCATCATGGACTATTCCGCCTTGGCTGGCATGATGGCGCAAGGCCGAATAAGGGCCATTGCAAGCTCAAAAGCCGTTGCCGGCATTGAAGCATCCCCGATGGTTATTTCACCCTGGTATGGTGTCATGGCTCCAGCTAAAACACCCAGAAGTACCATCAAAACACTTTTTACAGCTCTCAACAAAGCTGCTAATGAGCCTGACATCAAAACGAAATTTGAAAAGTTGGGCGTGGATGTTTTTAATTTTCCCAGCCCTGAAGAAGCTGACAACTATATCCGTGCAGATAGCGAACGTTGGAACGGTGTCGTGAAAGACTCTGGCCTTAAATTTGAATAATCAAATACAACTCGTACTACGGTCTAAATAAATAAACGTTTTAATTTTAGAAAGAATTTTTGTGCCAACGCTTGATTCAGTTATTTCACGCGCAGCCATGTCTGCACCAAACGCAATTGCTATTCGGGAATGGAACGGCCAAGAAATGAGTTACCAGCAGCTCGACTTGGCAGTCCACCGTTTCGCTTCCTGGCTCCACTCCAATAAAGTCTTGGATGCAGACTCAGTTGCCATTCACTTGCCCAACTGTGCAGCTTTTTTCATTGGTCAATTTGGAAGTTTTAGAGCTGCCGCCGTGGCTACTTATGTGAATTTCCGTCTCGCCTATTTAGAGGCAAAGCGTCAATTGATTGTTTCAAATGCCAAAGTGATTATCACAACAGAGTCCAAGGCAAAAGAACTCCGCAATGACCCTGACTTTAACCACATGTTAATCGTGAGCAACTCAACGTCACATAGCCAATTTCCGACCCTTCAAGACATCGTGTCCACTGACTTACCCCCTCTTCTCCCTAACATAGGCAAGGAAGACTCGGATGCACTCATTCGATTTACTTCGGGCTCGACTGGCGAGCCCAAGGGTTTAATCGTCACTCATCGCTCCTGGATGTTGCGCGCTATGGCCTTGCTGTCTGAAGAAATGCGGATGAATCCCAATTCAACCACCTTGGTGCTTGGACAAGTTTCCCATCAAGCAGGCCTATTTGTCATTCCTACTTTTCTACAGCACTCAACCCTAGTGGTCATGGAGAAATTTGACTTAAAACAAATCACTGAACTTTTATCTTCAATCGAAGTCTCGACCGTTCAAATTGTCCCCACCATGTTTTCACTGATACTCAATGACACAGCAGCCAGTGAAGCTTTTGCAAAAGCTAATATTGTTAGGGTCATCTATGGCGGCTCCCCCATAAGACCCGCACTTTTAGATCAAGCTATGAAGCTCATGCCCACAACTGAATTTGTGCAATCATATGGCTCACATGAAGCGGGATCGATCAGTTATTTGAACAGCGCAGATCACCATGATGCAAAATTTAGACAAAGTGCTGGGCGACTCTTCTTGCCAGTTGAAGTTCGATTGCACGAACCCAATGAAGATGGTGTTGGAGAGATAGAGGTTAAAAACCCATGGCTGCCAAGCGCAAGACTCACTAGTCAAGGCCGGGAGGCCATCACCGAAGAGTGGACTCGTACGGGAGACTTGGGTATGCTCGTTGGTGAGCACCTATATTTAAATGACCGATTAAACGATTTGATCATTACAGGAGGCTTTAATGTCTATCCGGCTGAGGTCGAAAATATAATTTGTGCTCACCACCAAATCCTTGACTGCGCTGTATCCTCTGCACCAGATGATATCTGGGGTGAAAAAGTCATTGCATTTGTGGTTCTCAAAAAATCAAAGGAATATGATGAAATCAGTCTCAGAGAGCACTGTAAGTCATTATTAGCTAGTTATAAGGTACCTAAAGAGTTTAGAGTGATTGAACACCTACCTCTGAATGCCAACAGCAAGCCTGATCGCAGGAAATTAAGCAATGACTTGTGGGCAGGCTACAGCAGGCGAATCAATTAAAACAGGAGGGTAATTTGAGCCTCATTAGCAAAAGAAAAGACAGTGTTGCAGTCGTCGGTGTTGGCAACACCCCCTATGGAGCATTGCACGGACATGATGCTACCTCACTGGGCATTTGGGCACTTAGAAATGCCGCTCAAGATGCGGGCATTGAACTCCATGACATTGATGGATTGATTTGTCAACGGCTCACAGATTATCAAAAGTTTGTCCAGATCACAAATACAACCCCTAAGTTGGTGACCTCACTCCCTGGAGCGGGTCGGATGACTGGGGGCACAATTCAAATTGCCGTGCAAGCCATTTTGTCGGGTATGTTGGAAACTGTTGCGGTTGTATATGGCAACGATGGTAAAACCGCTGGTGCGCGTTATGGAGGCAAGGGTGACAATTACGGTACAGGCGCTGACCAAATGTGGTTTCCTTACGGAATGACCTCCCCTGGAGCAGTTCACTCGATGCTCTACCAAAGACATGCTCACCTTTATGGCACCACAAACGAACAACTCGGGGCTGTGGCCATGGCATTTCGCAAACACGCCATACTCAACCCAAATGCAGTGATGCGAAAGCCCATGAACATTGACGACTATATGTCATCAAAATTCATTGCAGAACCTCTTCGACTTCTCGATTACTGCCTTATCAACGATGGTGGTGTTGCAATGATTTTGACAAACGGTGAGCGCGCAAAGGACATGAAAAACAAACCTGTCTACATCCGTGGGATAACACAGTTATCTAGACTAGCCCAAGGTGAGCTACCCGAAGATTTTGGCTTTGAAGCGATGCAGCGCGCTTCCAAAGTTGTTCACGAAATGGCAGAAGTCGATCAAAAGGACGTGGATGCGCTGATGATCTATGACAACTTTACACCTATCGTCTTGTTCACACTCGAGGGTTTTGGCTACTGTCCCCGAGGTGAGGGAGGACGTTTTGTTGAATCGGGTGTACTGGAATTGGGTGGACGCTACCCCACCAACACCAACGGAGGCCATTTGTCCGAGAGCTACATGCAAGGATGGAATCTACAAGCTGAAGCCATCAGACAATTGCGTGGTGAATTAGGGCATAGGCAAGTGCCCAATGCAAATATTGTCCAATATTTGCAAGGCGGTCCCTTGTGCACTTCGATCATCTACGGCAGAGACCCATCATGAATGAATACACAAAACCTCTGCCCCCAATTAATGAGCAAAGTCGTCCATTTTGGCAAGCTGCTCTCGAGCGTCGTCTTATTCTGCCTAGATGTAATCACTGCGAAACCTTTCACACTTACTTTGAACCCTGGTGCAGTCAATGTGGTGGAGAGGGAGTGCACTGGGAGGAATTGAGTGGTATGGGTCGCATTTGGGCCAACTGCAGATTTCACAAAGTTTACTTTCCTGGTTTTGCCGAAGTCGTACCTTATAACGTAGCAATGGTAGAGCTAGATGAAGGTCCAAGAATCATGACTAATATAGTTGGAATTCCGACAGGAACTTTAGAAGAAATGCCAATCGGCATGAGAGTTCAAGCGGTTTTTGAAAACATTAACCAAGAAGTAACTCTGGTTAAGTTCAAGCCAGCACCTTTAAATAGCAACAGATGATTAATAACAACTGGACAACATTGAATGCCCCCATGTCAGAACTCGGTGAGGGGCCCATGTGGTCGATTCAAGATCAAGTCTTGTATTGGCTTGATATTGTCTCTAAGCGACTGTTTTGTTATAACCCGAACTCGGGTAAAGTTGAGACTAGAGATCTTCCCTATTCTCCAAGTGCCATTATCCCAAGAGTACAAGGCGGTTTGTTGCTCATTACTAAAAAGGGAATGGTGACCATGGAATTTGATCAACCTCACCTTAACTCGGTGCCTTTGCCTTTAGTTGACTTTAAGCAAGAGGTTTTTAACGATGCAAAATGCGACTGTGCTGGGCGACTTTGGGTTGGAACCAGAGATATTCATGTCAAAAATCCCATGGGTCGATTGTTCAAGATGGAAACTGACTTCTCCATGCAAATCGTCCGCGGCGATTTGATCGTCTCAAACGGACTGGCTTGGTCTCCATCTGGTAATACCTTTTACCATGTTGACTCTAGGCCGGGTCGCATTGATTCTTATGACTTTGATCCAATTAAGGGAAGTTTATCGAACCCCCGGATTTTTCGGGACTATCCATCTGAAGGTGCCAAGTCCATTCCCGATGGATGCACAACAGATGTAGAAGGGGGATTGTGGGTCGCAGAGGTAGGAGACTGGCACATCAGACGCTATAGTCCAGAGGGTAAGCTAGACAGAGAAATCAAAATGCCGTTCAAAAAACCCAGTAGTGTAATGTTCGGAGGCCCCAACCTCGATCAATTGTTCGTCTCGTCCATGCGTTTTGGCTTGAGTGAGCAAGAATTGTTGGAACAGCCCTTGGCTGGTAGCATGCTTCAATTAGATGTTGGCGTGAAAGGACTCCCCGAATTTGCATTTGCAGGTTAATACGTCAAATTAGAAAAAAGTTAAGTTACTAGTCTCCATTGACATTAAAAACCACTGCTGAGTGGAACTTCACAATAAATGTAAGCAATTCACTTAAGTGATGTTGAAAAAAATTAATGTATTGGAAATTGAACTTCGTTATTTAAAAGAATTCAACACTTAAATACTATTAAATTTTTTTGCAGATAAATTGAATGCATTCACTCCTCGGTTGCTCCAGATACCTTCACTGCCTCGGCCCATTTGTCAATCTCTTTGGCTAAAAAGACCGCAAACTCTTCAGGCCGACTTGCCACCAAGGGTGTGCCAAGATCATTCATTCGCTTGACCACGTCTGGCATTTTCATC
>Ga0164297_10005406_pt1 | contig 10976 bp, 13 predicted proteins | sample GEODES058metaG_FD_113539 | JGI IMG/M metagenome (GOLD analysis project Ga0164297, IMG submission 113539) | Dystrophic lake water microbial communities from Trout Bog Lake, Wisconsin, USA - GEODES058 metaG | ecosystem: Environmental > Aquatic > Freshwater > Lake | place: USA: Trout Bog Lake...
CTGAGCGGCTGAGCGCGCTGGCAAAAGTCGTCGTTTGTGTGGTGCGACTTTTTTCGGCCGCCTACGGCGGCAAAAGTCGGGGCGGATTGTCGGCACTATATGGTACACCCCTACAGGGGACCCCTGCTCACTCCACCCCCTGCCAGGGGTGGGGGGTAGTAGTACCCTTATTCGATGACCCGCCTTCTTCCTTCGCTTGTTGTTTTTCTGCAGTGGGGAGAGGGCATGGCGTCGGCAGCACGGCACATGTGGCAGCCTGCTGAGCCGAGGTCGTCTTTCTGCGCCACAAGGAGGCGGAGCACCCGCCACAGAGTTTCTGTAAGCACAGGGGCATCACCCCGCTTTCCACTCTGCGTCCCTGCGCAGTTCGCCGCTGAAATAACAGAGCAAGCGGCGCTGACGATGGCAGCTTCGATAGAAGTGCTGCCTGTCAGGCTCTCCGACGGCGCAACGCTGGACACTGCAGTTGTACGCACAACTGCCGCTCGCGAACATGCCACCGGCACGCCTCTAGTGCTTCTTCACGGCTTTGACAGTTCTCTGCTGGAGTTTAGACGACTGCTCCCACTCTTTGAAAATGCTGGCGTTCCCGCAATTGCTGTTGACTTAGTGGGCTGCGGTTTCACCGGCCTCCAGCACGCACAAAGTGCAGCGCCCGATGACAGACGAGATCACCTGCGCGCGTTCTTGGAGCAGTATGCTGGTAGCACGCAAGTCGATCTGCTTGGCGCATCACTCGGCGGCACCTGTGCCATCGATTTCGCTCTGGCCCATCCGCGTTTGGTGAGGCAGATAATACTTGTAGATGCTCAAGGCTTTGTAGAAGGCACGCCTCAGCTGCCTGGCCCGCTGGCAGACGTCGGCATTGGTGTGCTTCGTGCAATCTGGCTGCGTTCCATGGCCAACGTGATGGCCTACTCAGACACGAAGAAGTTCGCTACCGATGATGCAATGCGTGTCGGTCGGTTGCACACGCACCTCTCTGACTGGTCACGGAGCACACGCAGCTTCATGGACAGCGGTGGCTTCCGTGTAGCCAATAGAGTGCGGGAGGTGCATAAGAGGACGCTTGTGGTGTGGGGAGTCGACGATGAGATCATCTCTGCCAGCGTCGCATCGCGCTTTGCAGAGGAGCTACCAAACTGCGAGATTTGCTACTTTCCTGAGTGCGGCCATGTTGCGCACCTGGAGCGCCCCCACGCCCTGCGGGACGCCATCCTGCGCTTTCGCGCGGAAAATTCATAGCACTATTGTAATTCATCAACACTGTCCGCAAAGTACTCGCGCGCTTGATCAATGTTCACAAACTGCACCAGGGCAGCATACTTGCCCAGCAGCGGTTTCACAATTGCCCACAGCGGCTGAAACACGAGCGGGGCGCCCACGAGCAAGACCTGGCCGATGCGTTTAGGGTAGATATCGAACATGAGCTTGATGAAGAAACGGATAAAGGGCACGTCTGCGTTCTTTGTCCTGTGACAAGACAGTGCTTGTGAGAACATAGTCGAACGAATCGCGAGCACCAAGAAGCGACTCACGTGAAGCCGCGTAAGTCAAATATGGTCAACACCGTCTGTGCACGGCCCTCCGCGTGCATCTGCTGCAACGCAAGGTCCATGAGATGAACGCAAAGGCGCTCCGTATCCTGGTGAACCAAAAATGGTCAGAGCTGTCACGTTGCGGATGCCACGCTGAGAGGGCGCACCGCAAGCACTCGTGTGTCCGTGAACTGCAGAGCAACTTTCACCAGGACGACTGGGCGACCCAGCTGTGAAAAAGCAGCGACTGTCAGGTATTGGTTCAATGCCCATGTTGGAGTGTTCTGCGCGCACCATGTCACGCTGGGCCAGCAGTCTTGCTTTCCCAGTGGCGGCCTCATGTGCAACGCTGTCACGTGTGACGTTGTCGAAGCCGCCAGCGCGCCAGAGCAGATACGCGTCCACCTGCAGAAAGAGTGTTCCATCGCGTGCTCAGTCACACAAGTTGAAAGCACACCAACTGCGCATGTTCTCTGAGTGCATGGGTCACCTTGGCTGCAGATTTTTCTACGTCGAGCTTCCTGTCGCGCAGAAACCACTCCAGTGTCTCCTTCCCGCACTTCGCAGCCTTGTCTGGACCCAAAGCGGCAGTTAGCTTCGTGCACGCTTGCGCCACAGCGTCATCATCATAGGTGTCCAGTTTCAGCGCGCGCTGCCTCAAGTCTGCAGCAGTGAGCGCGGCCGACACCCGGATCTGGTGCCGCTGCCGCTGCCTCCCAACCCCTGGTTGCTGATGCAATGTGAGTCGCCTCGGCCCCAGCTGAAACAGGGGTGCCATCAGTTCTGTGCACTGTGTCTGCATTGCGTCTGGCGAACGGGTCGTACAGTATAGGTGCCACATCACTTCCAGTGGCCACTCCCTCGCCAAGGCGCCATGGATCCATCTAAGATGACAGTGCCGCTCCTGAGGGATGCGCTGGCGAAGCGAGGACTCGACAAGTCGGGGCTCAAAGCCGTCCTCGTTGCCCGTTTGCAGGAGGCAATTGCTGCAGAGACAGCTGCTCAACCTGCCACCGACGCTGCTGCTGCTGCTGCTGCTGCTGCTGTCCCCGATGTTCCTCCTCCTGCTGATGAGCCTGGTCCAAGCGCTCCCCCAAGCGAGGCGCCGGCAGCTGCAGCAGCAGAGGCGGCTGTCGCAGCGCCTGTTGTACTGCCGCCAGCTGAGCCGCCTGTAGCGATGGAGACTGAAATGACACCAGCGGCAGTTCAGGAGGCACCACCGGTCCAGAATCGGCCACTTAGTGCTGCGGTGCGATGCCAGTGGCTCTGCCCATAGGGTTGTCGGCACTCACTCGTTTTCTTGCCTTGAACGCCTGCAGAAAGAGCGACGGGTGGAAGCTGCGACAGTCGTGAGTACTGCGCAGCCTGCCGCCGTAGTTGCGACACCCTCAGCAGAGCTGGGTCCGCCCCAACCACAAGTGCCTGGGCCCGGTCCAGCAGGCCTTACTCTGCGTGACGTTCTCGACGACAAGCTTACGAGTTTGGCGAATGCGCACTGGCGCCTCTCGGAGGGCCAGCAGCGAAAGGCGTTTGAGGAGAGCCTCGTGCAGCAGCTCTACGCGACTGAGCTGGGTGGCGGCCATCAAGCTCCTAAAGCGCAGCGCCTGTCCTTACTGGAAATCAGTCAGGCGCGTAATTCGCAAGTCCTTGGTAGGATGCGTAGTTCTGTTGCTTACATCGTCGCAATTGCGCAGTATATGGAGGCATACCTGTGGCCACACTTTACGCAGTCATCCAGCCGCGAGCATCTGCTGTCCATAATGATGCTGGTCAACGAAAAGATCAGAGAGGGCTTGGAAACGTGGCGGTGCTTCGCGGACACGGAAAAGTTCGGGGTATTCTTCCGGCGGTGAGTCAACTTTGTTGCCACAGAAAAAGCGACTCCTCACTCTGACGCGGCCATTCTCCTACTGGCAGCGTGCTCGCGCTGCGCACAGACAACACGCTGAGTATTGTACAGAAGACGTCGTATCTCGTGTTCATCATCAACGTGTTCCAGTCCCTGGAAAACGAGATGGTCCGCGGCCTTGCTTTGCCCCTGGTCTCGCTTCCCCTATGGCATGCACTCGCTCCAGACCGACTGCAGGTCCGTTCTTTCGCTCGATGTATGCATCCCATGTGTGGGCTCCGTCGCTGACCTACGGACGTGTTCTTCGCCCTCAGTTGGAGCTGTTCCGCCACCCGCAGCTCGAGAAGCATTGGAGACACCTGCAGCGTAAAGAGGCGAAGGCGGCGAAGCAAGAGGGGCACGTCCCGATGACGGAGACGCCGCAGGTGACCTTCCTGCCGTCCCTTGTGGATGAGTTCGCGATCATTTTGCAGGAGGTCGTCAGCGGAGATGGGGACGATCGGGGAGACGCTTCCAAAATAGCTTACTGCGAGGTGCGCACTTCTCTCTGCGTTTCCTCGCCTTGCGCTCATCGATGGCACTAACTTGTTTAACTTCATGAAACAGCGCTTCGTCGAGTTCCTCACCGACATGCTGTCTCAGCTGCCCACGCGACGATTTGTGCACACTGTTCTTGAAGACCGCGGTGTGCTACCAAAGTGCCGCCTGTCCGCGTTGTTTGCGCATCCAAAGGGGAAACTGTTTGCGCAGCTTGTGGACTTGTTCAAGTTCTACATCCGCTTCGAAGTCGATGACCACACCGGCGCCCAGCTGACTGATGATGAGATGGCGGCGCGGCACTACGAGCGATTGCAGCAGTTGCAGCGGCTAGCATTCAAGCACTGGCCGCAGCTTCATGACCTGGCCCTGTCCCATTGCGCCGCCATCGAGAAACGCCCCGCGCTTCTGAAGCACTTGCAAGCGCTGTCAACTGAGGAGTTGTCCAAGCTGGCGGTGCTCCACCTGCGCTTGGTTCGGCATGAGCAGCCTTGGTGCAGTGACCGTGCCTACCTGTTGGAGGTGCTCGTCAGCAACTACGAGCAGCGGCGCAGCCAGCGGCAGGCTATCAGCGACATGCCGCTGTACCCCAACGAAGAGATGCTGTGGGATGATCATCTCGTACCGTCGGGCAGTAGCAACGGTGCAGACGCAGCTATGGCCCTCCCAAAGCTCAACTTGCAGTTCCTCACGCTACACGACTACCTGTTGCGCAACTTCAATCTCTTCCGTCTGGAGGCCACGTACCAGGTGCGGGAGGACTTGGCAGACGTGCTGGCGCGCGTGGCACCAGTCACACACCCTGATGGCAGTGGACGCGTCATCTTCTCTGGCTGGGCGCGCATGGCCATTCCGCCAATGTCTTTCGCCATCGTGGACGTCCGAAAGCCGAATGTGGGTGAGACCAAGCCGGCGGCGGTGACGGCGGAGATCAAATACGACCTGGCCTCGCTGCGTCCAGCAATCCGAGCAGAGTGGGACGAGCTGCGCCAGCACGACATCCTGTTCCTTCTGGCTGTCCAGCCGCCCAGCGGCGGTGGCTCATCTCCAGCCGAGCGCCATGGCTTGCGCAGCGTGCGCGGCTGCGAGGTCATCGAGCTGCGCGATGCGGACGGCAAGCCCGTGAACAGTGCCCGCCGTGATGTGCAGATGCAGCCGAAGGGCACACAGCGCACGCTGCTGGTGGCTATGGACGCGGCTCAATATCACTTTGATGTGACTCGCCAGGTGGATGCGGGGGGCGCAGACGTGTACGCGGGCCTCAACCTGCTTGTGCGCCGCAAGCCAGAGGAGAACAACTTCAAGGCCATCCTGGAGTGCATCCGCGACATGATGCAGGAGGACTTCAACCACACCGTGCCGGAATGGTTGCACGACATGTTCCTGGGATACGGAGACCCCGCAGCTGCGCACCACAGCTCAATGGCTGATGCCATCGCTACTGTGGATGCCAAGGACACCTTCCTGGACTCGCAGCATCTCGCTGACTGCTTCCCTGGACGCGATATTGTGTACACCAACGTGGCGCCCGGGGCGACGCCATCGCCGCCATTTCGGCTCACATTCCCGGAGCTGTTGAAGAATGTTGAGGCAGAGGGCGGTGAAGCCACCGCATCCACAAAGCGCAAGCTGGACGACCCCAAACCGCCGCTGATGGTTGAGGTGCGCCTTTTTGTGCATGCCTGTATGCAAAGCCCTCCATGCGCGCGCCTTGGCTGTGGACGAAATATTGCGATCCTCGTCCTGAGGCGGCGTAGCAAACGCCGCTGAGTGATGATAACGCATGAAGAGTACTGAAAGCTTCTGAAGCCTCTGGCGCGCGCGCACACACACTGCCGCTGCTGCTGCCCGAGCGCAAATTGTTCTTGTTGCTAACCCAACACCCGCAGGCCTATGTTCCGCCTGACCCCGGGCCCTACCCGGAGGATGTTCGTCCCCAGAACAGTGTGCGCTTCACGCCCGTTCAGGTGCAGGCGATTCTCTCCGGATTGCAGCCGGGGCTCACCATGTTGGTGGGCCCTCCTGGCACAGGCAAGACAGACACGGCTGTCCAGCTGCTTCACACGCTGTACCACAACTTTCCGCAGCAACGCACACTTGTGATTACGCACAGCAATGCGGCGCTGAATGACATTTTCCAGAAGCTCATGCAACGCGATGTGCCGGCACGATACATGCTGCGTCTGGGTATGGGCGAGAAGGAGCTTGACACTGACCTTGATTTCAGTCGCCAAGGACGCGTCAACGCAACGCTCCAGCGGCGTCTCGACTTGTTGACGGAGGTGGAGCGCTTGGCGCAGTCGCTGGGCGTTCCTGACGATGTTGCCTACACATGTGAGACTGCTGCACACTTCTGGCTCCTGCACGTGCTCGCTCGCTGGGAGGCGTTCACAGCAGCAGTCACGCAGTCTGCGGCACACAGCGATCCCAGCATGGTGGCTTCCCGCTTCCCCTTTGCAGCGTTCTTCGCCGACGCACCGGGACAGCCGCTTTTCAGCGGCAAAGATGGTGCCGCAGACCTTCGCCGCGCGCAGGGCTGTTTCCGGCACCTGCAGACTGTGTTCACCGAGCTGGAGGAGTTTCGGGCTTTCGAGTTGCTGAAGGGCGCAAATGATCGCGGCGACTACCTGCTGACCCGCCAAGCCAAGGTTGTGGCTATGACGTGCACTCACGCCGCCCTCAAGCGCCATGATTTCCTGCGCCTCGGTTTCCAGTTCGACAATCTGGTCATGGAGGAGAGCGCCCAGGTGCTGGAGATTGAAACCTTCATCCCCATGGTCCTGCAGCGCACGCAGATAGGAGGCGCACACCGCCTTCGCCGGGTCGTCCTGCTTGGCGACCACCACCAGCTGCCGCCCGTAGTCAAGAGCCAGGCCCTGCAGCAGTACAGTCACATGGACCAGAGCCTGTTCACGCGATTCGTCCGCCTGGGCGCGCCACACCTGCAGTTGGACGCACAAGGACGCGCTCGGCCCAGCCTGGCTAGCCTGTACAACTGGCGCTACGCCGGGCTTCGCGACCTAGCATGCGTGCGGCAAGGGGAGTATATGCGTGCGAATGCGGGCTTTGCGTACACCGCGCAGTTCGTGGACGTGCCTGATTACAACGGCATGGGCGAAGTGGAGCCCACTCCCCACTTCCTGCAGAATCTGGGTGAGGCGGAGTACATGGTATCCGTATACCAGTACATGCGGCTGCTGGGCTACCCAGCGCAGAGCATCACGCTGCTAACCACATACCGCGGGCAGAAGCACCTCCTGCGAGACGTGGTTGCGCGCCGCTGTGCTGGTCACCCGCTGTTTGGGGTCCCTGCGACCATCACCACCGTGGACAAGTACCAGGGCCAGCAGAATGATATTGTGCTGCTCAGCCTGGTGCGCACGCGCGTGGTGGGTCACCTTCGTGACGTGCGCCGTCTGGTCGTGGCAATGTCCCGTGCACGTCTCGGCCTCTATGTGTTTGGCCGCCAGGCCCTCTTCTCGCAGTGCTATGAGCTGCAGCCCGCCATGGCGCCGCTGCTGCAGCGGCCGAACGTACTTGCGCTGCTGCCCACAGAGCAGCATCCCACACAACGTGCTGAGAACGACTCGGGGCAGCCGCTGCTTGTCGAGCAACCGCAGGCCATGAGTTCGCTGGTGGATCAGCTGGCGATGCACTGGCAAACGCAAGCCGCGGCTGCGTCGAGCCTCCAAGCAAACTGATGCACGAACAAACGAACACGACTGCGACTCGACTGCTGTAGTGTCATCACAATTGCTTCTGTGCGCTCTCTAAAACGTGGAGGAAGTCGAAGAATTGTGCAGGCGTCAGCTCAACTCCGATGGCCTCCAAACTCCTTCATAGTGCAACAGTGTCAGCAGTTCAGGCCAGGTCGACACGCTTGTCGTGCGCGTTCAGAGCACACACCCGTCTGAGTGCTCCACTTGCAGGTTGAGCACGACAAAGGAGCGCCCGACATTGCTCTCTTCGTCGGTGGCAGCAGTGACACCCAACTGAGATCAGCGTGAGACGAAAGCGTCAGCGTTCCAGAGCTATGTCACGACGTTTCTTTTGGAGTGCTGTACAACTTGCCTTCCACTCCAGCGTCTTCAGCCGAGGTGGCGGAGCAGCCATGGTCACAGTGTGCCTGTTTCCGAGACCGAGGTGAATAGATGGCAGTGCAGCGACTATCGTCTTCGGAGGGCGCAAGTGCTCATTATGTCATGGGAAGCGTCTACAGTTGCGAGTGGACTACAGCTGCTTTTGAGAGGCTCCTTGAGCTGGACACGTGGCACGGCACAGAGCGCTGCGCTTCCCTCCCGTTGGGGCTTGCTTAGGAAGCGGCGACCATGAACGGGGGCTGATAACGCGGCAAATGTGAGAGCACACTTTAATTGCTTCACAGACTCATGGCGGCGTCGACGGAAGAGGCTTTGAGGAAGGAGCTTGTTGCCTTGGGAGCAATACGTGACTCGCTGGTGAAAGAGAACGAGGAGCTCCGACGACAGCTGCAGGAGTCTGAGACTGGCGACCTCCTGGAGGAGCTGGAGGAGCTGAAGGCGGAATGCCAAGACAGAGTGGCCACAGCAGAAAAGACTATCATCATCCTCAGAGGAGAGCGCGAGACGCTGCTGCGCAAGTTGGAAAAGGCTGAGAAGGACCACGAAGGCCACGCTTCTGCTCTTGCGGAACGCGATAGCACAATACAGCAGCTGCGTGCAGAGGGTGAGGCGCTCTCGCAGAAGCACGGTGATGCGGTGTTGCAGTGCCGGAAGCTAAAGACTTCCTTGCGCGAAGCCGAGGCGGCCCGCGACGAGCTTGCTGCAAAGCTGCAGGCTGCCAACGAGGACGCAAGCACGCTCGCAGACGGCGAGAAAGAGAAGCTTGGGGACCTGCACAGCACTGTCAGGGAGCAGGCTGCAGAGATCCAGCAGCTGCAATCTCGGATTGCCATGGCTGTAAACGAGGCGAATGCTCGTGAGGATGCCTTGCGCGCGGAGATGGTGCAATTGCAGCGGCATTGCTCTACGCTTGAAGCAGCCAAGGATGAGCTTGCCACAAGTCAAGTGGATGCCGCGTGGCCGCTCATGCGCCAGTTGGAGGATGTATCCCGCGCGTCTCGTGCAGCAGCAGATGCTGCGGCAGAGGTTCAGGCACAGCTGCAGGCACGTCTCCGTGACGCAGAGGTAGCTGCTGTTGCGGCACAGAGCGCAGAGCGGGCTGCAAAGTCGCGCTGCGCGGCTGCAGAAGAGACATCCCGCGAAAGAGCTGCGCGCGTGGCTGCGCTGACGAAGGAGGTCGCGGATCTATCACACAAACTTGGAGCTATTGACGCCAGCTACGATGCGCTCCAAGGTGAAGTTGTGCAGCTCAGAGAGGTGCGCCCCAAACGATGCCACCGCTTTCTCGCTGTCTGTTGCTGCTGACACCCGTTGTGATTTGGATTGAGCCTCGCAGCGCCAGATTGAGTCAACAGCAGCCCTGCAAGCTGCGGAGGCGCGAGTACGGACAGCATACGAAGACATTGAGCGCATCACACGGGTCCACAGCGACGCCAAGCGCATGTGGACCGCTCGGGAGGCCGAGCTTCTTGCAGTCGTGAATGAACACAACACAGCGCCTGCGAATCAGCAGCCGCAAGGTGGTGACGTATCTACCATGGAGCGCCGCCTGTTAGAGGTGGAGGCACAGCGAAAGCGGGATGCCTCGTTGTTGTTGCAGACTGAGCATCGGGCAATGCAGCACGAGCAAGAGGCCAGGGATGCGCGACGCGTGTCGCAGCAACTCACAGAGCTGCGTGTGCGGCACAATAAATGCTTGGAGCTCCTTGGAGAGCGGCAGCGCCGCGTTGAGGAGCTGACACTGGACTTGCAAGAGGCGAGACAAATCTATCGAGAGCAACTGCTCATGCTGCTGAAGTAATTGTTACGATGTCCGGATTGAACAATGCAATTTCCAGTCTGCTCGCGACCTCTACGAGCCATCACTTTCGTCGCTGCCGTCACTGCCAGCCAGCATTTGGTCAAACATACCGCCCGCGACTCTGGTCGTGGCCGCCTTGCGTTGACTGCTGTGCAGTGCTTCTTTCACAGCTGCACTGACTGCGTTGCGAGCAGCGAGTGCTTCTCGCTCCAGCCTGGCCCTTGTCTCGGCAGGAGTTTCCGCCTTCTCGGCAGCCTTTCTGGCGGCTTCTTGCGCTTTAGTCTCCGCCTTGCTGACCAACAAGGCCGAGTCCTTCGTCACGTCGCCGCCGCCGACAGCCGTGCTGGCCGCGCAAACGGTCAACCTTCGCACTGGTCGACAACTCTCGTCTGTGGCCTCAGAGCCTCCGCAGAGCAGCTGCACCGTCTCCATACCAGCAATCACGCGGCCTATGACTTGCATCTTGCCGTCAAGAATGGGGCACGCGCTCAAAGTGATTGTAACCCGCTGCGAGCGGAGGTCCACTGACACAGTACCGGGTGCATCGTGACGCAGCGCCTCGTCTTCTAGAGCTTGCCGCGAGGCACCAGCTGACATATGTGTTGAGTCGCCAACATCCAGGCGCACGTGCGTCTCGATGCGGCTCACCACCGCGCCCTCCAAAGCGTGTTGAGCTGAAGCACCCAGCGCTCGCGCTCTGAACTCCTCGCATGCGTCAGGTGCGCGGTCGTCGAATAGCTTAATAGCCAGCGGACTCCCCAAGACATGGCCCTCGGCCGCGAACACCAGGTGAACTTCCGTGCGCACGGCCGGCGCAGCTGCCGGAGCGGCAGTGCCCACTGTTGCCTCCTCCAGCAGCTCCGGGTGCTCTCCAGTAACCTGGAACATGGCCAGTGCTGTGCGTCGATCGCCGCCTGTATTCGCGGGCTTAGTGCGACGGCTGCCCTTGGCGACGCCCACAAAGCGCGTCATTTGCTGAGACACAAAGGGTTTGGCGAAGTGGAAACGTTACATCAGGTACGATAGATCAGGCCTTTGATCAACTACCCCCAGTTGGCCAATATTCAACTAACTAGTCCAACTAACTGGCCAGTTAGTTGAATGGCGCGGAAGGCAACTGTTGCATCAACTATGCCGCTCAGCTAAGCGGA
>Ga0164297_10005411_pt1 | contig 10967 bp, 16 predicted proteins | sample GEODES058metaG_FD_113539 | JGI IMG/M metagenome (GOLD analysis project Ga0164297, IMG submission 113539) | Dystrophic lake water microbial communities from Trout Bog Lake, Wisconsin, USA - GEODES058 metaG | ecosystem: Environmental > Aquatic > Freshwater > Lake | place: USA: Trout Bog Lake...
AGCACGGTATTGCGCCGGTGGAATACCCAGCCCGTAAAGCGAAGCCGGCTGGCGCAGCAGAAAGCGCAGCAGTGGTTTTTGCAGCACCGGCGCCAACCGGGTTTCGAACAGATGGCGCTGCTCGTCGCGATTTTTCGCGGTCAGCATCATCGCCGGGTTCACCCCATGCAGTCGGGCCAGCGCGTGCCCGGTGCCGATGAACCAGCCGAGCAGCCCGTGGCGATAAAACCCACGCGCGAACAAATCAATCCGTCGCCGGCCGCGCAGGGTGCGATGTTCCCAATACATGCGGCTGGTGCGGTCCAGCACCGGGGCGAGATAACGATCATAAACCGAGGGATTTTCCGCGCTGGCGGCGTTGGCGAAGAAGCGCCGAAAGGCGGCGTGGTTCGGCAAGGCGCGTGCCGCGACCAGTTTTAGCTTTACCAACGCGACATGGGCACCGTTCAGGTCCACAGCGGTTATCCGCGCCGGGTTACCAACCAGATAGGACAGCGCATTGCAACCACCGGATGCAATGGTCAGCAAATGGTCGTCCGGTCCGAGCGCGAGGGCCTGCATATCCACCGCCGGGTCCTCCCAAATCTGCGGATACACCAATCCGCGAAAGGCGAAGGTGAACAGCCGTTCCAGCATGCCCTCACGCGAGAGCGGTGCTGCGCGATGAACCGCACCGCCGAGTTCGGCAACAGTCAGGCGTCGGAGCGTTTGCCCATCTTGGGTATTGGCCATGGAGATCCACCGCGACGATGTGAAGTCGATTCCGCGACGAATCCCTTACCAGCCGGCCTGGCACCGCACGCCTCCAACGCTATGACAATTGCCTGACAGAACGATGACGGCCGGAGCCACCTGTGGCAGCAGCGATAGGCCGATCAGCGTATGCCCCACGCGACGAGGAAACTGGCAATCGGGGGCGAGGGTAGGGGGGGTGAACAGCACGAACAGGCCGTGAAACCTCTTGGTAGAGTTCATAAAGCCCACGACGCTGAAATTTGGCACCAAAACTTGATGAGAGGCGGAATAGAGGAACGTCCACGCCATCAGCAAACGCAATAGCAAGATGATATGGCGTTCGGCGGGGTGCATGACCGTAGGTCCTTCAGTGACTGTTCGCACTGCAGCAGAGGTTCGGCCGGGCGCCCATGACCTGGATCAGGCGGCTTGTTGCCAAACGGGCGCCGCGGCTATGGTCGCCCGACGAATGACAACGAAAGGTAGCCTATGAAGTACTTGCACACGATGATCCGCGTGAGCGATCTCGATGCGACGATCGCGTTTTTCAACGTGCTCGGCTTGCAGGAACTCCGCCGTCGGGTCGACGAGAAGGGCCGCTACACCTTGGTGTTCATGGCCGCCTCGGGTGATGAGCAGGCGCCGGTGGAACTCACCTATAACTGGGACCCGGAAGCCTATACCGGCGGACGGAATTTCGGCCACCTCGCTTACGCCGTGGATAATATCTACGACACCTGCGCGGCGATGCTGGCGCACGGCGTGACCGTCAATCGGCCGCCACGTGATGGCCGCATGGCCTTTGTCCGCACACCGGACGGCATTTCGATCGAGCTGCTGCAGGATGGCCCGGCGTTGCCGGCGGCAGAGCCCTGGACCAGCATGCCGAATGTTGGCAGTTGGTAAATTAGAGCACGATCTCACACCGGTCGTTCACCCGGCCGGTGTAGCGCGTCCATTTCTGCGTCCGCCCGAGCCACGGCAGCAGGACATAGCCGTGTAGGTTCAAATCGCCGGTCTCGTCCAACCACAGCACACATCGCCAGACGCTGCCGGTGCTCGGGTCGGTAACATGGCCGTCATAGCCGCCATCCCGGTTGGGCTTGGCATCAGGCAAAATAACCAGTCCGCAATTTCGGGCATCGCGCGGCGCGGCCATGCCGACGATGCGGCCACACAAGGCCGCTCCACAGGGCGCAATTTCAATCACCCCGGTGCGGTCCTCGGTCAGCCAAAGGCCGGTCGGGGCGGCATGGGCGACGGCCAGCATTGCCGTCCAGAAAACGGCAGCCAGTATCAGGTGCAAGCGCATCCCGGTGTCGGCCCATTGGCATGGCGCACCAGATGGTGATCCACCCATTCCGCCACCAACCGACGCGCCTCGTTGAGCGACGCCTCGGGGTGGTGGATCCGGTAGATCGTGGTGCAAGCCTGGAACGCGTCCATATCGGCGCTGCCACGGCTGCGCAATTCACCATAAGCAGTGATAACGGCGCGTTCGCAGTTGCGGGCGATGTAGCTGAAATCGCGGCCCATAGCTTACCTTGGTTGAGGTTGGTCGCTGTTTCTACAGGGTGGCGATAATTTCTGCCAGCGCTTTGCCCACTTCCTGCGTGGATGCCTGCCCACCCATGTCGCGGGTTCGCGGCCCGCCGTCACGCAACAGCGTTTCAATGGCCGTTACGATGGCCCGTCCGGCTTCAACCTCGCCCAAATGCTCGAGCATCATCGCGCCCGACCAAACCTGACCGATCGGGTTGGCGATGTATCGCCCGGCAATGTCCGGCGCCGAGCCGTGCACGGGCTCGAACATCGAGGGAAAAATGCCTTCCGGGTTGATATTGGCGCTGGCGGCAATCCCGATCGAGCCCGCAATGGCCGGGCCAAGATCGGACAGAATGTCCCCGAACAGATTGGAGCCAACAACAACGTCGAACCAATCCGGGTGCTGGACGAAATGGGCACAGAGAATATCGATGTGGTACTGGTCGGTCTTCACGTCCGGATACTGTGCGCCCATCAGCGCAAAGCGTTCGTCCCAGTAAGGCATCGTGTGAATGATGCCATTGGACTTGGTGGCGGACGTGACATGCTTGCGGGCGCGGGTACGGGCGAGCTCGAAGGCGTATTTCAGAATCCGGTCCACCCCGGTGCGGCTCATCACAGTAAGTTGGGTCACGAATTCGCGATCCGTCCCCTCAAAGCTGCGGCCGCCGACATTGCTGTATTCGCCCTCGGTGTTTTCCCGTACCACGTAAAAATCGATATCCTTCTCGGTGCGGTTGGCCAGCGGTGTCACCGCGCCGGGCAGCAGCTTGCACGGCCGCAAATTCACGTACTGGTCGAAGCCACGACGGATCGGGATCAGCAGGCCCCAAAGCGAGACATGGTCCGGCACGCCAGGCCAGCCGACGGCACCGAGGAAAATGGATTTGCTATCACGCAGTTGGTCCAGACCATCTGGCGGCATCATGGCGCCGGTTTTGCTGTAGGTCTCGCACGACCAGTCATAATGGTCGAAGCTGAGCTGAAAGCCAAAGCGCCGCGCGGCCGCATCCAGCACGCGCAGGCCTTCCGGTGTGGTTTCCTTGCCGATGCCGTCACCAGGGATCACCGCGATGCGATAGGACTTGGACATAACTCTCTCTCCGCGAAGCATTGTTGCGCTTATTGCCGAATATCCCGGGCAGGGCTAGCCCAAGCGAAAGCGGCGGCGAATTTCCTCGGCCACCCGCGCCGCTTCGTCGAGCTTGGGGCGCGGCCAGGCCGCGAGGCTTACTTCAAACGGGCGGGCCTGTCCGGCATCATACAGTGACTTTGCCAGCCGATGATGGCGTGGGCTGGCAAGTTCCGGCAGCGCCACGTAAACCGCCGCATCCGTGGCACAGGCCTCAGAGATCATAGAAACCGAGTCGGCGGTGATGATGATCGTGTCCGCGCTGGCCAGAAACCCGCGATACGGGTTTTCCCCCGGCTCGCCCCAGCGATAGAGCAGATGCATCGCCGGGCCGAGGCCGGCGGCCAGCGCCTCGGTGGCTTCACGGCCGGTGCGGCGGGACGTGCTGGCCATGATGGACCCGCCCCGCGCGGCGACCAGCCGCGCCACGCGCTGGCCGAGCCGGTGCGCGAGACCGGGCGGCATTTCGGTCGATTTCGGCGGCCCACCCATCAGCAGCGCCACTCTGGGATGTGGCAGATGGCTCAGTCGCTCCGACCAGATGTCCCGGGCTTCGGCAAGCGCGACCTGGGACAGCCGATGCGGCGCGCCCAGCACAGTGAACACGTTGGGCGCCGGGGCCGCGCCATCATGTTCTGGCAACACGAGTAAATCGAACTCCGACCGCCGCAACACACCCGCGAGGCCGGGGGACATGCAATGCACAATCCGGCAGCCAGTATGCGCCTTCAACCACAAAGCCACGGCGGCCGAGCGCCGGCCGGCGGAAATCACCAGGGTCGGTTTATGGCGCAGGTCAGCGGCGCTAATGCCTGGCGCCGCCAGCCCGGCCAGCGAGCCGCGTGGCGCCAAGCCGGCGATATGAGTACGCCAGTTCCAGCGCAGTGGAATGCGGCGAAACGGCTCGCCCAACCGCTCGGCGATGCCCAACGCCTGTGCGGAGGTGCCGGGACGCGGGTCTTCCAACACCCAGATACGCGCCACGGGCACATCTGCTGACGGTGCGACCGTCGGGTTAGAGGCCCCGAGTTCGCTCACGACAATGGACGCGCGGCCAAGGCGCGGCTAGGAAACGGACGAAGCGACGAGACCGAGGAGAGGGTAATCATGACCGCCACGCATACAACCGATTGGGACCGCGACGCCGCATTGACCACCGCGCGGCTGCTGCTGGAGATCAAGGCGGTCAATTTCCGGCCTGAAGAACCTTATACCTTCACCTCTGGCTGGAAGTCGCCTGTCTATATCGACTGTCGGCGCATCATCTATTTCCCGCGCGCCCGCGCCAAGATCATGGATCTGGCGGTGGAGAAGATCGACCGCCATGTGGGCTACGAGACCATCGAGGCGGTGGCAGGCGGCGAGACCGCCGGCATTCCGTTTGCCGCCTGGATGGCGGACCGCATGAACGCGCCGATGGCCTATGTACGCAAAAAACCCAAAGGCTTCGGCCGTGATGCGCTGATCGAAGGTGATGTACCGGAAGGCAAAAACACCTTGCTGGTAGAAGACCTGACCACCGATGGCGGCAGCAAGGTGCAGTTCTGCCAGGCGCTGCGCGATGCCGGGGCGATTTGCGATCATACCTTCGTGGTGTTCTTCTATGGCGTGTTCCCGGGTGGGGCGGATATTTTAAAGAAAATCAATCTCAACCTGCATTATCTTGCCACGTGGTGGGATGTGCTGGAAGCGTGTCGCGAGCGGCCCTATTTCTCCGACGCGACCATGGCCGAGGTGCGTAAGTTCCTGGAAAACCCGGTTGCCTGGTCGGCCGCGCATGGTGGCGTAGCCAGCATGGAAGAGGCGGCGGCGCGCAAGGCTGGCAAAGGCTGATCCGCCGTTCGCCTTTCCCGCACCCACCCGAAGGACGACCGCATGAAACTCTATCGCATCCCCGCTGCCGGCAAGATTGAGGCGCTGCAACTGGCCGACGGTCCCACGCCCGTACCGGGACCGTATCAGGTGGTGGTGCGGGTGCATGCCACGTGTCTGAATTACCGCGATCTGTCGGTCATTCTCGGCCGCTATGGCCGCGGTGGGTTGCCGGAAAATCTGGTGCCGCTCTCCGATGGCGCCGGGGAAGTGGTGGCCATCGGTGCGGGCGTGCGTCGGGTTGCGGTCGGTGATCGGGTTGCGGGGATTTTCATGCAAACCTGGCTCGCCGGCAGCATCAGTGCCGACGACGGCGCCAGCGCCCTCGGGGGTGCGGTTGATGGCATGTTGGCCGAGCAGGTGCTGCTGCACGAGGATGGGCTGGTGCATATTCCCGCGCACCTGTCCTACGAGGAAGCCGCCACCTTGCCGTGTGCCGCCGTCACCGCCTGGCATGCGTTGGCCGAGCATGCTCGCATTCGCCCCGGTGACACGGTGCTGCTGCAAGGCACCGGCGGGGTATCGATCTTCGCGCTGCAATTTGCCCGTATGATGGGCGCGCGGGTGATCATAACGTCCTCCTCGGACGCTAAACTGGCGCGAGCCAGGCAGATGGGCGCCGATATCGCCATTAATTACCGCACCACACCGGAGTGGCAGGATGCGGTGCGCGCGGCGACGGACGGGCGCGGTGCGGATGTGGTGGTGGAAGTTGGCGGACCCGGCACCTTCATGCGGTCCCTGCAATCACTGCGACTCGGGGGTAAATTGTCGTTGATCGGCGTGTTGACCGGAGCGGCCGAGATTAACCCGACCGCCATTATGCGGGCGCAAATAAACGTCCAAGGGATCTATGTCGGCTCCCGCGCGATGTTCGAGGATATGAACCGGGCCATCACGGCCCATCAGATGCGCCCGGTGATCGACCGGGTTTTTCCGTTTGCCGAAGCGGCCGCCGCCTATGCGTATCTGCAAAGTGCGGCACATTTTGGCAAAGTGGTCATCGCCCATCGCTGAGGCGATGGAGGCTAAATCCGTTCGCTGAGCGCGATGGCCAGTTTGCAGCCCGCTTTGATGGCGGCACTTAACACGCGGTAGCCCGGCGTGAGTTCGGCTTCATTGGCCAGACCGATGTCGCGGTGTTCCAGTTCTTCGGCGCGGAAGGTCTCGATCGTGGCCGATAGCTCCGGCTCGCTTGTGCCGAGGTTGTCGATCTGGTCCCGATAATGCGCGTCGATCGTTTCTTCGACCGCGACCGTGCACGCCATCGCTGCCCGGCTGCCCATGGCGGCGGTCGCCGCGCCGAGCGCGAAACCGGCCAAATGCCAGAACGGCAGCAGCGCGGTCGGGCGAACCCGGCGGCGCGCGATCAATTCGGCGAACGTATCCAGATGCACCTGCTCCTGCGCCTGCATATGGCGCAGCGTGTCCCCGTGCTCACCGCGACCGAGCACGGCCAACTGGCCCTGATAAATTCGCTTGGCCCCGTATTCACCGGCATGGTCCACCCGCAACATGCGGGCGAGCCGGGCTTGGTGCGGCGCGTCGCCGGGGAGGGTTTCGGTCATGCTGGCAGCCTTCGCGTGGTCCAGAGGAAGCCGCCTACTCCAAAGGCGAGCCCGAGCGAGGCAAGCAGGTCCATCATCGCCATGGAAATCGGCAGGCCTGGTACGAGGTAGGTCGGTTGATCGCAGGGTTTAGACGGCCGGTCCGGCATGCGCGCCATACGCTCGGAAACAGACCCGCCGCCGAAACTGGGGGCGGCGCATTCGGGCATCGGGCTCGCCCACAGCCCGAATTCGACGCCAACATGCGTTCCCCCCGCGCCGACCCCGGCCAGCATCGCCAGCAGAACAACCAGTAACGACAGGCGCGCCATGGGGCGTGGCAGTACGACTCCAAGCAGGGCGAAGCCGATCGCCGCCCGCCACGGCCAACGTTCAACCAAGCAAAGCGCGCACGGCACCAGCCCGCCCCAATGTTCGGAGGCGAGTGCGGCCCCCAGAATGGCGCCGGAAATGATCGCCATCGCCAGGCAGACCAGTCGCAAGCGCGGGATCAGGAAAAGCGTGCGTGTCATAGCCCGTGATATCGCGCCGAACGGGCAATCCGGCAAGGGCGCGGTTAACCGATCCTTCGTAAAGCGTCGGTATTACATTCCCTGACACATCCGACTTCGATTTGATTGGAAACGGTACATGCTCACGCTGCACGGGCGCACGAACGCGACGGAAACGACAAAACTCCTTTGGGCGACCGACGAGCTCGGCATATCCTGTCGCGTGATGGAACTCGAAGGCCGCGCCGCCGAGGGGATGCCCGAGACGGAGTTGCACCGCGATCTACCAGTGCTTCAGGATGGCGGCTTCAGCGTGCGGGGCGGCAACACGATCCTGCGCTACCTGTGTGCGACCATTCCAAACGGTAGCTCGTTCTACCCCGACGCCGCGCAGGAACGGGCCACCATCGATGCATGGCTCGATCTGGTACAGTCCGAAATGGCAGCGCCGGCAGGCGATGTGCTCCGTACTATGAGCGCCTTGCCGCCGACCGCTGAGCAGGCGCGGCTTCTGCAGGTCGCGTTGGATAAGTGGACAGCGCTCTGGGTCGCGATGGAGCCCTTATTGGCACGCCAGCGCTTTCTGGCCAGCGGTCGCCCGACGATCGCGGATTTCGCCGTTGGCCCGTATTTGCATCAATGGTTTAGCCTTGATATTCCGGATCGTCCGATCCTTCCGCATGTGCGCAACTACTACGATCTCCTGCTGTCCCGTCCCGCTTATCGCCGCCATATTGGCACGGCCACATTCGTCGCGCCGTTGCTGCCAGCACCGGAGGTGGCGCCGCGTAAGCGCGTTGTGGCGCGGCGCGATTGGTTTCGCTACGACCCGGAAGCCGACGTGTTGTTGCGTAACCTGGCCGCCTCGTCGCCCGCGCCTGTTGCTGCCGAAGCGCTCGCCGCGGATTAGACGGAGGCCGCGAGCCAGGCACGCACGGCGGCCGGCGAACCAAAGGCCTCCTGCATCCGTAACCCAAGGCCGCCCAGTGCCTGGGCGGCCCGCATTCCATCTTCATCCGTCACATCGTCGCCGATATAAACCGGCACCCGGCCGGCGAAAGGCGCTTGTGCCATCAGTGCCCGCACAGCCTCGCCCTTATCCGCAGCACGCGGCTTCACTTCCCAAGCCATATTGGCTGCCATCAGCATAAAGTCCGGATGTGCCGAGAGGATCGCGGTCGCTGCTGCCTCCAGCGCCGGGCCCGCCATTGGTGCGCGGCGGAAATGCAGCACGAAGCCGTGCGCCTTGGGCTCATAAAGCGCGCCGGGATAGGCAGCGACGGCGGCCTGCGCCCGGTCTGCCCAATCGGTGGGGAGCGACGGCAGTGCAACTGGCACGATAGCGGCGCGCGGATGGTGACGGATCGCCGTGCCGTGCTCCCCGGCAACGGCGTAGGGTGCATCGCCGAGTAATGCATCCACTTGCGCGATGGGCCGGCCAGTAACGATAGCCACCGCGTTGTCCAGTCGCTGGCGCAGTCGGCGGAGGCTTATCGGCAAATCAGCTGGGATGATAACCGCATCCGGCGTCGGGGCGAACTCAATCAGCGTACCGTCTAGGTCCAGCAGTAACGCCGCCCTATCGGGCAAAACGATTACGGGCGGCACGCCATCACTTTTACGTCGTAGCCCGGATGCTCCAGCATGCCCAAAGCCGGCGCGGAGGCGATCATCCAGCCGTGGAAGCTGGCGATACCGGCGCGGTCGGTAATATCCAGAAACGCCGCCGAATCCGCAGGCCGATCGGTCGGGCGTGTCAGGCAGGTGCGCAGCACGATCGACAGGCTGCCAAAGGTGAGCGTGTTGCCCGTGCGGCCGCTCAGGCTGGTAGCGCGTGCCGTGACCTTATCCAACACCCGCAACTCGAAATTACCTGCCGGCAACCAGTCCGCACCCAGACTTGGCGCGGCCGCCGGCGAACCCTCCGGCCCGACCTGCGTGACGGCGGCCCGTGGCGCCGCAGCCGGAGCGACGGGGGCCGCTTCAGGCACCGTCCGCCCGGGCGGCGGCGGCACGTTGGGCAAGGTTTGTGCCTGGGCACTGAGCGTAAGCAGCATGGCCGCGAAAGTCACAACAGCGCGGATCATGCCGCGCCTACCGGGCTCTGCAGGCTTGCCACCATCTCCGTCAGCACCCGTCGCATCGCGTCGGCATCCACGCCCATCAGCACCGCGTCCTCAAACGCATCCTGCATGACTTGCGCCAGTTCAGCGTGGTTCTCGGCCAAAGTTTTCAGCTTCTCCCGGCACGATACCGGGCTGCCATCGGCTTGCGGCCAAATGGCGGGGGGCGGCATCATTTCGCCGGCGCTTGCGGTTTCATGGATTTTTTCACTTCGTTGGTCAGGTCATTGACCCCGAAGATGAACTTTCCAAGCAGATCTTCAAGGCTCGCGGCGGATTGGGTGATGGTGATTTCGCCGCCATTTTTGAGCATCACATCGTCACCCCCGGGGACCAACGCGATGACCTTACCCCCGAGCAGCCCATCGGTGCTGATTTCAGCGCTGCTATCCCGTGGGAGTTTAAGGTCGGACTCGACCGAGATATCGACGACCGCACGGTAGGATTTCGGATCAACCGACGTCCGTGTGATGCTGCCAACCTTAACGCCGGCCAATCGCACATCGGCACCGGCGGTCAGGCCGTCAATCTTTTCGAACTTCGCTGTCAGCGTGTAGCCGCTCACGGTCACACGCCCGGTATGCGCGATGGCGTAGCCGAGGAACCCCGCCGCCACCAGCAACACCGCAGCCCCGGCCAGCAGTTCTGTGACGTTGCGCCCAGCCCCCGAACTTCCGGCCACTTAGCTGCCCGGCGTCCAGGCTTCGTAAGCGTCAGCCACCGGGGCAGGCGGATAATAGCTCGCCTTGGTGCCAGTTTTGTTGGGCTGGTGCGGCTGCTGCCACGGTCGGGCGGCGCTCTTCAGCGGCGCGTCCGTCGTGTAATGCAGCCACGAGTGCCATTCCGACGGCACGGAGGACGGGTCCGGCGTGCCGGCATAGTCCACCCAGCGTGCCCGGCGCCCAACGGCGACAGCCCGCTTGTGCTCGAAATAGACATTTCCAAAGGTGTCGCGGCCGACTTCACGACCGTTCAACCACGTGTAGATGCGCGTGCCGATGTTCATGGACGCAGTATATCCCTGTCTATCGCAGAGGTCGAGCCATGCCTGCTGGTCCAACGGCTTAAAGACGATATCCACAGGATTTTGTGGTCAATCGACTCTAAGACCACAAAATGCGCTTTCCGAGTCGCGCGGCCCGGCATAGGGTAGGGGTATGAGCAATTCCCGCGCAGTCTCTCCTGAAAAATCCTTGGGCAAATCCATTTGGGCCGGTGTGCGCATGCGCCGCACCGCCGCCAGCGCGGACCCCGATTCGACGCCACGCAGTGTTGCGCTCCCCGCGTGTTGGGACGACCGTGCGGCGGCCGCTCTCGCAGCCCTAGCGCCGGGGGAGGGGCCGGTGTCCCTGACCGCCGCTGCTGAAACATGGATCCGCCCCATCGGCGAACGCGCCCGCCGCGGCGGGATCGAAACGCCGGTGGTGGCCGGGCTGCATGCTTTGTTGCGAGACCGGCGCGGCGCGCCGACCGCACCGCTATGGGCAGGGGAGGACACGCC
>Ga0164297_10005412_pt1 | contig 10967 bp, 12 predicted proteins | sample GEODES058metaG_FD_113539 | JGI IMG/M metagenome (GOLD analysis project Ga0164297, IMG submission 113539) | Dystrophic lake water microbial communities from Trout Bog Lake, Wisconsin, USA - GEODES058 metaG | ecosystem: Environmental > Aquatic > Freshwater > Lake | place: USA: Trout Bog Lake...
AAGTACGATTCTAATGGCAATGTTATTTGGGCAACAAATATACGAAGCCCTGATGGAGATCCAATTAATCGTGATATAGCACCTACTGCACTCACAGTGAGCGGAGGATTTATTTATATTGCAGGATTCGCAAATTATTCGGATGTAGCAACATACGATCCGACGAATGCAACAACGAATCCGGCTGAAGGTACACAAACGCAAACAGGTGCTACTATGATTTGGAATGGTGGAAGTTCAGATCCAAACCAAGGAGCATGTGACGGAATTCTTATAGCATATAATACAAATGGTATCCCACAGTGGAAGACGCATATTATTGGAACAGCACCTTATAATAATGGTTTAGGTGTTTTTACCACATCTGTAGTAACAGGAGGCGGTAATATTTATGTAAGCGGTATTACTGATACATTAGGTCCTCCACCCATTATAACATTTTATAATACGCCAGACGGAACGGTAAATTCTAAATTTACTCTTACAAATACCGCAATGGCTAATAATTTTACAGTAGCGTATAATACAGAGGGTAAAGTGTTGTGGGTAAAAAATACTAGTGCTTCTGGAACAAACAGTGTATTAACTAACAGTTTAATGGCATATACAAACGCACTCTATGTAGGGTCGCCTGGAAGTGGCGTGGCAGTTTAAACCGTCCGCAACCATATATAAATATAACTTCCCCGTGAAATGGAGCAAGATTGGGTCGCCGCCGCCGAGGAATACGTAGGGAAAAACGGATGGGGTGCGCGCGGCAAGACCCTCGGCATCAGTCGTATGTACTCAGAAAACGGTGCGGATAAAGCCCTCATTCGTAAAGAGAAAGTAGTCGCCAGCCTTCGACCACGCGGTATCCTTTCAGGATTCCTTGCGGTTGTTCCCAATCTAGGATATGCGGTGTATTTGCCGCCAATTGCGGCAAAAATGGGACCGCAGCGCTTCCGCCTTCGCCTTTCCCAAGCCGTCCTAAACGACGGTGCTGTCTTTTCGGCGTATTTTAACCGCCACAAGCAACTTGTCATTGAGGACGTCCTTACGTGGCAATCCACACCAGTTTGGCATACAAAGCCGTTTAAGGAGCGGTGGGAACGTATTGTTGCCGATTTCGCCACCAACCACTTCAAACCTATGTTAGAAATACAGGGAACGGCGATTATCCTAGCACAGTATACATCTGTGAATCAGGTTCAAGCCCAAGAACCTGATGTAAATCAAGTCATTGAGTTTGTTCTCAACGGTCCGAATACAAAGCGGATTATTTGGATCCCGCCGAAGGTTGAGCCGGCTCCGACAACGCAGCCTGCTAAGGAGCCGACGCCTGGTGCGGATGTATTTAAGGTAAAGAAGGAAATGGGACCCGACGTTTTCTCCGTTTGGCGCGGTGAGGAGCGTTTGGGTCTGGGTCTCGTGAGGACGTTGGCGATTAGCCGAGCACTACGTCTGGCAAACCTGGACGAAATTCAGGTTGTTGCTGAGCATAATAAGCAATTTGATAAGTGGGAGATTAAGACGGTTATAGAACCAAAAAAATCCGAGGGGTAAGATAGAGGATGAATCGTGCGTTACGCCGTGGAATGAATAAGAAGCACGGGCTTCACGGAAGTATGAATCGTCGTCGCGGGGGCGGGTACTCTGCCGAGGGCACTCTGTTTCCGCTAAATAAGACGCCTGGCGGCGATTGGGCGAATCAGACGGGTCTGGGTCAGTACGCAGTGACGAATCCTTACAGCGACTGCTCGTGGACAAGCCGTCCCGGCGAACTCTACAATGAGGTGACGAATGCGAGCTTGGCGTCGGCGCAGGCGCCTATGGCAGGCGGTCGCCGTCGTTCGCGCCGTGTGCGGGGCGGTGGCTGCGGTTGCGGTATGCCGCGCATGTCTGGGGGTGGCTGCGGATGCGGTGCACCGGCAGTTACGGGTCTGCCGATGCGTAATAATGCGCCTTACAGCGGCGGTCGTCGTCGCACAATGCGCCGCTATCGCGGCGGTGGCACCTACGGCTACTCCATTGACCCGAGCCAGAGCATTGGCGGCAACGGACCGAATGTAGATGCACTACATGTACCGGTGCCTTGCGATGGTCGTATGGGCACGCACCACGCCTTGAACCCCCAGGTGGCGGAGGGTCCCGACCCGAGAGCGCCGGCGGATCTCTACTCGTTAGCGCCCCCTGGATCTACGGCGGGTGTTACGGGATACGAGGAGGGTACGCTGAACCCTGCGTTCATGAAGGGCGGTCGTCGTCGCTCAATGCGCCGTGCTCGCCGTGCCCGCCGTGTAGGCGGCTCGTATGGCACGCCGAACGCCTACCCTGAGGAGTGCTACCGTGGTACGGGTTCGTCGTTGCCGGTGTACAATGCATCAACGGCGGGTTTCACGTTCTCGCCTTCTACGGATAAGGGCGTGTTCTTGCCTGACGGTGTAGCGGCATACAATGAGGTATGGCCGGTGGCGGCGCGTGTTGGACCGGCGAATGGTCCTTCGCCCGTCAGCGGCGGTGCTCGCCGCCGTAAGAGCCGCAAGAATGTGAAGAAGAACAAGCGTAGCCGTAAGCATTAAATACCCAATATAAGTAGAATGAGTAACTTAAATACAGTTGTGAATGACGAGATTGCTCGTAATTCAGAACTCATGAAAAAACGAGGTGCTATTTTGGAAGTAGGGCGTATTGTACAGAATCGTGGCGGTTATAACGCCGCCACAAGAACTGTGCGAAGCCTTGTTGCAAAACTAAAAAGCAAGCATTCAAGGGATTTTAATCTTGTAATTTCGCAGGCGAAGATTGCAGCGAAGGTATCTCGTGGTGGCAAGCGTAAAACGCGCAAACTCCGTCGCAACTAACAACCTCGGTAGTAAACGCCAAATAAAACACCGAAGGTGACTCCAACAACAACTCCTATAAATCCAATGAACGCACCGGCAACCTTTTGCGAGCACCACACTTTTGGCGTAGCAGCCGCAGGAGCCCGAATAACGTAATCCTGAACCGTATCGGGAACTACTAGAACAACCGGATTTTCAACAACCGTTGTCATTATGCTTAAAATAAGTATAATGCGACAAAAATGATTCAACTTTTTTGCACCACACTAAGATAGGTAAACAGGACATGGGTCTGCTATCCATTATCGTTGCCACTGCTAGTATTGTAGGATCGTGGGCGTATAGCGGTGGCGCAAAAGACTGTGGCACCGTAGGTCACGGCACTTTCCAATCAACTCTGCCGTCTGGAATGACGCTGTCGCTCATTGATACGAGCACAGCCGCCGCCACGACGCAGTGGTCGGCGGGCAAGACATATACGGTTCAGATTCAATCAACGTCGTCGTTCAAGGGCTGGAGCTGGGCGCCGCTCAAGGGCACTCCGGCAAGTTTCACTGCGGGGTCTGCCAATATGGCGGGCTCTTTCGCCGCGGGCGATTCCTATTCCCACGTGAATACGGGCTGCCCTGGATCTATTACACAGACAAATGGCGGAACGTCACGTACACTTATTAAGGCGACGTGGACGGCACCGGCAGCGGGAACCGGTACGGTCAGCCTATGGGCACTGATTGTCGTTTCAAAAGGCGGCAATAACTACAATGCGGTTCAGACGGTGACGGAGCTGGTAGCGGGCGCTAGTCCGTCCGCAGCAGCGGCGGCAACAGCAACCAGGACGCATACAGTAGCGGCAAGTGCATCAAGGGGTGCGAGTACAACCGCAACGCCGACTTCGGCGGCAACCATTTCGTCTGGGCATTCGGTAAGCAGCACTCCTGCGGCGGCGGTAGCTCCAGCTCCAGCTCCAGCTCAAGCAGTTACCACCGTTGCTATAGCATCCAATGCAGCCAATACAGTTCCTATTGCGATTGGTAGCGCATTTGCCGGTGCCGTATTTGTTGCCGGTATTGCTATATTCGTTACCATTATGAACAAGAATCAGAAGAAACCATTCCAATTTACCCCCACGGTCGTTGTAAACTCACCGGTTTCCCAAAACGACGACTCCAATCCCTATATAGTGAATGTAGCCCGTACAAAAATGGCATTTACTACTGCGCCAGTACACATTTAGTTAGCGCGGAAGGAATCCGCCAAAAGCGTATATGAAGAGAACCGTGATACCGACACCACAGAGCATCAAACATCCGCCAAACACCCAGGGGTAACGGCAACAAATCCAATCAGGCGCCGGCATTAGCATAAACTCCTGAAAGCTAGATCGCCCTACCTTAATTACGACGTGCCCGGCAGGCACCGGCACTGTAGTCCTCACCACAGTATGTTTCATTGTGTTAGAAACACAGGAAAACATATAAACATTCAATTTTTAATCGCTTATTCGTACATAATACGGGTACCACGGGCTCGGCGGAACGTGCGTCGCTGTTTCTTTGGACGCTTGGGCGACGGCGGCGGAGAGCCCACTTTACGCGTAGTACGCGTTGGCGATAAATTCCGTTTCGGCTTCTTATTCATTGATGTATTGAATCCGAGACCTGATCCTGGTGGCGGTACAGCTTTCCGTAACATCCACGCAGGATTTCTTACCGTGGTATTTTTCTTTCCAGACATCCCTACTTTACTCATACATAATACGCGGAGACTCGGATGGGGCTTTACGAGTATGGCGACGGCGCGCACCTCCAGTTGTAGCAGCGCGGTATAAGTCGGGAATGAGTCCGCCAACACGAGCGCCGCTACTAGAATTGACGTACTGTGAGGCGACCCGCTCGGCAATTTTCCTGATATACTCGTCAAGATGATGACGATTGAGCGACTGGGTCAGTACTAGACAAGTTAACGGTCCAGGACGAATAGGAGGATTCTTATCCTGTATTTTCATAACGAATCCAATATTGGTGAAAATAGCATTAAAGAAGCCGCCAGCAGTACCGACACGAACGTAGTCCTGCCAGAAATCTACCGCGCCCGTTTTCGTCAACATTCCGAGGAAGCAGCCGTTATTAATGAAGAGAGGTACCGTGGAGCCGGTGCCCATAGGAATTTGGTGGACATCTACACCGCCGTACGCGCTAACCCAGACGATTCCGTCCTCCGCCGACGCTGCTACGGTCGTATACGCCGCATTTTGACCCGCAAACAGCAGTCGGAAGTTGTTGAATACATTAACGTCGCCGCTGACGGTCAGGTTGGACGTGCACGCCATAAACGCTTTGTCGGCAAACCGCCACGTCTCACCGGCTTTGACGTCAATCTGGATGATAGAGCCCTGTAGGAACGGCGAGAGATAGATATCCAGTTCGTTTTGGGTAGGATTGGCAATAGCGTTTTGTAAGGCGGAAGAGCCGCTGAAGGAGCGGGCAAAGGCGCCCCAGAAGCCGCCGCTGCCGAGTTGGGCGTTGGTCGTTAGACCACCGTCCATATACGCCATTGTCTCCTGGTTTGTTATAAGGTTGGCACCGGGTTTTAATGAGAATTTGAGAATATCGTAGCCGCCCTTATTGGTTATAGCAGCACCGAGATTGGCAAAAGGGCTGGAGGCGGTGCCGACCGCTCCTGTACCGGATGAACTGAGAGCGACATTATCGGGTAGCGGCGCTACGGAGGCGCTAGGCGCACCAATGCCGGCGGTTTTGGGCACGGGTGCATCGGCAGTAACACCTGGCTGGACAAAGGTTGAACCCTGAACAGCAGTAGTAGCAGGTAAGACCTCCTTCACAGCCTCGGGCTTTGAAGTAGGACCGGATTGGGGAAACTGGAAAAAACTAAACATCTCTAATTAACCTACTCAAACGGTTTTTGGGCTAAAATCCAACACTGACACGCATTGCGTTCTTCGTTGACAATAACACCGTCCCGCTCAAGGTCTCGGTAGCCAGGCCAACCATGCGTACCCCATAGTTTTTGTATATATTCAAGATTGCCCCACTGTCCTACTTCGGCGACTTCAAATCCGGCGGTTTTGAATAACATAGCGAGACCCATCGGTGTAAAGCCGCCGTAATGAAAGGGAGTTCCGTGGGGAATATTGATAGTAGGAACGGAGGTGAAGACGTAGCCGCCGGGTTTCACTATTTTATATATTTCATTCATTGCCTGAAATGGATTGTATAGATGTTCAAGCGTATGGTTGAAGACAAAAAAGTCAAATTCGTCCTTAAAACTCTTTGATATGGTATGTAGGTCGTGTCCAGGATAGGTCAGATAGGTCGCCTTATCATACGTCAAAAACTCTAGTTCAGGATCGTCGTAGGTATGCCCTAAATGTTCTACGTGTTTGAGGTTGTATTTTTCAATCCATTCTACAAAATCTAAAATACACCAGTTACGAGGAAAGTCGTTGGTGTACCAAGTATATTTATGAAAGTTTTTGTGGCAGGGTGGCAGTTTCTCGTACTTCAAAAAATACGATGCGGGCAACTTAACCTTTGTATCGTACAGCGCCTGAATGGCATCATCGGTGAAGTTCATTACACGCCGATGATGATATTAACTACGTTATTATTTAGACCCTACGACGCCGCCGTGTAGTCTGCGCCGCCGCAGGTTTCGCCCCAAACCACTTCTTGATTGTGTTCGTAATACCAGGACGGTTCTTACGCGTGCGTGCGGCATTGCGCCGTGCGTTTAGCTTCTTACGATATGAATTCGTCCGCCATAAACTAGGGTCATTTTCGGTTGTCAACACAAGTGGACCTGTATACTCATTATTATAAGTCATTCTATTTATCCTAAAGATTAATCATCCACAATGAGGCACCCGTCGGCAGCCGGTGTCTCCGCCTCAGACGACTCTTCGCTCTCATCGGTACTAAACTTGACTGTATAACCGCATTCTCGGTAGAATTTACGCCGACGGCTCCACTGACCAAAACACTCAGGAAACGCCGTATCCAGGACGTCGTAAATACGGGGTTGAACAGTACGCTCTTCGGGTTTGAGGCGGAGAATACGACCAACCGACTGCTCAATATTACTCTTAGGCGTCGCCAGCAACACCGCATTGAGCGTTGGAATATTCATACCCTCGGACGCCATTGCAAATGTGCCTAGGATAACGGTACGCGTTGCAGATGCATCCAAGTCTTTCTGCTTCATTCCACCGACGTAATAGCCAATTGATGTTACCCCACACGCCTTGAAGCCGGTCTCAAACTCTTTGAGATGCTCACGGCGGTCGGAGAGTACCAGGAGCCGCCGACCCGTCTCCGAAAGGCACGGTGCCACCCACTCAATCATTGCGCGAGTCCGTGGTGCGAAGTTAGCGATATTGTTTACCATACAGGCACGGATCGGCTTGCCGTCCCAGCCACACTTCACTTCCGTATACGCATCGTCGGAATCGGTGTAACGTAGGCATTCCACCCGCACGGTATCATCTTTAGGGCGCCTAGCAATCTGATATACAATAGAACCAAGATACCACCCAAAGACTTTGGACAGACCATCGTTGCGTTTGGGCGTAGCGGTCAAGCCGAGCATTTTGGGGCAGTGGACGCGCTGAAGGGTCTGGCTGAAATGTTCGGCTGCCAAATGATGGACTTCGTCAAAGATAGCGAAACCGAAGTGGTTGAAGGTGCCGGCAAGGAAGTTGCGCGAGCAAAGTGTCTGAATCATTGCGATACTGACGTCAAACTCGGCGCCGACGTCGCATTTCTCACCCTGAATACGACCAATACGGATACCTGGTACCAAACTTCTTAGTTCGGCACTCCACTGGTCGGCGAGGAACTCTTTGTGAACTACGATGAGGAAACACTTCCCGATTTCCATTGCGGCGGCGATGCCGGTGAACGTTTTACCGTAGCCGCAGGGTAGGCAAATAATGCCGTTATGTCCCACGCTACGAAACGACTCAAGTGCCGCCACTTGGTGGATGCGGAGTTCGCCACCGAACTTGAGCGCCGCCGGCAGGTCATCACCACGAGCACGAATGTCAGAAATCGCAGGACCGAATTGGTTGAGCCCCCAGGCGGTAGGAAGATAGAAACGTTCGGCGGATTCAAGGTAGACTTTGAAGGCTGGCGACCCAGCAGTGTATGCGGCAGGACCTTCGGCGCTCACGGTCAACTCTTTTTTAATCAATAAAATTTGCGTAGGTGTGAGTTCCGATTTTGCAACGGAATAGCCTTTGGTGGAGAGAGCACGAACAGGTAACATCTTGTTTTTTAGAGATAAAAGTAAAAACTGTGCGTCATTTTTTATCATGGTGGTGAATAGAGTGAAATGGTACAGTCTTCGGTATCTCCTGTGGAGGTAGGTCTAACCATTGTGGTATTAGCCGTGACAACCGCGATTGCGACAAAGATGTTTACGTTATCAAACAGTGTGACGTCGTCCCCTGTGACGGCAGTTGCGCTGGTGGTGGTTGCGCTAGGCTTATTTAGCGTTTACCCGGCTGTTGGTGTTTCGTTGCTACTTCTTACGGCGGTGCTGATGTTCAATAGAAATGTTCGTAACACAATGAAGATGATTGGTCGTCCCCAGATGCGCGATAATTTTCAAAATGTAGCGAGCCCGTTGACCAGAGTCTCGGACGACGTGTTTCAGGGACAGATGAACGGACCGCGCTATCCTGATCGTACGGTTGCCAACGCGGCGCCGGCGAACGAGTCGTTGTCCAACATTATGTATGCGGATCGTCCGCCCATCCCGATGCCGTCGGGTCCGCCTATTAAGCCGCCGTCGTACCGTGGCGTCTATGGTGCCGATAGCATTATGAATGAGAATGTTGGCGATGCAGTGGGAGCGTCTGAGAATGGATTCCTTTCGGCGCCCCGCCCTTTGAGCGAGTTCAAGGAGACCGACCCGAGCAATCCTATGTTGGGACCGGTGAAGGTGACGGAGGGCTTTCAGCCGGCACCATTTGGAGCGGAGGAGGGCGATGTGCCGTATGGCAGCTACCCGCGGGACGCTCCGCGTGCCTCGTCTACGGGTGAGAACCGCGGCTACGTATACCGTCCCGAGATGGATACGGGCTCAAATGAGTTCAAGCGCTTTGGACCGAACCTTGACGAAAAAAGTGATTCGTTCAAGTACTATACAAATTAAGTTTAACTCTTTTGTAGGAAGATTTACAGTTCCGAAATGGTAATTTATAATTACGATTTCACAAACATTGCTATGATTCGGTTCAATAATACTCTTGTTATGTTAAGCGACCACTCTCCGAAGTACAATCTTATTGTTCATTTGGGGCATAAGGCGCAGGCAGATATGAGTCTTTTGAGTTGTGAAGAGGTACGAACGGGCGATAAGATTGATATATATGTACCGGATGTACCGACGACTGAATCTCGCTGGACAAATGTAATTAAGCAGCAAATGAGAATGATAATACAGGTCGCTCAGAAGTATCACACGGATTATATTTCCATAATTGTTGGAGGTACAGCACGTAAGGAGGTAGCGGCGATTGCTATTCACCAGATGCTCCGTGACCATGCAGGCGTGATGTATATGATTGAATTCTGTATGCCGGATGATGAGACCCGATTAGCGTATGAAGTGACAATACCACCTATTTATCGCTCATAAGTAGGGATGGCGAAACAGCGGTTTTCGCTTGCGATTGTTTTTTGTATTATTGCGGCGTTTTTAGCTGTATTGTACTATTTACATCATCGTAAAAGTGTTGAGGGATTTCAAACGAATGAGCCAAATATTATGATTGGACCGTATATTGGAACCCCTGGTATACCTATTACTGATACGAAGACGCTTGCTAACGGACAAAAGATTTATCTTGCGCAGTGGACGCCGAGTCTGACGGCGATGGTAAATGCGAGTACGGGCGAGTGCAAGTATTATGGCGCAAAAGTGGCAGATTATGATCCTTCATATTGGTCAAATAGTCCGAGTTTAGGAGTTGGTAATATTACAACCACATACGATGCAAATTGTCCGAGTTGTTCATCGTGTTGCCCAACGTGCCCGCCGGCGGCAATATCGTACCAAAATACTATACCGAATGTGATGTATGGAGCGACATTGGATGGTGATTATACAATTCAAGATATAAACTTTGATAATGCGGGAAATTACGTATATCTTACTTATAAGGATCCTTGGACATGGGCGATTAATTCTAATGGTGAGACTAGAACGTATTATGGACAGGTATCTGATTATCAAGCAACAAATTGGGATACGTATATTGGAGCAAATAATAGTATTGTATTACGCTACGATAATTCTAAACTATCGTTGAAAGCGACGTTGCCGTTTCGTTCGCCTGTGCCAAATATCTTAAAAGGTGCTGTATCCAATAATAAGATTTTGATTGATCGTATAGATAAGGATAATGATGGTAATTATGTGTTTATGGGCTATGATACACCTTATACAAAACTAGCAAATACGAAAGGCGTTTGTAAGTATTTTCTTGGTCCGATAAGCATATATACATCTGGTAATTGGAATTCTTACGTTGCGGTGGCAAACGACAGTTATGTACCGGCATATGTAACGAATCCACCGGCATCGCAAATGTCGCTGATGGGGTCTAATAAGTTATCAGTGCCGAACGTTATGTATGGTTCGTTGATTGGACGTAACATTCTTATTGAGCGTATTGATAAGGATAACGCGGGAAATGATGTATATATAGCATATGATGGTAATAGCGAAGGAGGATATACTAGGATGGTGAACTCGCTAAATCAAGGCAGATATTACAGTGGACCTATTAGTAATTATTTGTCTGGAAACTGGGATTCCTACACAGATGCTACAGGTGGTCAATATATAACTATGATAGATAATCCACCTAAACCTTTGCCGCAGCCGCCGGTTATATTGCCGAGCAATTTAATATTGGTGCCGAACATTATGTATGGACCTGGTATTGGACGTGATATTCCGATTCAGCATGTAGATCAGGATAATGCGGGTAATACGGTGTTTATTGCATATGACGGAAGTGATGGATATACAAAGATGGTGAATGCAAATGGGGTTGGTAAGTATTTTAAGGGGTTTATTAATTTGTATTCTGGTGCAAACTGGAACAGTTATAGT
>Ga0164297_10005413_pt1 | contig 10966 bp, 12 predicted proteins | sample GEODES058metaG_FD_113539 | JGI IMG/M metagenome (GOLD analysis project Ga0164297, IMG submission 113539) | Dystrophic lake water microbial communities from Trout Bog Lake, Wisconsin, USA - GEODES058 metaG | ecosystem: Environmental > Aquatic > Freshwater > Lake | place: USA: Trout Bog Lake...
AATATTTCGATTTCAGGGGGAAATAAACCGAACTGACCTTCATGTGAATTTCTAGAAATCATTAAGTTCATTGTTGGTTTTATCGATAAATCACATTTTTTTGAAAAAATGGCTGACTAGTTAAAAAATCGTCCAAGAACATCATCATTGAAATCACTTGCCTGTAAAGTTTCTCCAAATAGCCTCTGCAAAGGCTTGTCTTTTAAGAACTCTGGAAAGAGATAGAGTCTATGATCGATAAATTCCAAAGCATGAGAATCATGGCAGCTAAACGCACACCCATGCTCACTTTTGACCCCTTTTCTTTAGAAACAGAGATTCTTGCATTTACTTTTTCTACGATCCCAAATCTTTCGATAACCGCTGTAAGACTAAATGGCCTAAAAATTAAGTTTTCACTTGCGCTGCATCAAACTCCATAGTAGCTCTCCCTTATCACTCTGATGCGAGACACTCCGTCGTATCTGTATCATAGACTTTTGTCTACCCTCTCAAGCTCCAAATTTTAACTTGGAAGGGGGAGTGTTCTTTCCTGTACTACTTTTTTGCTAATTCGAAATATTTTTATATTTTGCTGGGGAATCCCGGATTAAATTCACATGAAGAGCCGGATACGTGACCCGTAAGTCCGGTTCCGTGGGAAGTCGGCCCTCTTATCTGGGGGCCACTTACCCGAGTATTGATATTAATACATAAATTAGATCAAACAGATACAGAAACTTGCAGGCAGCAATCTTTTATTTTTATAATATTTGTTCAATTTGCTGATTTACCGATCGTGATCATTGATGATGACCATCAGGCTTGATTTCTGCTATTTGTTTTATATGAAATATTAATATTGAGATTACCAGATTAGAAATCTCTTCGATCAAATTTTGAAAGAGTATCCAAAAGAAAAAATTCGATTCACTGATTTTAGCTTTTAATCGGAGCAAATTTTATCGTAGAGAAAACAAAAGCTATTGAAGCAGCTAGAATTGCTATTGCTTCAAACGCAACTCTTTTTGAAAAATTTGGCTATCGTGCTGTTAAGCAGTAAGTTTTGATATCTTATTCATCAGATTCAAAAAACTCATGATAGCTTTGTTGAAATTTCTTACTGCGTGACTTTGAATCATGAATCTTATTCAGAATAGGTTAAAGTGGATTACCATCGTGTGTTAACTTCAAGAGCCTTTTTATGACTCTTCATTTCAAGAAATTTAAATATCCTCTCTACTCGAAATATCATGATTTTCTGGATCTTCAATAGAATTCGAGCTGAGATTCAGGGTGTAAAGACTTTGCATAGGTGAAATGTAACGAGCTTCCGTATCTCGGATGAAGTTTCTGCTGAGGTCCAAATTGTTAGAAATGACAAAATTCTCGCTGAGATCTAAGAAGGTAAGACTTGTCATAGTTGAAAGGTGACGGGCTCCCTCATTTCGGATGAAATTCCCTCTGAGATCCAAGGAGGTAAGATGGGTCATCGTCGAAATGCACCGGGCTCCTGTATCTCGGATAGAATTTTTGCTGAGATATAAAGAAGTAAGGCCCGACATCATTGAAATCGACTGGGCTCCGGTATCTTCGATGAAATTTCCGCTGAGATCCAAGCAGGTGAGGCTTGTCATAGTCGAAATGTGATGGGCTCCTGCATCTTTAATAAAATTTTTGTTAAGATTCAAGGAGATAAGGTTTGCCATAGTCGAAAGGTGCTGGGCACCCCTGTCTTCGAGGAAATTTCCGCTGAGATCCAAGCAGGTGAGGGTTATCATGCTTGAAATATGTAGAGCTCCTGTACTTTCTAGGAAATTTCTGCTGAGATTCAAGCAGGTGAGACCTTGCGTAGTCGAAATATGGTAAGCTTCGACATCTCCTATCGAATTTTCGATGAGATCCAAGGAGGTGAGGTTTAGGATAGCTGAAAGGCGTTGATCGAATGCATGGCTTATTTTATGATTAGCAAGGCTTAGTTTTTTCAGGTTTTTGAACTTTGAAAGAACTCTTAAAAGCTCTTTTACGTAGCTAGGATCGCTTGTTGGATTGGTAACGTCGTCGAGGGATAATTCCACAAGTAGTGCAGGAAGCTTCTTGATCATAGTGGGATTAAAGCTTGAACCAGAAAGATCTAGTAGGCGCATCTCTCTGCAATAACCTTTTTCCAGGCTGAAAAAAAAATCATCCTCAATCTCTTGATTAGTAACAAAAAACGGTCGACTTGAACAGATTCGAAGTGCGACTTCGGAAATCTCATCTCTGCTTTTTTTTGTGAGCATAAATTTTGCAACCTCTGACGCGGATAAAAAGCTGAAAATTTTTTCATGATTATTCTTATCCAAACAAGAAATATCAGAGATTCCTGGCTGTTGGTTCTCTAATTTCAGTTCCTTTGCTTCTTGATGCGCTGCCCAAGCCATAGGAAGAGAAAGACAAACGAAGAATGATGACGCTAATTTTATCACGAAAACCCCCCTTTGTAAGGCTACTTTTTCCTACACTCATCTTGTAACAGGTTTTAAATTTTTTTTCACTTACATTCCTCTTGTACTCTTGCAAAGGGTCGTTTTTTACTCTCACTTTCATTTTATCGAATGTCTTGGGGCTTGATTCAGAGAGCACTCTCTGAAGAAATGCTTTCGCATAGCTGCTTATCGTCTTGAAAATTTGCAACCAAAAGGCATTCCCCGAGTATTTTCCTTTCTATGCCTTAAGGTACTTCGTTCCTTACCTCATGTGACTTTTCCAATAAAAGTCATAGAGTGTTCATGGATTCAGTCCTTAAACCAGCGTTTCATGCATCGCTCACTGCTTTTAGGTAATGTTAGGGGCTCTCTTGCGACTGATTGCAAAGGTCACCGCAACTTTGACCTCTCTCTAAGACCTACTGTGCAGAGATGTTCTAGGTTCTCAAAAAGTTTTAAATAAATTAAAAAGATTTTAAAAAAGTTTTGCCTGGGTCAAGAAGTGTGTAGCTTTGCAATTTCAAGACTGAGATCTGATCAGTCCTTGCTATACGTATTTTTTTGATGCACAATGCATGATTCATGAGCTCGTTACTGCATCAAAAAAAAGGTAAACAAGGTCCTTTGAGTTCTCAGGTTATTTCGAAGCTTCATGAGCGCGGGAGAAGTTTTTTTCGTGTGCAAGAGGTGGCAGAAATTTTGGGTAGCCCTTTTCAAGCGAGATCGATGATGAAACGCTGGCTTCAGTCGGGCCTTGCGATGCGTATGAATGCGGGGCTTTACCGGTTTTTGCCTTTTGATCCTAGGTCGGATAATTTAGAAAATTCCTACCCGGTTGCTCGCGAGCTTGTGTTTCAACGTAGAAGGTATGTTCAAACCGAAGAAACTCCTGCTTATTATATTTCTCATAGCTCTGCATTTGCTTTTCATCACATGCTTATGCAGCCTGAGCTTGTTGTTCATACATCAACTCCTTTTTTAATCCGCTCACGCAGAATTTTTGGTACCGAATTTTTTTTTCACCGCTGCAAGCTTGATGAAATTTTTGGACTCACTGAGGTTTGTTTGAATCAGACAGAGCAGGTGAAAGTAAGTGATCTCGAACGTACCCTTTTGGATGGATTACGTCATCCCAGGTACTGTGGAGGATTTTCTGAGGTGGCCAAAGCTATAGCGATCAAGCGTGGGCAGATCCATCCTGAGCGTCTTTTAGAGTATGCTACACGTCTGGGTGTTGGAGCTGTTAGCAAAAGGTTGGGTTTTCTGATGGATCTTTATGACGTGGGAAATCCAAGCCATCGAGTAGATTTTAGTAAACGGATCAGCTTGTCTTATGAATTATTGGATCCAGAGCTTCCGGAAGAAGGTAAGTGCATTGCCAAATGGAGGCTTAAGCTCAATTTTTCTCCACAGCAGCTGCAAGCCTTTCATCCTCGCTAAAAAATCCATCTATCAACCGCAAGGCTTATCTAGAGGGAGATTTTCCGTGGTAATCATGGAAGGCTTTCGGTAGTGTTTTGAGATGGATGAGTCTTTTTTAGATGCTGGTTTTCTTTTTTCTTGGGCTTCTGATCCTTTTTTTTGGGTGGGGTGGGATGAATCTTTCGAAGAAAAGCTGCCTCGTTTGTACTGTCCTGACTTTTTTCTATCAGGCAATTTGTGGAAGCAGTTTCGTGTAGTTAAAAAAATACCTAAAAATGAGGTTGGCAGCTGGATTGAGGCTTTACAGGTGCATGCAGCTGTCCCTATTTGGGAGGGAAAAGGGCCTTCGTGGGAGCGCTTTCAGGAAAATTTTTTTGATTTAAAGAGGCGGTTTCAGGGGGGGCTTCAAAAAGGTGTTTTGATTGAGTGTCAGGAGTCGTTGTTACAAGTTCAAAAATCCTATAAGGCATTTTGGATTCTGTGTCTCTTAAAACGATGTCTGGGATTGCACTGTTACGGTACTTGGAACTTAAAAGAGGGTATTTTAGGTGCAAGTCCTGAGAGTTTATTTCAAATGCGTTCTGGAGTACTCAGTACCGTTGCTTTAGCGGGAACGAAACCTCAGGGGATGAGTGATGCTGATTTTTTGAAGGCTCCTAAAGAAAGACGGGAGCACCATTTAGTCGTTGAGGGCATCATCTCATCGTTGAAGGATTGCGGTAAACTCAAGATTGGGCCAACTGAGGTTCTGCCCTTAGCGAGTTTATCTCATTTACGCACTGGTATTGAGCTTGAGTTAGAAAAAGAGGCGGATTTTTGTGATCTGGTGCAGCGTTTGCACCCGACTCCCGCCTTGGGAGCCTTTCCTCAGCAAGAGGGGAGGTCTTTTTTACTTGAACAAGAGAAGAAAGTTCCTCGTGCTCGTTTCGGAGCGCCTTTTGGACTTTTGCAGGAAGGGGAATCACAGTGTGTGGTGGCCATCCGTAATTTGCAATGGACGCAGAAGGGGGTCTTTTTGATGGCAGGATGTGGGATTACCGAGGAGAGTCGTTTGGAGTCTGAATGGGAAGAAGTGCTTGTCAAGATGGCTTCTGTCAGAGCATACTTCCAGAACGCATGGGAGATTTAGAGCTTGTCAAGAATGTGCTTGAGCGATTGTACGATGGGGGTGTGCGTGAGCTTTGTGTGTGTCCTGGTAAGAGAAATGCTCTTTTTATTCAGCTTTTGAAGCAGTATTCATTTGATGTTTTTTATTTTTTTGAAGAACGTTCCGCCAGTTTCTTTGCTTTGGGAAAAATTCGCACGAATCATAGACCGGTTGCGGTCCTTACGACTTCTGGAACAGCTGTTTCTGAGCTTGTATCTGCTACCTTGGAAGCTTATTACACTGGTCTTCCCTTGATTTCAGTGACGGCAGATCGACCTAAGCGATTTCGAGGAACGGGGGCTCCTCAGTCCATTGAGCAAGTGGGGATTTTTGGAAAGTATGCTCTTTGCTGGGATCTTGACAAGGCAACTATACCGTCTTTTGATTTTAAAATCGATGGACCTTGCCATATCAATGTCTGTTTAGAAGAGCCTCAGGGTTGCTCTATTGTTTCTCAGGCCCCTGTTGGATCGATAGACAGGATGCGATTTCCCCTAGTGGTAATAGGGGCTTTGCATCTGCAAGAACGCGAGAGGGTAGCAGCCATTTTATGCAAGTGGGAAGCTCCTGTTTATCTTGAGTCGTTATCGGGGTTGAGAGAGGATCCCAGACTTCAGCCTTACCGGATCTTTGTTGCAGACAGAATGCTCAAGCGAGCTCAAAAAGCAGGTTATAGCGTGGATGGTGTTATTCGTATCGGAGGTATTCCTACATTGAGATTTTGGAGGGATCTTGAGTCTTTGGATTTACCCGTGATTTCTTTTAGTCATAGTAGTTTTTCAGGGTTAGCGAGGCAGTCTTTAGTTCAAAAAATAGAAGATTTGAATGTAGCTAAATTTGAGTCTGCGCATAATTTTTTAGCGCTTGAGAGGTCTTGGAAGGATGAGTTTGATGCGCTTTTTCGGCAAGAACCTTCTTCTGAGCCTGGGATGCTTGCTGCTTTATCTCAAAGGATGGGCAGGGGATCTCAGGTTTATCTGGGCAATAGCCTTCCCATTCGGGAATGGGATTTAGGGGCAACTTCAGATTTTCGAGATTATGAGGTTTGGGGCTCACGTGGGGTTAATGGTATTGACGGTCAGGTTTCTACTTTTTTGGGTTTTGCTAAAGAAAATCGAGAAAACTGGGCAGTATTAGGAGATTTAACTTCCTTGTATGATCTTGCGGGGCCTTTTATTGTCTCTCCCTTGGTCAAACAAGCCAGAGCTTTGGATGCCTCTTTAGTCATTGTCAACAATGGAGGCGGTAAGATTTTTTCTCAAGTGTTTGCAGAATCTGAGTTTCAAAATATCCATCAGGTGCATTTTGAGGGATGGGCTAATCTGTGGGGTTTATCTTATGAATGTTGGAGGCAGATTCCCGAAAAGCTCAAGTGGACAGGTACTCGTATTGTGGAGTTACTCCCTGACGAGCAGGCCACAGAGCGCTTTTGGAAGTCCTTTCAATTTCTTTTGAATGAAAAAGAGGCATTATGTGGTCAGAAGTAGCAGAATTTAAAAATTTAGAAGATGTCCAGGTATTGCGTACTGAAGACGGTATCGCTAAGATTGTGATCAATCGTCCCCAGGTGCATAATGCTTTTCGACCTAAGACGGTAGAAGAGCTGATACAGGCATTTGACTATTGCCGAGATGAATCTTCTTTAGGAGTCATTATTCTAACGGGATCAGGTTCTCAGGCATTTTGTTCTGGAGGGGATCAGAAAGTACGAGGATCAGGAGGGTATTTAGGCGAGGATGGGATTCCTAGGTTAAATGTTTTAGATTTGCAAAAGCGCATTCGTTCTTTGCCTAAGCCTGTGGTGGCTATGGTTGCAGGTTATGCTATCGGTGGAGGGCATGTGCTTCATGTGGTTTGTGATTTAACTATTGCTGCGGATAATGCTCGGTTTGGGCAAACAGGTCCTCGGGTTGGGTCTTTTGATGGGGGTCTTGGAAGTAGTTACTTAGCAAGAATTGTAGGTCAGAAAAAAGCCAGAGAAATTTGGTTCTTGTGTCGGCAATACAGTGCTCAGGAAGCTTTAGTCATGGGATTAGTCAATCATGTAGTGCCTTTGGAAGCCTTAGAATCTGAGACTTTAAAATGGTGTCGGCAGATGCTTGAGCATTCTCCTTTAGCCCTTCGTTGTTTGAAAAGTGCCTTAAATGCAGATTGTGATGGTCAATTAGGTCTTTTGGATTTAGCGGGTAATGCGACACTTTTGTATTATCTTTCAGAAGAAGCGCAAGAAGGTAAGCGTGCTTTTTTAGAAAAGCGTCCGCCTGATTTTCAATCGTTCAAACGGTTACCTTAATGATTGGTTCTTGGTTTTTGGCAGCACGACCGCGTACGCTCACGGCATCTTTAGTTCCTGTGGTGGTAGGGACTTCTTTAGCTCACGCAAAAAATCACGTAGTTCGGTTAGATTTAAGTTTTTTTGCGTTCATGAGTGCCGTGATGATTCAAATTGCAACTAATTTCATTAATGACGCTTTAGACTTTGAGAAGGGAGCGGATACTGGGGAGCGCTTGGGGCCTCCACGAGCGGTGCAGTCTCAATGGATGTCCGCATCACAGGTATGGTGGGGGGGCGTTGTTTGTTTTGGGATGGCTTGTCTTTTTGCTATCCCGCTTGTTCAAGCAGGTGGGCTTGCTATTGTGATGGTAGGGTTAGCCTCTCTTATTGCTGGGTATAGTTATACAGGGGGGCCTTATCCTCTGGCGTATTTAGGTTGGGGTGATCCTTTTGTTTTGATTTTTTTTGGTTGGGTTCCCGTTCATACAATGTATTACTTGAATACGGGTACCTGGGATCCTTTCTGTTGGGTAGCAGGAACGCAGGTGGGGTTGCTTGCTACTTCTCTAATTGCTCTGAATCATTTTCGGGATCAGAAAGAAGATAAGAAGGCTCAGAAAAAAACGCTTTCTGTGCGGTGGGGGTCTCATGTGGTTCGGTGGGAGATTGCGTTGCTTTTATCCCTTCCTTTTTTAGGAAATTTTTTTTGGCTTGCTCAAGGATGGTTCGCGGCTGGTTTTTTGCCTGTATTGATCTTGGGATTGGCTTGGAAATTGAGCCGTAAGGTCTTTCAAACGCCTCCTGGGGTGATTTATAATCACTTTTTAGGTCAAGCGGCTTTTTTACATTTAAGTTTTGGTAGTTTGTTAGCTTTAGGTTTTTGGTTGGGTCTATGAGTTTTTGGCTCTCAGAAGAGAATGCTTATATTCTCAATCCTGCTTTTTCAGAGATACATAAAAATGAGTTGAAGAAGCTTTTTTTTTGGGGTAATTCGCAAGTTTCAGGGCATCTTTTTTTGGCAACTTCTGGGACAGTGTCTTCAGGGCGTATTTCTTGGGTAGCTTTAAAAAAAGCGTGTTTTTTAAATTCTGCTAGGGCTGTTAATGACCATTTAAAGGTGAGTTCTTCTGATCATTGGCTTCATGCTCTTCCCGATTTTCATGTCGGAGGATTAAGTATTTATGCTAGGGCATTTTTGAGTAGCTCGGAAGTGATGAAACTTCCTTCTTGGAATCCTGAGGACTTCGTGAAACAAGCTTCTCAGGCAACGCTCAGTGCGCTTGTACCGACTCAGGTTTATGATTTAGTGACACGTGGTTATCAGGCGCCTTCTTGTTTGCGTGCTATTTTAGTGGGCGGGGGGGCGTGTAGTTCGGCATTGTATCGAAGGGCATTAGATTTAGGTTGGCCGCTTTTACCAACCTATGGCATGACAGAAACCTGTTCGCAGGTAGCTACTGCTACTTTAGGTAATCCTGAGCTTCAGGTGCTTTCTCATGTGCAGGTGCGTGCTTGTCCTGAGGGTGTTTTGGAAGTTCGAGGTTCTTCGTTACTGACAGGTGTCTTTTTTTGGAAAGAAGGGCAGCCTGCTTTTGAGGATCCTAAAAGAGAAGGTTGGTACCGTTCTGAAGATCGAGGGGAAGTTTTAGGCTCTCAGCTAGTCGTGCATGGTCGTTTGGGAGAGTGCTTAAAGATTGCTGGAGAAAAAGTTCAAATTCAGGCTTTACGTGCTCTTTTGCAATCGGTTTGTCTCGAGGAGGGGGTTTTTCATCCTATGGAGTTGGTAGCTATGAAAGATGATCGTTTAGGGCATGCCATGCATCTTTTGGTAGAGCCTGGGTTAGCTGAAGATCAGCTTCAGAAGATCATTCAAGGGTATGAAAGGCAAGTCTTGGGTTTTGAAAGAATAAAACAAGTGCATGTTGCTTCTTTGCCTCGTAATGCTTTGGGAAAACTGGTGGTAAGTCAGGTATCAGCAGGAGTTTTATGACTAGAGAAATATGGTTGATTTTAGAGGAGCTTAAATTACGTAATCCTGGAACGATTCATGAAGCTTTAGGCATTGAGTTTACTGCGAAGGTGAGGATGAGGTGAGGCTCAGATGTCTGTTGATGCAAGAAAGAACCAGCTTACTTTTGAGGATCTTAAAAGGTTGGTGTCGTTTCTGAAGATCGCGGGGGAAGTTAGGCTCTTAGCTAGTACTGGTTCGTTTGGGAGAGTGCTTGAAGATGCTCGAGAAAAAGTTCAAATTCAGCCTTTATGTGCTCTTTTGCAATTTGTTTGTCTCAAGGGTTTTTTTCATTATGAAGTTGGTAGCCATGAAAGATGATCGTTTAGTGCATGTATCTTTTGATAGAACCTAGGTTGACTGAAGATCAGCTTCAGAAGATACCTTGAAAGTTATGAGAGACAAGTAGGGTCTTGAAAGAATAAAACAAGCGCATGCTTGTCTCGTAATGCTTTAGGAAAACTGGTGGTAATTCAGGTATCGTGAGGAGTTTTATGATTTGGAAAACATGGGTGACTTTAGAGGAGCTTAAATTACGTAATCCTGGAACGATTCATGAAGCTTTAGGCATTGAGTTTACTGCGATAGGTGAGGATTATTTAGAGGCTCAGATGCCTGTTGATGCAAGAACGAGGCAGCCTGCAGGTATCTTGCATGGGGGGGCTTCTGTGGTACTTGCTGAGTCGTTAGGCAGTATTGCATCGCATTTAGTGATAGGTCTTGATACGGGTATTTGTGTGGGTATTGAAATCAATGCAAGTCATTTGTCTTCTGTGGGTTCTGGATGGGTTTTGGGGAGAGTCACTCCTGTTCGTTTAGGTCGTACCCTTCATGTGTGGGATATTAAGATTCGTGAGCAATCTTCTCAAGAAAATAAATACACTTGTATGAGTCGATTGACGGTGATGGTTCGGTCCAAGACCTCAAAGGCTGTTTCATGAAAATACCGTCCTTGCTCATATGTGTGGAAAGTCGGTTTGTTGGATTCGTTTTTGTTGGAAGATAAGGATGATGCGAATTTTGAAATTTTTGACTACCTACTGATGCAGATTTGGGGAAAGATGCAAAGTATCCGCTCATTAAGTGGATGGGATAAAAAAAGTTTAGTTTTTAGACAGAATTTATTAATTAAATCAAAATAATAAAAAAATATTCGGCCCCTCCAACCGCGAACTGCATTATTGAGATATAAATTAAAAAACTAGTTATAGTGAGCCAAAAAAATAGGATAGCCTCAAGATTAAAATTGAAGAAGTTTATCATACCAACAGGTTACAATCATTTCAATTTATAAAAAAGGTCACAAATTTACGCGCTGAGAGCAACGAAGACATCAGCGGCTGAGATTGCTCGAATACCTCAATGCCACCCATCTACCATCAGGGTTTACGCATATGACTTGGGCAGGGGATCAGCAAACAAAATCTTCATCAGGTAGCTATTATCCATGGCAGCCATCTTTTGCTTTCTTCTGATGCTTTTTTTTGGGTTCTTTTTTTAAAAGATTCAAAGCCATTTGCCTGAGAAGAGAACAGTTTTTTGCTGATTCTTCAGCCCATTTTTTGTCGCCATCCTCGTTCATCGTCACATCTAAACTCCCATGTAGCTTGTTTTCAACGTGATCGCGGACTTTCTCGTTAAATTCTTTGGCTGATTTTTTTGTGCTG
>Ga0164297_10005414_pt1 | contig 10965 bp, 12 predicted proteins | sample GEODES058metaG_FD_113539 | JGI IMG/M metagenome (GOLD analysis project Ga0164297, IMG submission 113539) | Dystrophic lake water microbial communities from Trout Bog Lake, Wisconsin, USA - GEODES058 metaG | ecosystem: Environmental > Aquatic > Freshwater > Lake | place: USA: Trout Bog Lake...
CCTGGAATGGATCGCTTCAATCAGCCCGGCTGGATTAATCGAGTTTGGACTAGTGATCATTATCGCCGTGCCCACGTTGATGTGGTTGATGCGCGAGATACAAAAGGACTCTGGATGATGCATTGTTGCATCTTTCCGCATACACACAATCCTGCTCCAATTTATGGTTTTGACGTAGTAGCTGGTAAGAACAAAATGACTGGCTGTTTTCATGACTACTCAAAAGCTGGTGATCCCGATCACCCTATGATGCATTGGTTTGCTGAAGAAATTAGCAAATTAGAGTGGCGCAAACCTAGAGCCCTACCCGAATGGGCTACTAACATATTCAGCCCTAGTATGGTTGCTGCGGGCAATGTGCAAGATGAAGCGGAATTAGAGCAAATCTTTGCCATGGCTAAAACTACTTTATCACACTACCTAGAAAATGTTGCTGAAACAAACAATACTGTTGAAGATACTACCTCAGCACAAAACTATTATTGCGAGAATCAAAAATGCAACCCGCATACTCCTAAAGTTATGGCCAGTTTGGGACTAAATGAGGACGATGTGCAAGTTTTCATCCAGGAATGCCTGTTCCCAGAAATAGTATAAATATTGTACTATGCGTATATTAGACATTATTACAGAATCGCCTGTGGACGAAGTAGTCCCTGAGCTGCAAAAACTCGGATATAACGTATCTAAAGTGCGTAGCATTGCCAAAGTAGTAGTTCCAAGAAAAGATCGAATAGCTACCGCTCAAAAGATTGCTCAATCATTACCCGGAGCAACAGTATCTCCAGATGGAAAAGTAGTACATTATAATGGTGCTAAAATTGCAGTTAAACCCGAAGAAGCACAACACGGCGGAACAGCAAAGGAAACAACTCAACGTAATACTATAGATGGTGCAATCAAAGCAGCTATGGGTAATGATGACCATATTATGCTTCGAGTCGGCAAACGAGTAGTTGCAGCCACTGGTGCTATTAAGCCTCAGGGTAATCCTAAAGCTGATGTAGAAATCCTAGATCAATCAGGTAAAGCAGTAGCATGGATTAGCCTTAAGGCACCTAAAGGCCCAGGCGGATCATTTAAGTGGGGCGGATGGCTAAAATACAGAAATCACGATGATATTTCTGACTGGGTTAAAAATGTTATCGCTAAAACAGGCGGTGCTCTTAAACCTAAAGAATCCTATGCTCATCGAATCGATGTAGCAACTAAATTAAAAATAATGTACGGCTCTGATTTTGGTGGAACTCCTGGTGTACATAATGTTGATGAAATTATAATTGGTCATCCACATTTAGAAAAAGTCGGTAAAGTATATTCTCTCAAGGGTGATGTTACACTCGCTAATGGTGACTTACCTCCTGAGCAATACGAACCGATTGCTGTACTAGCGTATCGTCCAGATCGCCACGAAGCAGGTATGAAATTTGCCCGTGCAGAAACAGATGTACCAGCTGGCGGACGTGCCGGCATTAAATCTTTACCACCACAGGATCCCACAGATTATCGCTTTTTAGGCGAATAAGTTCTTAATCTAGAACAAGAAAAACACCTACTTAATTTTTTCCTCTCACGTCTTAAATAATAATAAGACCTAGTGGGAGCGAAAACCATGTCAAAAAGAGTATTATGCCTATTGCTGGCATTATTACCTCTGCCTGCATTAGCAACAACGATTGCTGACTATAGCTTCAAAAGCCCTAGTCTGAATGGTAACGGCTATGGTGCCTACCAAATGGCTATCGAAAACGAGCAGTATACACGCCAACAACAAATTCAGCAGTCTATCCAAGCGGCCGCTCAGGCAAAAATAGCAGCGGATCAAAATACTCCACTAGCTATGTTTTTAACCAACTTGGAATCACGTATCTATGCACAGATTAGCCAGAATGTGGCAACCAGTATGTTTAGTTCAACAGGTGCTCCGCAAAGTGGCAGTATTAATTTTGGCGGAAGTATTATCAGTTGGCAGCCAACAACACTACCAGCAACAGTAGTCGGTGGAAATACGATTCCGGGCGGGCAGGGTATTAAAATGACTATCATTGACCCGACAGGAAATACTTCTGTAATCAATGTACCTTTAGGACAATTTGTTGTACCATGAAGAAATTAATTTTATCTCTATTATTGTTAGGCATGCTAGGCGGATGTGCTGTGTCACAGAAAGTTGGCTTGTATGACTATAAACCAAAGGCTGCCAAAAATGAATTGGATAAAGAACTAAATGAAGTTCCACCACCAAGCAAGGGTAAACTTACTGTAGCAGTCTACAGCTTCCAAGATAAGACAGGACAGCGTAAATCGGTTCCAGGTATAGCTAGTTTTTCAACAGCGATTACCCAAGGCGCTGATGTATTTTTAATTCGCGCACTACAGGATGTGGGACAAGGCACATGGTTCGATGTAGTAGAACGTGGCAGCTTAGATGACTTAACTAAAGAGCGATTGATTATTAAACAGATGCGTGATGCCTATGAAGGACCCGGCGCACAAAAACTGATGCCATTAACCTTTGCCGGAATACTAATCGAAGGCGGAGTCATTGGCTATGACACAGGATTAGAAAGCGGCGGCACGGGCTACAACTGGTTGGGCATCGGCCCAAGCACACAGTATTCAAAAGACATTGTCACTGTTAGTATGCGAGCAGTAAGTGTTAATACTGGCAAGGTACTAGCCACAGTGACCGTTACAAAAATAGTCTTGTCTACATCAGATACTATTGCAGTATTTAAAAGTATAGATCCGGCAGGTGGTAGTATTCTAAGTCAAGTACAGGCATGGAACACTGGCAGCCAAGCAGTAGGTGCAGGTATATTTCAATTTGAATCAGGTATTGTTATAAACGAAGCAACGACATTAGCATTGAAGTCAACTATTGAAAGTGCAGTAGTTGAATTGATTAAGGAAGGACAACGTAAGGGAGTATGGGACTATAAATTTCCGTTTCCTGAAACTAAATCCTGGTATGATTTTAGCAGTAATGCAGCACCGGTGAAAACTGAAGTTCAAAAAGATTCGCCGATAGCAGTATCACCAGCAGTACCCAACAGTAGTGGAAAAGGAAATGCTGATATTCCATTGGGATTGTCAAACACACAGAAAGATGTGTCAGCGGATGAGGCAGCGAAGTTAGGGGTAGTAAAAAAATAAGAAAGGAAGGGTAGTAGCGAAAATTAAAGGAGCAGAGACTCCAGGAGCGAACTGAGCAACAACTCAGTTCTGTAGTGAAAATGAAAAAAAGTCTAAAAGGCGCTGGCGTGTTGTCGAGAAAATTACACGCAATGCTGGTGGTGGCTGGAATGCTCTCATTGGCGTCTGCTTACGCAGGTGACAATACTATCTACATTAATCAAGCAGGTAGTAATGACACTATTGGTGTAACACAGAATGGAGCAGGTAATGCTGTTGAAGGTATACAGGGTACAGGAACTGGAGCAACCACTCCGGCGAATATACAAGGTAATAACCAGACTATCAGTATTAACCAAGTTGGTACTGGTAATACCTTGCAGTTTGGTATCAATACCACAGTGGCCAACGGCAAAACTGGCAACAATTACTCATACAGTGTAACTGGTAACAATGCCACTGCTGTTATCAACAGTAATAATGATGGCAGTGCTACTAGTGCTAGTAATAATATCAGCATAACACAAACTGGCGATACTGCCAATGCCAACATTAATCTAACAGGTACAGGTAATAACTTTACTGCTGTAACTAGTGGCGGGGCAAGCAATAGTGTAGTGGCTAATATCAAAGGTGCAGGCGCAACTGATAACATCACTATGACTGGCGGTGCCAGTAACAGTTTTACTACTAATCAAGGTGTAAACACAGCAGTGGTAAGTGGTACTAACATTACTGTCAACACTAACGGTGCTGGCAACACATTCAGCATTAACCAAGATGGTGGTACTAATGGCAACACTGTGACTGTAGGTGGCTATAGCAGCAACTCAATAACACCAACAACTACATCAGTAGGATCTAGCAACTCGATAACTGTAGCACAGTCAGGTGGTTACGACAATACGTTTATTCTAGGTTTAACTGGCAGTAACAATACATTTGGTGTTACACAAACAGGTACAGCCGGTAATAACACTACCAATATCCAAAGTAACGGTAGCAGTAACACATGGACAATTCATCAGACACATTAATTGGATTGGAGGATAGATGAACGTATGGAAGTCAGGCTTATTCGCGGTATTATTCAGTACCTCACTGACTACAATGTCAGCGGTAGGAACTATCACGGAACAAGCCAGCGCACCAGCTACCATTCAGAGGGCAAAAAGTCAGTTAACTGGCGCCAAGGGTGTTGGCGTAGAAATGGCGGATGCAATCAATACCAAGCAGGGCAAGGTTGGAATAGTATTTTCTGACAACACCAAAGTCCAGGTTAATGAAAATTCAAAGTTAGTTATCGATGAATTCGTCTATGATCCAAAAAATAAAGATGCTAGTAAACTGGCTCTTAACATGGCAAGTGGAACCGTACGTTATGCTAGCGGTGCTATTGCTCATAACAATCCTAATCGGGTAGCAATTAATACTCCTACTGCTACTGTGGCTGTGCGAGGTACTGATTTTACTGCTACAGTAGATGAACTAGGTGAAAGTACCTTTATCCTACTGCCGTCTTGCCCACGTACTAACATGATGCCAGACGAAATAGAACGACAGTGCAAGACAGGAATTATTGATGTTATCACAGATGCTGGCAAGGTAACTCTGGATCAGGCATTTCAAGCAACCAAAGTTGTGGCTCGTAATCAACCTCCATTGAAACCTGTAACGATTAAACTTAATGAAGATGCCATTGGTAATATCTTAATCCTAGCACCGCCTCAAGAAATTAATAATGCCCGTAAGCAGTATGAAGAAAATAAAAATATGGCTGCTAGTGCATTAAGCCAAAACTTTTTGCAGGGTGTAGATTTAAGCAGTGTGTTAGCAGAACAAAATGCCACTTACTTGAATAATGCTCTACAGCGTAACTTCTTGGATCAAGACTTCCTGGCTAATATTTTATCCTTACTGAATGAACAGCTATCACAAGAGTTTGGCAATTTATTGAAACCTAAAAATGCACTACTACCAGACTATACCAAAGCCAGTGGTGTAGTAGCTACAGTGGATGCTATCAATGTTGAACTGTGCCGCAGTGACAGTGCTAGTAATACTAGCTGTATCACTACACCTAAAACACAAAACTCAACTGTGACACAAACACAAAGTGAGAATGTGGCATTTAAGAATCGCATCAATGCGGGCAACAATACTTTCATAACTACCAAGCAGAATTAAGATGAAATTTACCGCTTATCTATTAGTTGCGTTTTTACTTGCTGGTTTGGGATATTGTAATAAAACCCAAGCAGACGGAGTTGCTGGTTGGACATATACTACCTATTATGGCGGTGGACCTAGTCCTAGCATTGCCAACCGAACTGTAGATACTACGGGTGTAACCACATCAATCAATTATGACTGGGGCGGTGGTTTAGTCTTAGACAGTAGACTATACGACGGTGTAATTATACACTTTCAAGGATACTTACAAGCACCTACCACAGGTACCTATTACTTTGGAGTAGCCAGTGACGACGGTAATCAGTTAACCATCAACAATACTGTAGTGACTGCCTGTTGGTGCGAACAAGGTACCACATTTAGAAGCGGCAGTATCTATCTCACAGCCGGACAAATAGTTCCGGCGGATATTTGGTATTATGAAAACGGTGGAGGTGCTGCTGTGCAGTTTTATTGGTATACTAATGGCAATTGGCAAATTGTACCAACTAGTATGATGGCTACCAGTGCTAGTTATTGGGGACCTAGTGTTACCGGTACAGGCAGCGGTACTATTACTACTACATCAACATCAGGATCAACAACATCAACTTATAGCCAGCCGGTGACTATTACCTACTATAGCGATGGCTCGCAGACTACTACCAACAATGGAAGTGCAACTTTAATTAGCACAACTACCACTGGTGGATCTAGTACCATTACTAGCACACAACAACAAATGATTAACACAGTAGCATCACGCATGCCCGGATTGACTAACAACTCAATTTATATTAATCAAGCAGGTAACGGAGATACTATAAAAATTACTCAAGCAGGAGCAGGTAATGTTATAGATGGTGCTACTAGTACCAGTAACGGTCCTGGATATACTACAGCAGCACCTATTACAGGTGGCGGCAATAAAATTACCATACGGCAACAGTCAAATAATAACATAATAGATCTCACTGCAACAGGCGGCAATAATACACTGAATTTAAATCAGGGTACTGATGCCAACGGTAATACTACCGGATTGGATCAAGGCGGACATTATCAGTTTGACTATATCAATGGATCCGGTAATCAGATAACTGTGGTGCAGGAAAATACATCAACCAATGCTGGACAGTTTAGTAGTCTAGCAGTAGTTGGTAATTTAAACACTGTAGGCATCACACAAACAGGTAATGCTCGTAATCAATTGTTTGCCACTGTAAATGGTAACAGCAACTCAATTACTACAACGCAAACAGGTACTAGTGCTGGATACATCAATATTTCAGCATCAGGTAATGGCAATTCAGCAGTGGTAAATCAAAGCAATACTGGTGCCACTGGCAACAATAATGCATCAATTACATTAATAAACAATGGTGCACCTGCGAGTGTTAATCTAACACAAACTGGTGGACAGAATTATTCAGTTACACAATCGTGTGTAACCACATGCGGCACTATAACAGTAAAACAGGGGAATTAATCATGAGAGCGAACATGAGATTTTTTAAACTATGGCGTAAAGGTAGAAATACTTCCGAATATAATTTATTGGAAGAAGATATCTGGCAGTATGTACAAGCCCACAACGGAAGTATGGAAATTGGCAAGTACACTATAGAATTTCGAGTGCCAGAAAAGTATGCTGATTTTTTATTAATGAAACATCCTGAGATAGAGGAGACTACAGAAGAATGGGTACAATAATAGCACAGATACTAGGCGGTGTATTTGGTTTTGGAGTAGCTTATGCGATACATCGTATTGTAGAACTACCTTATGAACGTAGTACAGCAGAAGCTAGAGTCAAGTATCTAGCAGAAATGGAAGAACTACGTCAAGCAAAACTTGCAGCAATAAGAAAACAAACAACTTCAGGAGCGAAGAAATGAAATTAAAAAAATTAGCAGTAATAGCAGCATTACTGTGTAGCACAGGAGCATTGACATATACTGTTGGATTTTAAGGTCGTCTATCTCCGGGTGCCCCAGGAAAGTAGATTCGCTCCCTACGATCCAGTTCCGCAAAGAATAAAGCATCCGGAGACCCTAATACTTATATCGAAATTGGGACCGTTTAGGTCCCTTTTTTGTGGCTAAATATTTGATGTTGAAAAAAATACTAACTAGTCCGTGGACTGCCCTACTTACCCTGGCTTTAGTAGTAGGATTACGTGTAGCAGATCCTTCTTTTGTAGAAAGTGTTCGCCTGCGTTATTTTGATACACTAGTTACTAGTAAAGCCGAAGAAACTATCGGAGTTAGTGTTGTAAACATAGATGAAAAGGCCCTAGAAAAATACGGGCAATTTCCTTTTTCGAGAGACATATATGGAAAAATTATTACCGATTTGTACAGTCGCAACGCAGGTCTTGTTGTATTTAACGTGCTCACTCCTGATCGTGATCGCCTTGGTAGAGATGCGGATTATATAGCTGCTCTAAAACGATATCCAACAGTACTGCCTAGCATTGGTAGCACACAGTCACGCAATACTCCCCGTGTCCCGGGCAGTGTTGTAATAGGACCCTATGCAGAACAATTTGTCGATTATCCCGGAATTATTGCAAATATTCCCGGAGTAGAATCTGCTGCGGTAGGGGTTGGATTGGTTAACACACTGCCCGAGATTGACGGTGTTGTACGCCGTATGCCTCTTGTAGCAAGCAGTCAGGGAAAATTATATCCTAGCCTTGCTATGGAAACCTTGCGTGTTGCGGGTACTGACACAACGTTCCAAGTTAAGATAAATGAGAATGGCGTTGAAAAAATGCGTATTCCAAAGTTTGGTCCTGTTGCTACAGACAGTTTATCACGCATCTGGATTGACTGGTCACTAGTACCAGAGCATTACAGTTTAACAGATTTGCCTAAGGATTTTGAAGGCGATATTGTCATTGTAGGTGTAAGTGCGCAAGGGCTTGCTAATCCTGTTGCTACTTCAAAAGGCGAAATACTTCCACAAGACCTACAAGCAAGTGTATTGGGCACTGTGATTGCTAACAAGGATCGTCCAGCGATTACCCGTCCAGACTGGGCAGAAGGTGGTGAAGTATTACTACTAGTAACTCTAGGTGTTTTATTAATCTTTTTATCAAGGTGGACTTATGTTGGACTTCTTAGTGCAGTTGTTATTATTGGTAGTAGTATTCCCCTTTCTAGTTTTCTGTATAAGACTGATGCTTGGCTTATCGATGTTACTAGTTTGGTTTGTGGGCTTGTGCTTGTTAGTCTCCATACTTACGGGGTCAAGTTTGTAAGCGAGTTCTTACAAAAACAACAGATCAAGAAACAGTTTGGTAGTTATGTTAATCCTACTATTGTAGAACGTCTACAGAAAGATCCTAGTCTAATCAAACTAGGGGGTGAGCGTAAAGAACTTTCAATCGTGATGACCGACTTACGTGGTTTTACTACACTGGGTGAATCATTTGGAGATGACGTAGAGGGTCTTACACAAATTATGAATGATTACATGACAGCATTATCTGTGCCAGTGTTAAAGAACGACGGCACACTTATAAAGTTTATTGGCGATGCAAGTTTACACGTACACGGTGCTCCATTAGATGATGCCAATCATGCTAAAACTGCTGTTCGTACAGCACAGGAAATGATCGAAGCTATTGCCGAGTTTAATAAAGAACTTGTTGCTAGTGGACGTCCCCCAGTAGGTATGGGTGCTGGTGTAAACACAGGAGAAACCTTAATCGGTAACATTGGTGCTAAGACTAAATTTGGTTACGATGTATTAGGTGATAGTGTTAGTACTGCTGCCCGTTTAGAAGGCCAGACTAAAGGTTACGGTGTACTACTAATCATAGGACCACGCACTGCTGAATTAGTTAAAGATGAAATTCCAGTTGTAGAGCTTGATTGTATTGCTGTTAAAGGTAAGACTATTGGATTAAAGATTTATACTCCGGGTCAGAATACAAAAGAACATGAACAGTTCTTAGATTTATACTATCGTGGGCAATGGACTAAAGCATTAGGATTAATTGAGTCTTGCCAAAAAGCAAATCCTAATCTAGTTGAATACTATCACAAGATGTCAGAAAGATTAAAAGACGGTGTCCCAAGCAATTGGTCGGGCACCTACGTTGCTACCTCAAAGTAATTTTGGCAAGTCCTACTAGGCTGAATAAGCGTAGCCACATATAACCGATATCAAATTCAAACCAACGACGACTTAGTTTTACACTGGCTGGATTAATGTGATGGTTGTTGTGTAATTCTTCCCCACCGATAATAATACCCCAAGGAACTATGTTACGGCTTTGATCTTTAGTATCACCGTTCTTATAACCCCACCAATGCCCTACTCCGTTAATCACTCCTGCCGCCCAAAAAGGGATCCATGCAAGTTGTATACCCCATATGACAAATCCCCACAGACCAAATAACAATAAGTTTATAACCAGCATTAAGAGAATTCCGTAGAAATTATATGGGGTATACAAATTACGTTCAATCCAGTCATTAGGTGTGCCTTTGCCATAGCTCATTATAGTTTGAGTATTTTTGCCTTCCTTGACATAGTACATTACTCCGCGAGATAGAATATTCCAAAAACCAAATACATGTGGAGAGTGCGGATCACCCTCTACATCACTAAATCTATGATGTTTACGATGTATAGCTACCCACTGGCGAGTAATCATACCAGTAGTTAACCATAACCAGAATCGCATAAAGTGACTTAGAATCGGGTGAAATTCTATTCCTTTATGTGCTTGTCCCCTGTGCAAAAATAAAGTCACACATACTATGGTAATATGTGTGACCAATAATGTATAAATTAACAAAAACATTAAGCGTATGTTTCTGTAACGTCCGGTGTTACGATATGTTGAAGTTCACCCTCTGGGCTGTATACTTTAACTGTATGAGCTTCGCTATCATTAGCGTGAGCAATAGCTTCTTCTAATGTATCAAAGAATTGCTCAACAGTGTTTAATACACCGTTTAGCCAGAAATGTGATCTTACGTGATGTTTATTGTGATGACTCATTTTAATTTCCTTTATGCGTATGTTGCATAGTTATCAGAAACAGTAATCGGAGATAAATTATCTATAATTTCTCCAATTTCGTTATAAATTTTAATAGATTCAGCACCAAATCTTGTAGAAGCAAAAAGCTGTGCTTCCTCCAAAGAATCAAACTCTTCTTCATGCACTCTCAATCTACCAGCGTGCCATCTATGTGTCCTAACTCTATGTTTCATAACATTCTCCTAACTGAAGTATTTAGTCCAAATTTTTTCAGTCTTGTTAGTGTAGTGTGTTAGACTCCACTGCTGAGTTTTAACATTTAACTGTGGCCATTTATAGGCAAGATGTAGTTTTTGAATTATATCTTGGCTATCGTTTGGATCGGCACTAAAGTGTTCAATAGCCCAAGGAATTTCATCGTGATTGCCGATCAGTGGAATACCTTGACTGATTAGGTCAGCACCCACAATGTTAAATGTTTCGCTAAGATTGCACTGTAGACCTATGTCCATTTCTGAGCATAATTCTAGAAACTCTTCTCTAGGACGCCATTCGTGATTTATCAGTTCATGTCCTCGACCGTGTATCTGCTGGAACACACTTTTTAAATTCTTAATAACTGGACCACCTTGCATTTCAATTCGACCAGCATTTACA
>Ga0164297_10005418_pt1 | contig 10963 bp, 12 predicted proteins | sample GEODES058metaG_FD_113539 | JGI IMG/M metagenome (GOLD analysis project Ga0164297, IMG submission 113539) | Dystrophic lake water microbial communities from Trout Bog Lake, Wisconsin, USA - GEODES058 metaG | ecosystem: Environmental > Aquatic > Freshwater > Lake | place: USA: Trout Bog Lake...
ATTGCATGTATCACTTGCTCCCATCCGCTGAAGCGCGTTGAAAGACATACGTGCACGAGAGTAGTAGCATTGGATCGCGCGCAGCTGTGCAGAACATCGTAGAATGCCGACACGTGTCGCTGACGCAAGCCTGGTGACACTTGGGAGGTGCTCGCAGCACAGAACACGCGTCCGTGCATCACACGCCCGTGCTGCGCATGCGTCAGCAGCAGCACGGCCGCTGTGTGCACCCGGGCGGCGCTATTCCCGGGCGAGCACTGTGCGCAGCAGCGTGCGCTCGAGTGCCACAGAGGCTGAGACGCTGAGCGAGGAGCGACGGCGCCTTGAGCGCAGCCTCGCTGCCAGTCGCCTGGCTGTGGAGACTATGGGTGAGCGCATCGTGGACGCCGAGCAGCTGCGCAGCACAGCCAAGCACCGGTGCGTTGGCCACCCAGGCAGCACTTCTGTGGTGTGCCCTGCTGTGCCGTGCATTGCGCGCCCACCCCGCCTCGACTGCACCCCCAGCGCCGTGTCGCCTGACGCGGAGTGCTACTACGTGCCACACGCAGTGCAATTGTGGCCTCCTGGTGGCTCCTCCAGGCCGCAGTGGCTACCGAGGTTGGGCTTCAGTTGTTCACTGGCGAGACCACTCCGCTGGCCTGCGCAGCCGCCACCGTGCTAGCCTACCTCGCGGCAGACTTGGGGAGCGGCGTGTTCCACTTCTTCGTTGATAACTACGGTGCGCACCACTGCCGCAACGGGCAACGAGGCGCAACACAGCCGTCTGACTTGGGCACACCCCAGGCGACAAGCGCACGCCTGTGCTTGGCAACATCATCGACGCGTTCCAGGGCCATCACAAGTGGCCGCGCACAATCGTGCAGCGCGAGTTCTGCAACAATGTGCACGGCCTGTGCGCCCCGCAGCTGGCACCCCTCCTCCTCCTGGCGCTCGTGCCCCTCGACGCGGGCTTGTCTGCGCCCATGCGCGCTGGCCTGGCCGTGTTCGCCTTCTTCACGGCAATGTCTCAGCAGACGCACGCGTGGAGCCACAGCCTGAAGAGCGAGCTGCCCGCGGCGGTGGTTGCTCTCCAGAGTGCAGGCCTCATCATCAGTCGCAAGGCGCACGGGGCACACCACCTGCCTCCGTTCCAGGGCAACTACGCCATCGTCAGCGGCGTGTCGAATGCATTGCTGGACGCCCCTTGGGCGCTGCCTGCGCTGGAGCGATACATATACGAGACCACAGGAGTTGGGCCCCGGTGTTGGGATGAGCCGCCTCTGGACTGGGTGTCTAGCGACGCTCCCGACGAAGAGTGATTAGAATAGCAAACTAGCAACGCGCGCGCTTCATCTCTCTGTCGCGTCTAAACGTCCTCGTGGCAGCAGCTGTGTACGCGTCTGGCAAGACGTGGGCCCTCAATCCGGGCGATGGCGCGTTTTACGGCCCAATGCACTTGAGCACCTCGCGCCGAAGTGGGCTGTCCTCGAACAGACTCACCACGAGGGCCGCCAGCTCCTCAGAGGAGAAGCCTTGCGTCAACCCCGTGCGCTGCCGCGCATCAGCCCCAATGTCACGCAGCGGCGCATCCAGCAATACGCGCAGTTTGCGAAGATGCTGCCAGCCGTCACCTGCTGTGGCATGACCTTCAGCAGCGCCGATGGCGGCATCCAGGACAACGCCCAGCGCAGTGCAATCATCCGCGCTGATGTCTTGGACGCAGAGCACGCCATCGCACACAGCGCGGCCGAGTGCGTGCCACACCTGGCCTGAGCATCGGGCTGCTGTTTTCGCGGGAAGCATGTCGTGAGCCAGCGCCACGAAGCGGGATGCCAAGTGAACAGCACCGACGAGGGTGTCACGTAGATGGCCTTGGTTGCTGCTCGCTTGGTCGAACACAGCCTCGCCCAAGGAGCTGCACACGTCGGTGCATGCCGCTGCTACTGCTCCTTGAAGGATAGACTCACCCGCGGTGCGCACAGCTGCGGCGACGCCGGCCAGCCCGCTCATCTCACTCTCGTGTCCTCTGTTCAGGAGACTGAGGCCAAGGAGGCGCCAGGCGAGCAGCGCGTGTGCGTTTGCGCACAGCATCGCCCCTCCAGGAGTGGCTACTGCCGCGTGATGGTGGGGCGCGAGACAGCATGCTGTGTAGGTGAGCACCAGGTCAGCCGCAGTGGCGTGCCATGCCGCCGTTGCTCCGGTGCCGTGTTGCTCCGCTGTCAGGGCATCAAGCAGGTGGGCCACCTGGAGAGCCCCAGCAGGCACTTGACACGTCTGGAAGCACGCTGCAGTTGGCGACTGCACTGCTCCAGGGACTGCGCAGCTGAGGCAGTCTTGTCGCCAAGGCCCGCCGACGCTGCAGGGTGCTCCACTCACGCCCGTCATATCATCGCATGCGGCCTTCCTCACTATAGCTAGTTGCGCGGCACGCGCTTTGTGCCTCTGCGCTTGCCACGTGCTCTGTACTATGTAGGTGGCTGTCTGCGAGTCGATTTCGCATGGCGATGCCCACATTCGATCGACCTCTGTGGCTGCATGCATCGCATCGTCCTGGCCTTCAGGGTGCGCGGCTGCGCACTGCGCTGCCCAGGCAGAGATGTGTGGATGCAGCACATGTCGCAAGGCGGTGCTCAGCGCGGTGGCGGCGTCTGGAGTGTCCGGGGCCACGGGCTGGGACAGGAACCAGGCAAGCAGAGGCTGCAGCGCCCGCAGCGCATGACCGGGCGAAGCGCACGCGTGCTGACGCCGAGGCCGCCGAGCACAGGTGGTGCATTCGCCGCTGGATGAGTGGCCGGTGTGCGTCTCCACCTCCCACGAGGCGCTGTCTTGCATCAGGGGAGCGCACAGGGTGGCCACCAATGCCTGGGCCACTCTCTGGGAGGCCGCATGCACCGCAGAGTCTGCAGACGCGCAGCAGAGTGCACGCCACAGGGCAGACCAGGACTCGGGGGTGGCGGCAGTGGCGGGGCGCAGCACGAGGCTGAGTTCCGTCTCGCCTAAGCGCACTCTGCTGTCCAACTCACGTGATGCCGCCTCCGCAACGGCGGTGCGCATCGCGCAATGCGTTGCCGCCAGGGCGTGTCGCTCGGTCGTGTTCGAGGCGGGCAGTGAGGCCACCGCGGCTGCGCAGGACGCAAGAAGCGAAGTCGCCTTGGTCAGCTGGCCTCGCGCAAGGCACTCCCGACACGCTCGCTCCGCGTCTGACACCGCCTCGGTGGCAGTGCGTAGCGCCAGGGCGTCAGCTTCGCGTCGAGCAGCCGTCACAGCGCGGGCGTGAGCTGCTGCCAAGGTGCGCAGCTGCTGGGCCTCACTCCACCGCTGGCCGCTGGCGGAGTCGTGCTGCGGCAGGAGCGTGAGCGCCTCGTCTATGGCCACATCAGCGTCGCTGTCGCTTCTTCCTCCGGCGCTGTAGTGGGCAGCCACGGCGGCATACAGTGACTGCTGGGCCTGGGTGCGTGGAAGGCAGACAGTGAGCGCGCCACTCGTTGCATGCTTCGCACAGTGAGCATTTACCACTCACCGCATCTGTCTGGACACGCAGCGTGTGGCATGCCTCCTGCAGGCGCTGCAGAGAGTGCTCAGCACCGGGGGGAAGGACGGCGTCCAACAACAGCTGCGACCTCTCCATGACACTCAATTCAATGCCACGCATGCGCAACCATGAGCTTGTATCCAGACCAGCGCTCCAGGCGACGGGAGCGCACTGTGGACGCCGGGCGGGGTAAGTTACCTGCCGGCGTGTGCGGCACACGCGCGACCTCCGCGAACAGCACGGCGCGACGCCCCTGCGGCAGCCCCATGGATGGCGAGCCCGACGATTGGCCAGCCTCACACGAGGCTGCCAGTGCTTTGGACTCGTCTCTGCGCTGCGGCATCTGCCAAGACTTCTACACCACGCCGCTGCGGCCTCAGTGCCAGCACGCCTTCTGCAGTAAATGCCTGCGCAGCTGGGCGAGTGGGAAACCCAACCCGGTGTGTCCGACGTGCAGAAAGGTGCGACTGGGCACAGCTCCCGCCATCTGCACCCCCGGAATCTGCCCACCAGCACGGCTTGCCTGCCCGAAGCTGCGCAACTCACTGCGGTCGCCCCTCGCCTGCACACACCCTGCTCACAGCCGGTGGACCCGCAGCAGCTGTCAGTAGACCCTGTGCTACACGCCGTAGCAGACGCCTTTCGGCGAGCACGGCCAGCGCTGCTGAGTGCTGTGACCGCGCCAACGCAGGCGGTGCCCGCGCAAGAGCCTCCACCTGTGACCGTGGTAGAGCCTCGACCAGCGACTCGCGCGTCTTTGCGCGGGCGGGCCGCGTCGCAGCCCCTGGCTGGGCCTGCAAAACCGGCCTGTGCTCTCGAGGACGGCGCACTCGGGACGGCGTCCCACCCCGTGACCATAGACGACGACGACGACTTCAAACCGCCCGCCGCGAAGAAGAGGTCGGTCGATAGGAGCGGGAGCAAGCACGTGGAGTGCCCCTTCTGTCAGCAGCGCATTTCCAGGCATTTGATAGAGGACCACGCGAACCGATGCCTCGATAGACAGGCGCAGCAGGGTGCACGCATGGAGGTGGTTCACGGCGCGGTGTCCAATGAGGAGGAGCGCAACACAGAGGCGAGGCGTGCGCAGAGGCCTGCACCTGGAGGTGGTGGCTCCAGCGCCGCTGTTCCCCCGCTGCCAAAGATTGCGTTCAATTTCATTTCCGCGAAGGGACTGTGGGAGTATTGCAAGACGTGGAACCTGCTGCTCTCAGAGGAGAAAGCGAAGCAGCCAAAGGCCGATGCCAAGCAAATGTTTGAGCAGCGCTGGACGGCATTCATGACGGAGTGCGCTGTGGAGACGGACAAGCATAACACCACGGGCCAGGCGCCTAGCTGGGAGGCTGCGGCCAAGAGAGTGTTGCGCGATGTGCGCGCCACACGAACAGCAGCTCTTGCCACGCACGCGTTCTTCGCGTCACCGGTGGCTGCGCCTAGGAAAGACTAGAGTGCCCCTGTGTCATGGCGCAATCGTTAATCATCGACAGGTGATATCACCGTCGTTTTACCTCGCCCCCAATCACCCTCCTCCCAATCGCTATTATCGCTGACACCCTCATCCTCCTCGTCACCTTCATCCTCTTCCTCTTCCACGTCATCCTCGTCCCCGGGCGGAGTCCTGCTTGGCTCAGCCCTGCTCTGCTCCTCTGCGGCCGCGAGCCAGAGCCTCTGAAGCACCGCTGCCCTCGCTGCCTGCGGATCAGCTGCGCTTGCAGGCGGGAGTGGTGGCGGGTTTCCGTCGCCCACGTCTCTAAACAGCGCCTCCGCGTCCTTGAGGCCGCCTTGCAGGACGTGGCAGAGGAAGATGACGCAACTACCGATGATGTGGCGCGGACGCAGCGTGTTGTGGCCCTGGCCCTCGCCGACGAGCAGCTGCCGGCAATCGCCCGCCCAGGCAGCGGCCAGCTGCTGGCTATGACTCGGGTAAATGAGCTCATCCTCGTTGGCATGCACGAACACAGCGGGCTGGTAGCACTCCGCCGCCGCCGCCAGTGCGTCAATGGCGGCAATGTCGACACCAGTGCGTCTCCGGATGGAGGTGCGCAGCGCCAGGATGGCGGCGCTGACCAGCACTGTGGGTGCCTCAGCCACTATATCGCGCGCAACGATGTCCCGAATCAGGTCTGTCAGCCGCGCGAAGGGCGAGTCCAGCACGCAGCCGGCGATGCTGAGATTGGTGCGCGCGTACAGGACGGCGGTGACGGCGCCCATGGAGCGCCCCCACAGTGCAATGTGACTCGTCCGCCCCTGGATGCGCAAAAAGTTGACGACCGTGTCCAGGTCCCCACACTCGCGGGCGCCGAGCGTCACAAGGTCGCCCTCGCTCAGGCCGCTGCCGCTGAAGTCGAAGCAGAAGCACCTGGACCAAAGGAAAGAGCTCTGTCAACTCACTGGCACCCAAAGCGACGCGGCCGGAGGCCAAGAAGCGTACGAAAAGACGCGCTTGCATGCAGGCGCGCGTGACGCACGTTATACCACGACGAAGGAGGGCGAAGGCCACCACATTGGCGTCCACCCTGCAGCCTGCGTTGCCGTGCAGGTAGATGACCGCCGGCAGCTGCTTGTCGTTCTTCCAGCTGTCGCACGGTATGTAATGGCTGCACACAAGCAGCAAGTCACGCGAGTTGCGCAGCTGCAGGGGTGCGCAGAGGGTGGTTCAGAGGGTGCAGCCGGAGGGACCTGGAGAAGTGCAGCAAGACGCACACCTCAATGTCCATGCGGAAGCACCGCAGCGGGTGGCCATCGACGCCAGTGACGGTGAACTCGCCGTCGTGCGAGCCCAGCAAGTCCTCGCGCGTGTACGAGTCGCTCCGGGGTGGTCTCAGCACAAGGTTCTCCACCGCTTGCCACGAGTTGAGAGTCACCGCATCCCCCATGGTAGCGCGTCTGCCGTGTGTTTACACCGTGGGCGTCAAAGTACCGCGGTAATGGCAATGAGAGGGGGGCACAACAGTGCCAACGTGTCCTGACGAGCTCCTGTTCGCCGGAACGCGATGGAGAGCGCCCAGCATGTGGAGGCGCCCCTGTTGTCTGTAGAGCCCGGACTGGCGCTGCTTGCGGGCGCGACATCGAGAGAGGTGTTGCAAGCAGTTGTTGCAGACGCTTTCACGTGTCGCCACCAAGGCTGGACACGCGACAGACGAAGGCGTCTGGTGCAGGAGTTGAGCCTGCCTGACGACGCTGCTGCACAGTCGCTGCTTGAGGCGCTGCGACACTTGTTGACTGTCGCTTTGCAGCTTGGTGAGAGCACAGTCGAGCCTGCAGAGCGACAGCTGCTCCTTGAAGCCGCGTTCAGCGACCAATTCCCACGCAAACTGCGCTTGCGCATCGTGACTGCGGTCATGAGTGCTTTGCCGGGCTGGAAGGAGGCCACTGTGCAGTGCGCTGTGAGTGTTCCACGGCTGCTCGACGTGCACAGTGGCGTGTCCGCCGTCCTGCTGGGAGACACCACCGCATGGTTGAAGCTGCGCATGGAAGGCGTAACGGTGCACGCGAGCCAAGTGCCCGAGCCCAGGGAGGTGCACATCAGTGTTGACAGAGCAGCCTTGGCTGCTGCGATTGCTTCCGCATCCACGCTGCGGGCGCGGCTGTCGGCCATAGCTGAGCAGCAGACATGAGACTACGGTCTGTTATGACATCTGCTTCGTGGAAAGGAGCACAAGGAAGCCTTGTTTTCCCAACAGGATCTCATTGAGGAAGGACAGCCCCGCCACCCACACAATGGGCGACACGTCGACTCCCCTGATGAGTGTGGACAGGAGGGCGGTCCCCGAACGCAGTCAGATGGTCGCCGTTGCACAGCACCTGCGGCATACACAGTCGCACCCGACAGGGGTGATGATCTTCCTCGTCGGCGCCAACAGCGGCTCGGTCGGAATGTACACCAGGCTCCACGGGAAGGCGTCGTCCTTGATGTTGGGGTACCAGGTCATGACGATCCTGTCAACAGGAAGGACCAAGCACCGGCTGGGAGTGAGTCCTCCACCGTAGACGGCGATACAGAGACTCCGCCAGTGCCCACCTGATGATGAAGAAGAGCGTGCCCACGGAGAGTAGCGGCCCCAAGCCGCTGGCAACCACACTGGCCTGAGCCGGGTCCAGCGCAGCCATAAACAGGGGCAGCTCTGCGAGCGGCGCCGACGAGGAGTGTGCGACACTGGGCAACGCGGCGCTTCGCGCGGTGCTACTGACACTGTCAAGCAGACTGTAGCGCGCTATCACCGTCCGCCGTCCCCGACACTGTTGTCGTCTCCCTCGAGCACTGCACTGTGTCTTGCTGCGGCTCAGCCGCAAGCCGCTGACTGTCACTCCGCCATGGTGACACGGCAAGCAATGCATGCTACTGTGAAGACGGGAGTGGACACAGCGGATGTGCTGACGTAACTTTAGACTCGCTGAGCGATTTCACATCACCTTTGCGGGGGCCAATGCAGCGCAGGCATGCTGTGGCGTGCAGACCGCGGACGCTCAACATAAGGCAGGAAAGCAGGCTGCGACGGCCCGAGCGCGAGGGAGTTGAATCGAGGGCTGAGCGGATCCAGGTGGTTGTCTTGTGCCCCGACGCCAGAGTGTACGGCCAAATCGCAACGTTTGCCGGCAAAAAACATGGCGAAATCATCATCGTAGGCGGAACAGCGCAGCTCGTGAGATGCCAGGTGCATTCTGCACGCGTCAAAGTGGGATGCACCAACGCCAAGGGCATGCAGCAACTCCGGCGGCTCTCTCCCGCACTGCACCCGCATCGCCGGCGCTGGAGCACCTTCGTATCGAGCCAGCTGCTCTGCGAAGCGCCAAGCTGCATCCGCGAAGGCCGGGGCGCATGCGGCCCCGTGCCACACAAAGGTGGGACTCCCTCTGTGATGGATGACAAAGGCGGCACGCGCATCCAGCAGAGCAGCCATGCCCAGCACAGCATCGCGGCCGTCGTGGTTGCTGCCCGGTTGAACAGGCACCTGGCGAGGCACCACGTAGCGCGGGTCTGCAGGGCTGTGCGGCTGCATCCGGTACAGACGGGTCATCTCAGGCGAACAGCCCCTTCTCTTCGCCCACTGCAGCAGCTGGCACGCGAACCCCATATTCGGACTCGCCACTCCCCGGATGCTCTTCACCGCGTTGAATGCGTCATCGAAAGTGGCGCCTTGCGTGTGCATCAAGTAGGCAATGCACAGGGCTGCGCTGCGTGACACCCCCTGCGAGCAGTGCACCAGCACGCGCCCCCCGCCGCGGCGCACCGCGTCTAGCCAGTCGCAGGCGTCATACAACACGCACAAGAGGTCCTCCCCGGGGGTGTCCTGCAGCCACAGTGAGAAGTACTGCAGAGCAGGTCCGCCGTCTGCCGCTGTGCCGCCGTGCTGCGGCGGAGACGCCGAGAGCGCGCAACTGGCCTCTGTGACCGCGCCTGAGACTGGACGGAAGTACTCGGGGGACGAGTAGGCGGTGGCATTCAGCACGTGCGTGATGCCCTGCTCAGCCAGCACCTGGCGCGAGCGTGCCACTGCGTCGCTGCCCAGGTACAGGCCGTCCGCGATGCACGAGCACTGGGTGTCGAAGAACGCCATCTTCTCACGACGCACCTGCAGCACAGACGGCGACGGAGTCAAAACAGAGACTGTCGCTGAGTCAAAGGGGCCTTGACCCGAAGCTCGCGTCTGTTCTTCTCTCGCGCCCAGCGCGCCGCTCGGAACGCACCTGCTGCTCACTCAGCGTGCTGTCATCTGGCCGAGAAGCAAGCGCCAGCGACGGGATGCTGAGAGACAGCGCAGGTCTCGCTCTCCCTGCCCTTCCTGCTCCTTGTTGACCTCCCACGTCTGGCTCTGCGCTCGCCACAGGCTCACCGCTTGAGCTCAACATGAGCGTCTCCGTGAGGAAACACACGAGCTAGTGGCCGTGCAGCTGTCTCACTGCACAGGGAACAGGCCCGCAGGTGCGCGCTGCCGCGCCCACCCTCGTGTCTACGCCGAGCATGTCGCAAGCAGACTCACGAAGCGCACACAAAGGGATGCAGAGAGCCACGTAAGCAAGCCAAGGACCCACGCACTTGAGGCGCCCTCTTGGAGCACCCTCGTTCCCTCGCCCTCGCTGGGCGGCGTGTCAAAACCTGCGCCCCAGCTGCGATTGAGGACAGAGCACTGCGGGCGGGTGCTTGCGCAGACTGCGGCCGAGGCCTCGCACTGGTCCTTGCAAGAGGCCTGCGGCGCTGTGGGTGCAGAGGCTGTGGGTAACGTCGCTGCAGACACTGCGCGTGGCCCGCGTGTCGGTGGCTCGCCTCCTATAGCAGGCCAAGGCGCGTGTGCTGCGCCATTGGCGGCGTGGCTTGTGGGCGCGCCCGACAACACCCAGGGGCGCCCTCCTCTCTTTGCCCTCTGGACACTGACCAGTGCGCCCTGCCCCCTCCAGGCGGCCGACAGTGCCGTAGTCAGCCGCCATGCCCACGTTCCGTGACCTCGTGGACACAATTTACTCGGACATCTTCGCGTATACGACGGTGAAGGTTGTGCGCACCAAGGACTGGCGCCTGAGCAGCATGAAGCGCATGTTCAACGCCGGCGCGGCCGTCTACATCCTCTTCTTCCTCGTCTTCGCGCACGGGTACCTGTACAAGGAGGTGCCCGTGGTGACGGTGAGCACGAGCGTGGACGGCAGCGCTCTGGCTCTGCAGCTCGCAAACCTCAGCTTTGTGTACAGCAACGGCGGCTACCCGCCAACCTACTGCGCCGCGCTGCGGACGAATAGCAGCAACACGAGCGCAAGCTACAGCACCACGGTCACGGACTACGTGTATGACCTCACGCGGCTGTACATCAACAACGAGTGCGCCCGCTATTTCACACCGCCGGAGATTACGGAGAAGGTGTACATGGGCGTGTGGCTGTACACCTACTGGCAGCAGAGCAACTTCGTGCGGCCGTGTAGTCCCAACAACTACACGGGGACGGCTCTGGCGGGACCCAATGGCATCCCGACGCCCTCGGCACTGGTGGGCAACCCCAGCAACGTGCCCAACTGCGGCGCCGCGCAGCTGCTGCAGAACCAGAGTGTCATCCCTGTGGCGGCAGAGTTCATCACGCTCACCCTGGCGGGCACGTATGTCACCAGCTGGGGCGCCACCCGCACGCGCATGAACACCACCATCGTCGGCCCCTTGCCCGCGAACGCGGCTGCAAACGCGACCCCGCCGTCCATCAACTTCAGCCCCACGACCACTATCCAGCTCACTTTCGCGCAGCTGCTCACCCTGGCGGGGATAGACCTGGACTCTCAGAATGTGATCCAGGATGGTGGCTGGGGCCCCGGCGTGAACTGGCCCCCCGGCCAGACGGTGCCTGGCTACCCGTCCTACGTGCCCACATGGCCCACGTTCCGGATCAGCGGCGTGGAGATCATCATGGAGATGAAGTACTTCAACTACGTGGAGACCCTGCTTCCGCCGGACCCGTTCAACCTGGACGACTA
>Ga0164297_10005421_pt1 | contig 10956 bp, 11 predicted proteins | sample GEODES058metaG_FD_113539 | JGI IMG/M metagenome (GOLD analysis project Ga0164297, IMG submission 113539) | Dystrophic lake water microbial communities from Trout Bog Lake, Wisconsin, USA - GEODES058 metaG | ecosystem: Environmental > Aquatic > Freshwater > Lake | place: USA: Trout Bog Lake...
AATGCGGCTTGTTACGCGAAAATTTCTCTTTGGCCATGACCTGGTTCCGGTATTTTGGGGTTATTAAAAGCCTAAACGGCCGTCCGGATAGGGGAATTTGCCGAAATTGGCAAGGGGGATCACGGGCGGCAGGCATGAACACAAAAACTGGAGCGGGTGAAGGGAATCGAACCCTCGTATTCAGCTTGGAAGGCTGCTGCTCTACCATTGAGCTACACCCGCGCCTTGAAGCGCGTTATGCCAAGCACGGCGGCGATAGGCAAGGTGAATTCGGATCTGGCACGTTGCCCATCCAATAAACCTTATCTCTGCTTGATTTTTGTAACCGAACGATTACATTAAATCATGTTCACCATCCGACGGTTACCGGAATTTGACAAATGGATTGCTGGACTGCGGGACCCAACGACGCAAAAGCGATTACTTGTCCGGCTCCGGAAGGCTCAGCTTGGTCATTTAGGTGACGTCAAAGCGCTGGGCGGTGGGGTCTATGAAATGCGTGAGTTTTTCGGTCCCGGATGGCGGATGTATTACGCCAAGCGAGGCGATGTTCTCATTGTGATGCTCGGCGGCGGGGATAAATCGACCCAGTCAGCCGATATCGAAGCAGCCTTGAAGAGGGCCAAACGTCTTGTGGAGTAAGTAGCATGTCCGAGACTATTAAAATCAGCGGTCTCCCCGAATTCGATGTCACCGACTATCTAACGGACGATAAAGCTATCGCGGATTACCTCACTGCCGTCCTTGAGGATGGCGACGCAGCGCTGCTGGCGGCAGCCCTTGGCGATATCGCGCGGGCGCGAGGGATGACGGATATTGCCAAATCGGCAGGTATTACGCGGGAAGCGCTCTATAGAGCGCTAAGGGCCGATAGTGCGCCCCGGTTTGATACAATTCAGAAGGTGTGCGGGGCATTGGGGGTGAAGCTTGTCGCGCAACCGATGAGGGGGTGAAATATTCCCACGCGTGGCTGCGCCACGCGTAGCCTCATCAGGGCGAAGGCTGGTGGGGGAAGCAGGACTCGAACCTGCGAAGGCATAGCCAGCGGATTTACAGTCCGCCCCCTTTGCCGCTCGGGACATTCCCCCTTAAACCAGCGCACCCCGTCTGGCGAAGCGAAACGCCCGGCCAAAAGAGAACGCCCTTATGGATAGGGCCTCGTTGCCTGTCAACTGCCGAGATTTGCCGAAGCCGCCAGACCATGCGATGAGACGTTGAAAAGATGAGGGGCCAATGGCACGCGGGTTCGATAAAACGCGACAGGGACGACCAAAACAGGGGGATCATCGAGATCAGCCCGTCCAAAACCGTCAAAATGACCGTCAAACGGTGCGCGCTCCCCGGCCCGACGCTGCACACCATGAGCCGCGCCGCTCCGGTCGTCCGGTGATTTACGGCTTCCATGCTGTGATCGAAGCGCTCAAAAACCCGCGCCGCAAGGCGATGGTTCTGCATGTGACAGAGAATGCGTTAAAGCGTCTGCATGAGGAGATGCCACGCCTGCCTGTCTCCCCCCGCCTCGCCCGTCCCGACGAGATCGACCGGCTGACCGGGCCCGGAGCGGTCCATCAGGGCATCGCGCTTGAGGCGGACGGGCTTCCCGCGTTTGATCTTGAAGATTTGCCCGGCGCAGGTGTTGTCATCGTGCTCGATCAGGTGACAGATCCGCATAACGTCGGGGCGATCCTGCGCACGGCCGCAGCCTTTGCCGCCGAAGCGGTCATCGTGACCGAGCGCCACGCGCCTGACGCCGTCGGTGTTTTGGCAAAAACGGCCTCAGGTGGGCTGGAACATGTTCCGCTGATTGAAGTCGGCAATTTGGCGCAAGCGCTCGTCAAACTTGGCGAACAGGGTTTCTGGCGCGTCGGCCTCGACTCCGAAGGGCCGGATGTATTGGCAGGCAGCCTGGCCACGGGGCCCATCGCGCTTGTTCTCGGAGCCGAGGGCAAGGGCCTGCGACGTCTGACACGAGAAAGATGCGACGTTCTGGCGCGGCTTGATATGCCAGGCGCGATCAAGAGTCTCAATGTGTCAAACGCAGCGGCTATCGCGCTCTCAGTTGTTGTTGCGGCGCAACATAAACTTTAACGCGAAAATCCCCCGCTTTCCCAGGCGCGTCTAATACCAATAGCCGAGCGCGGCATGATCGACGCTTCGTGACATTTGTGTAAAATTACCAATCACGGACATCGTGGGCTCTCACAATTTCTTAAATTGTGCCCACGAATGTGAGGTGCGGCGCGAAAGACGCCGATCAGGTTAGGAAACGCGGGGCGAAAGCCCGCTTCAAGCGAGACAATCGACTCCGGTCGATCCATCGTCTTGATCAACAGAAGAAGGGAACTGCAATGGCCACTGCATCAGGCGCCCACGCTCATCAAGAGCCTCGCCCGATGACTGCATCCGAGAAGAAGGTTATCTTCGCCTCCTCGCTCGGCACGGTCTTCGAATGGTATGACTTTTATCTTGCCGGCTCGCTTGCGGCGAATATCTCCGCAAATTTTGGCCCCGGCAAAGATCCAACCGCCAATTTCATCTTTACTCTGATGGGATTTGCTGCCGGTTTCGCTGTCCGCCCGTTCGGTGCGCTGGTCTTCGGCCGTCTCGGCGACATTGTTGGCCGTAAATATACATTCTTGGTCACGATGGCTCTGATGGGCATTTCAACATTCGCCATCGGCTTGCTGCCGAGCGTCAACACGATTGGCATGCTTGCACCAATCGGATTCGTTTTATGCCGCCTTATCCAGGGCCTTGCCTTGGGCGGTGAATATGGTGGTGCTGCCACCTATGTCGCAGAACATTCTCAACACACCAAGCGTGGGTTTTATACGTCTTGGATTCAAACAACAGCGACAGTCGGGCTTTTCGCATCGCTTCTCGTGATTTTGGCCTTGCGTCTGAATATGACGCCGGAGCAATTCGCAGATTATGGCTGGCGCTACCCATTCCTGATTTCGATCCTGCTGCTGATTGTTTCGATCTGGATCCGGTTGCAGCTCGCTGAATCACCCGCCTTCCAGAAAATGAAGGACGAGGGAACCCAATCCAAAGCGCCGCTTGCTGAAGCCTTCGGCAAATGGGACAATCTGAAAATCGCGATCATCGCGCTGTTGGGTGGCACGGCCGGTCAGGCTGTTGTGTGGTACACGGGTCAATTTTATGCCCTGTTCTTCCTCACGCAGACAATCAAGATTGACCCTACGACGGCCAATCTTCTCATCACTTTCGCCCTGCTGATTGGTACGCCATTCTTCATCTTTTTCGGAAGCCTTTCGGATCGCTTGGGTCGCAAGCCGATCCTGCTGGCAGGATGTTTGATTGCAGCCGTGACCTTCTTCCCAATTTTCAAAGAATTGGCCAATACGGGCAACCCGAAGCTCATCGCGGCGCATGACACCATCAAAGTGGCGTTGAAGGTTGATCCTGCGACCTGCAACAACCTGTTCGATCCGGTTGGCGTTCGGAAATTTACGGAACCTTGCGACGTGGCCCGCCGCGCAATGGCGAGCGCCTCAATTCGCTATGACGTGGTACCAGTGGCTGCAGGAACGGCAGCCGTTGTTACGGTCAACGACAAGGAAATTGCCGTGGACGATAAATTCGCGGCAAATGTGGCGGCAGCGGCAGTGGATGCTGGCTATCCGAAGGCGGGTGATGCTTCAATCTTGAAGGCCCCGAGTGTCGGACAGCTTCTGTCTGATCCCCGCAGCCTCAAAATGATCGCCTTGCTGTTCTGCTTGGTGCTCTACGTTACAATGGTGTATGGCCCAATTGCCGCCTTATTGGTGGAATTATTCCCAACGCGCATCCGGTACTCGGGCATGTCCCTGCCCTACCATATCGGTAATGGATGGTTTGGCGGCTTCCTGCCACCAACAGCATTCGCGATTGCTGCGGCAACCGGCGATATCTTTGCCGGCCTTTGGTACCCAATCTTGGTTGCTCTCATGACCTTCGTTATTGGCCTTATTTTCCTGCCAGAAACGAAGAACCGCGATATTTTCGCAGACGATTGATTTTGGATACATCGCGCAAAAACGAAAAGACCCCGCTTTGGCGGGGTCTTTTTTATTCTCAATAGATGCAGCTCGGCTGACATCAGCGGCATACTGTCCGCGGGCGAACGTCCCAACCCCAGCCTTCAGTCCAAACGCGCTCGTGAATTATATAACAGTCTTCGGGTGGCGGCCCCCAATAATGGGGATGCCGATGCCAACGCCAATCCTCATCGCGATAATAGGGACGCCCATAATAGGGTGCGGGTGGCGCACCGGCCACAGCTGCGCCTAAAGCAAAGCCACCGATCGCACCAATGACCGCTGCCGCTCCCGGATCGAACCGCCGCTCGGCATGCGCATCCGAAGGCTGAAGCAACCCGGTGACGAGGAGTGCACAGGTCCCCAAAACAAGGGTGCGAATTGGTCTGAAAGAATGCAAGACTTCAGGTCTCATGACGACCTCCTTCCAAATAAAGCGACGCAAAGCCGACTCACTGAGGTTGACACTGAATATGAGATTTGAGGACTGAATAGCGGCTGAACCAATTGCGGCGGGATTGCGGCCTCACGCTAACCGTCTCACCAGACAGCAAAAATGGGGGGCAACACGGTCTGGACTTGCCTTCTTTGACGTCCTTCGCTATCCCTCAGCTCGTTCATGGAGCGCCGGTTTAGCTCAGTTGGTAGAGCAACGGTTTTGTAAACCGTAGGTCGCCTGTTCGAGTCAGGCAACCGGCACCATGGCGCAGCCCATTCCGACTCAGTAAGAGTCCGGTCTGTATCCAACCGATCATGAACATGGTCCTCGCTTCCAATACAGTTCAAAGATGGAAGCGCCCCTCCCTCACATACCCGCGCGTTATCGCGTTTATGACCTTGCTTTTCGTGTCTTAAGCAAGACCGGAATAAGCCGCGCATATAACAGCGTCGGCGGAGCGCACGGGATCATCTTCACCCTTCACCATGTTCGCCCAAATTCGCACCATGCCTTTGATCCCAATCGCGCCCTAACGGTCACGCCTCAATTTCTCAACGACTTCATCGAACATGTAAAATCCCGCGGGTTCGAATTTTTATCATTGGATGAGGCGATTCAGCACGACCCCCGACATCGTCGGAAACCTTTTGCCGTTCTGACTTTTGATGATGGCTACTGCGATTTTGATATTTTTGCGCTCCCCCTCCTCGAGCATCACTCAGTGCCAGCAACATTGTTCATAACAACCGGATTCGCGGATCGCGTTGTCACGCCTTGGTGGTCGGCTCTTGAAGAGGTCATTCGCCATGAAAAGTCACTCTGCCTTTCATCACGCGGCCAACCTATCGGATTTGCAACAGATACGCCGGCACGAAAATTAATGGCCTTCGAAAAAATTAAGAGCCAATTTTTAGGAATGAGCCAGCAAGCGATTGCCAAGGCCATGTCAGAGCTCACCTTCACATGTGGTATCGCTGAAACTGGGATAACCGAGCGGCTCTGCCTCAATTGGGATAAGATCAGGGCTCTTTCGAACAATCCCCTGGTTACTATTGGTGCCCACACTATCAGTCACCCATTTCTGGCTAACGAGGACACCCACCAAGTCATCATCGAAATAGCACGATCAAGAGAGATCATTGAAAACAAGATTGATAAGCCCGTTCGACATTTCGCTTATCCCAGTGGTTGCAAATCAGCTGCCGACCATAGGGAATTTTCGATTGCCAAGGCGCTCGGTTTCACCTCTGCCCTGACAACACGACCGGGCCTCATTTACCCAAACATGCTGTTAAATCCAACGGCCCTACCGCGAGTATCGTTGAATGGCCATTTCCAACATGTCCACGTCATCGACAGTCTTCTATCAGGGCTTCCCTTTGTTTTGCAGAACCGAGGCAAAAACACCAAAGCACATTACAGGGCGATATAGGAAAACCGCATCAACTCAACTCCATCACCAAAAGACTTTCATAACCTAACAGAGCAACTGCGGCCATTATTCCAACTATAGACAACGCCGCATCTCTCGGCTTCATGACCCGATGACGCTGGCTCACTACAATCAACGTCACACAAAAAAGGAAAGAGGCGAGCGTTGCTCCGATCGCAAGAGTTAGTATATCCCCGCTTCTTGAGAGCCATAAACTTGCAAGCACAAGTAACGCAACGGCTGGACTAAAAACAAAAACGCAGTCGAATATCGGCTTACGTGTCAGCGATAATGTCATGGGTAACAGCCAAGAGGCGAGAGCAAGCGGCAAAATTGATGGACCTAATATAAGAACACAAGGGACGGCGAGAACAAATTTTGGAAAAATCGCCGTAACGCCCCAAGGCACCGCAAGCAAACCACACCCTATCAAGCCGAAAAGAACCAATCCTAGCTGGGCTATCGCGACACTTGCTTTGCGAGACCCTACTTCGATGCCACTATCTCTGCGAGACGCCAAGAGGCGCGGATAGACTACTTGTCCGATCGTCGCAATCGTGCCAACGACAATTTGAACGAGGTTCGCACCGAATAAAAAAAAACCTGCGTCTTGGGGAGACATACAGAGTACCGCGATCCAGCGACCAGCAAATAAAAAGCAAGGAAACGCTGTTGCATAAACAAAAAGCGGAAAGGCTCTTCTGATCAGTTGATAGCCGCCTATAGAGGGCGAAGACAGAAGACGCCCAGCACTAAAAAGTGCTAGCAAACCGCCATACCAGATAAGCAAGGCGCCGTAACATCCAGTCACACCATGAAGCCATAATCCTGTGAGGCGTGGAGCAGTCATACCCAACTGCAAAATTAGCGCCAAAACGGTAAAATCAAATATTCGTGACCGGGCACGATAAATGGTCAAAGGCCCCACGGCCACCATTGCGGCAACGCCACCCAGAAAGGCTAACGCGGGATCAATACAATCAAATTCCGGCGTCACCAATCTCATGACCCCAAGGACACCAAGCCCCAAAAGTCCGAGCGCGAGACCAAGCGCTCCGCGAATTTCGAGCAGAGCTGTCGCGATAGAGCCTCGCTCGATAGTTGTCGCTAAAATTTTATCGGTGAGTTGAGACAATCCAAAATCTGCACTTGATGCGAATTGAAAAATGGTTGCTAAGACAGAGAAACGTCCAAAGGCTTCCGGGGTCAGCAGTATGGGTGCAGCCAGTGTTGTTCCGGCACTCATCGCGGTAATCATGGCAGCGCCAATTGAATAAGCAACAGGATGACCAAGCCGACGAATAATGGGATAAGATGAAGCAGCCGAAAGAGCACTAATAAGGCTCCATTGCGTTTTCACAATCGCCTCACTCATCCCGTTCGCCTCGCAGGAGTTCCATTCCGCAAGGAATGCAAGAGAACCTCATCAAAGATTAACCCGACACGTTGGCCTATAGTGGTCCAATCGAGGTCGTCGCGCGCATGAGTAAGAGACTCTGAGGAACATGAATTATAAAGAACGGGATCAGAAATCAGCCTTGTCAAAGATGCCGCAAGTGCCTCTGCACTGACCTCAGCGGAAACAAGACCTGTGACTCCGTGCTTAACCTGTTCAATCAATCCGCCAACCGGCGTCGAAACGATCGGCAAACCCGCCGTTTGCGCTGCGGCAGCAACGCCGGACTGACTGGATTCAATATAAGGTAGAACGAGGATATCTGCGTCGCGCAATGCCGATGCAATTGCAGCGTCATCAATCCAACGATTGTCAATTGTAATATCGTCAAGGGCCCCCAGAGCCAGCCGATATGGGCTTAAATCTCCCGACCCTACAATCGAAAGCCGAACTGGAATTCCAGCCATTTTGAGTAACCTATAGGCACTCAAAAGTAAGGCAAGACCCTTATATTCAACAATTCTTCCGAAAAATAAAAGGTTCACGGGAGCATTAGTCTTGAGAGTCCGCGCCGATCGTGTGGGCTCGCCAAATTCAAATGCACCATGAGGAATGATATGAATGTGCTCTTTGGGAAACCCGTAAAGGCGACGCGCCTCCTGCGCCACATGATTGCTTAGGACAATCAATGCGTCTGCTTTATTAACTTCCCAAGAGAGCACCCTGTGACGCATAGGATATGAATCACCAGGATGCGGCTCTGCATCATGAAGAACAAGGACAAAGGGGAGCTTATTCTTCGAAATAACGGGAAGTGCAGCGAGATCCCAAATCGATTGAAAGGCACAGACCAGCAAGTCCGGTCTGAAATGAGTGATCGAGTGATCGAAATCACGGCTAATTTTTGGCAAACCCAACAGACCAAGGCCTGCAGCTACTTTTCCCTGCCAAGTATTTTTATCGCCCTCAAAAGTGTTTACAGAATATCGAACCAAGGTGTCATCAGAAGAAGTCAGCGCAGTCAGATCAGACCGCGATGCCGATGAAACCGCGACGTCAAACTCCCCGGCATGCCCTACACCGCGCGCCAAGGAAAAAGTGAATCTAGCGCCTGCTCCTGCGCGGCCCCAATGCCACATGAGAACCCGACGACGAGGGCTCGACAGAGAAAATATTGCATCGTGGCCATTTTTTGAAAACATGATGGTCATGAAATGAGCCTCACTTCAACAAATCGGGCCCGCAAAATGTCCCTGTAGATAAGCCAACCAATAATCATTCCATTAAAATCAGGCGTTGCAAAATAGTCGGCCTCAGTCAGTCCATTTATAAAAAATATAAAAAACAAAAAGTCACGCAATGGTAGCGGATCAATCACATAGGCCCGCATGAAACATAGTGTTACAGTTAGGCCAAGCAGAAATCCGACCGTTCCAAGCGACAATGCCAACTGCAAATACATATTGTGCGCATTCACCATTGATCCATAAAAGTGCAATGGAACATTGTTCATCATCAAAGCTTCAGTAGCATTGAACCCCCAACCCAAAACTGGGCGTTCAATGAAAAGCTGAAATGCCGTTGACCAAATTTCGGTCCTGCCAGTGAGAGTCAGAATTTCGCTTTCGGCACCAGTTCGGCTCATGAGCCGCATGATACTGGTCAAGTCAGATGCCAAGCCTGCGGCATAAATCGCGACGCCCAAGGCTGGGACGATGGAAGCAAGAACAGTCGTGAAACGGAGTATCTTGTTGGCACGGATTAAGACAAGTATTATCGATCCCACGAGTGCTATCTGAATGGTGCGGTCACCGGAAAGAACCAACCCGGTCAAGCCCAAGCCAAGATTTAGAGCGCACATCACTGGCGATAGTGTTCGACGCCACAGACACAACGCGGACGCTGCAATATAAATGGCTGATGCATGCCCGAATCCGTTGGGAGTCGCGGCCAACCCCTGCAACCGGTAGACGGTTTCTTCCGATGACGGTGGGAGCCACGCCAGATCGGTCCCGGCAAAAAGAAATCCAAGTGATACAAAGACTGCAAGCGACCCCATAAGAACGACAAGCACAGTATCCACAGTCAGGTATCTTGCCGCCACCGCCCCAAGTCCGACATAAGAGACAAAGCCCAGACCGCAGGCAAGCGTGTAGAACGGTGATAGCGACCAAAGTGACGAAACAACCATCAGATATGAGAGTATCGTGATCGCAAATCCCGCGAGACTGTAACAATAGGTTATATATCTTCGCCACGACATCAGACTGACAAAGAACAAACACATCCAGACAATCAGCTTGAAACTATTCTGAAAATCCAGTCCCGTATCCCCTACTGCCCTGACACGAAAATTCAGGCTCAATCCGCAGATCGAGATGATGATCGCGACTATAATTGCTACCTGCTGTGCTTTAACTTTCGGCAAGATCAACACGGAGAAAGACTTTTGCCAATTGCCTCGGGATATTGTCTCGTCAATCGTCATGAGCCACTGCCCCTACCCGGCCTCGACCATCTCCATCATTCGAAAACGAACCAGACAGACCCCACATCAAACCTAGCCCACCCAAGCTTGCTAAGCAGAGCACCGCTAAAGACATCAGTAGCGGATTGGGAAACGAATAAGATTTGGGAGGGACGGCTTCAGCGACCAATTCAGCATCGGCACCCATATGAGGCAGCAGCTGTAACGTGTCGATCAACGTCTTCCGCGTCTTCGCAAATTCATCGATCACCGACGTCCGTTGATCAGAGAGTGCCGCCTTTGCTGTCTCATCGGTTCCCTCTAAGGATGCCAAATATCGGAGATCATAAGCGCGCTCCGCGAGTTCAAGCATCTGCGTCCGAATTCGCTCAACCCTGCGATCCGCTTCGTTCCTACGGCCTTCAATTTGTCTTTCAAAATAGGCAGAAACGAGAGCATTAGCCCATCGTGCAGCCTTTTCAGGATTACTGGACCAAAAGCCAATTTTAATCGTGTAACTCCTTTTGTCTCGGCTAACGATCAAATGGTCTTGTAACTTGCTGCTCGGATCCTGACTTGCGTTGGCAGCGATGATGCCGACGCGCTCAAGGCTGCGCACGAAAAATGGGGGCTGGCTCGGTGCCAACTCAGGATCATTGGCAAGCTCGAAGTCGTTCATGATCTTCTGAGTCAATGGCAGAGATGAGATCACGTCCAATTCAGACTGAACCGCACCATCGTCAAGGGCCTGTCGTAAAGCGAGCGCGTGGTCAACGCTTCCGCTGTCATCGCGCGACCTGAGAATAATTGTTGCGATTGCTTCATAGCGATGCGGAATAAACGGCCATAAAACGAGACCACAGCCAATGATACTTAAAAATCCAATCAGAAAAATTTTTATAGAGTGGCGATTGTTAGATTTTATTTTTGCGCTTCTGCTTTCGTAAGCAGAGGCAAATTTTACCCCTGCATCCAAATCAGGACACTCAGAAAGATTGTCGATCATCATGGTGTTGGTCATCCAAGAGATTTTATGGATTGCGGCGATGTTCTAAGAGAACCTTAAGTTCGTGCGAGTGCGTAAACCCTTTGCCGCAATTGCGATCCAATCACGCGGAACAAAGAGTACAATACTGTCGTCGCAAGAAATTGTGTCCCGTTCAGAAAGCCTATGCGGAAGCA
>Ga0164297_10005423_pt1 | contig 10949 bp, 8 predicted proteins | sample GEODES058metaG_FD_113539 | JGI IMG/M metagenome (GOLD analysis project Ga0164297, IMG submission 113539) | Dystrophic lake water microbial communities from Trout Bog Lake, Wisconsin, USA - GEODES058 metaG | ecosystem: Environmental > Aquatic > Freshwater > Lake | place: USA: Trout Bog Lake...
ACTGTAGTATTATTGCCCGACTATCCGGCGAAGGTTGAAGTGATTGGCTCGGTTCATTATCCAACACCGCTGACCGGTGGTCCATACCCGGTACTGTTTTTTCTTCACGGACGCCATTCAACTTGTTATGACACTACGAATACAAACAATACATCCAGCGATTGGCCATGCGGCGGTACCTATGTGCCCATCACCAGTTACGAAGGCTATGATTATTTGGCGACACAGATGGCCAGTCACGGGTATATAGTGATCTCTGTATCGTGTAATGCGATCAATGCCGGAGATGACACAGTGGGTGATGCAGGTATGCAGGGGAGAGGAGAGTTGCTACAATATCATATGCGTTTGTGGGATACTATTAATACTTACGGACGTGCACCATTCGATACAATGTTTAGAGGAAAGCTCGATATGCAGAATGTAGGTACAATGGGACATTCGCGTGGCGGAGAGGGTGTTATTTTTAATGCCTTATACAATCGGTCTTTAGGTAATCCGTTTGGTATAAAAGCAGTGTTGACCTTGGCGCCTGTGGATTTTTGGCGGCATGTGCTCAATGGCATTCCACTGTTAGATGTATCGCCTTATTGTGACGGGGATGTGAATGATATTGAAGGTGTGCATTTTTATGACGATTCCCGCTACATAGATACCGCAGATGAAACACCAAAGCATACTGTTTTGTTCATGGGAGCCAATCATAACTATTTTAATACAGTGTGGACTCCTTATTGCTACCCCGCTGGTGGTATTGATGATTGGTTGTATGGATTTAGCTGCTTTGATCCGCATTGCGGCACATGTGCTACCGGCAACGGACGGTTTGATACGACAACGCAGAAAGCAGCATTCAACGCTTATGCGTCCGCTTTCTTCAGGTTATATATTGGGCACGAAAACACCTATGCACCCATTCTGAATGTGGATATGATAGCGCCTCCTGCTTCTTCTACTTTAGATACATCTCAGGTATTTGTTTCCTGTCACCCGGGCACTGCTTACAGATTAGACATTAATAGGACGGACAGTACTGTACGCACTACTACAAATACCCTGAATAGCGCCGTTACGGATAGCGGACTTACACTTGCAGAGATTTGCAGTGGCGGATTCTCAATGGCAGACTGCAACGTGAGTATTTTTGGTGCACAAGAGCCGCACACCGGAAGTAGCACCACTCCCGGACTTGCAGAAATGAATATGCGTTGGAATGATACACTTGACTGGTACGAAAATGCAATACCAGTGACAAAAAAAGATTTTTCGTCGTATAAGGGGTTGCAATTCAGGGCATCAGTTAATTTTAATCTTACAACAACGCACGAAGCGCTCAATTTTACAGTTGAGCTGCAAGATTCAACCGGTGCAAAAAGCGACTTGAAAGTTGGTAATTATTCTCAAGCGCTGTTTTATCAGCCCGGTACTCAATCTACCGACCTGCCCAAAGTATTGTTCAACACGGTTAAGATCCCGCTGAATGATTTTACTGGTGTTGACTTAACAAAAGTTGCAGCGATCAAGTTTCGGTATAATGCAATGGCCGAAGGTGCTGTGATTGTAAGTGATATAGCAGCAGTAAAAAGCCCATGCGGAAAGTATGCGGCTTTTGATGATTCTGTGGGGTTACGATACCATGTTATCTTTTCCAACACTACGGTGGCCGGTGAAGGCGATTCACTAAGCTATTTATGGAATTTTGGAGACAGCACTGCTACAGTTACAGATACATCTTCTGCGGTAAATCCAAGCCATGCCTACCCCGGACCGGGTACTTATAATGCCTGTTTGTATGTCACATCTTATCAAGCCAATGGTTATATCTGTACCGATACATTTTGTCATTCGTTTGCATTGGTCAGCGATGGTGTGAAAACTATTTTGCAGTCCGGTATTGTGATCAGTCCAAATCCTGCAAAAGATCATTTTAAAGTGACAGGATCGGTGCCCGGAGATATGCTGACACTGGTAAATATGTATGGTCAAACCGTGCTGACTGCCGATCTTGCTAACAGTAACATTAGTTTGCCATCCTTACCAACGGGCGTTTATTGTGCTATTGTTACTACTGCCAATGGCATGGTGTATCAAAAGCTGGTGGTGGAACACTAAGCAATGGGTTTGCAGATCGCTTTTGATTCATAGAAGGACATTCCGAACGTTATCTATGCTGCTCAATACAGTAAATATTTAATTCACAAGATTTATCGGTAATGGCTTTGGCAGTTTGCTTATCCGGAAAGAAATATTGATTCGTCGTCAGATTATGTTGTAACCCTTTAAAGTTATCCATGCCCCATACCAGGTTTTTTCGGTACGCCATTACAAGCCCGGTGGTGAAAATAATTGCAGCAGCGATCAGTACCTTCATGTTCTTGATCTTATGAAGTAAAAACACAAATATCAATGCATACAAATAGTGAGGGTAGATCGTGTATCTGCTTGAATTTGCGGGTACGCCGGTAACATTGCATCTAAAAACAGCCATCATTCCCATTGATGCTAAAACAAAAAATGACAGGCATGCAAGCGGAGCAAACCCCGGTTTTATTTTTAAACGATTATCGATCGGGAAGGCTGCCATAAATATACCAATCAAAATAACACCGACCACTATGCAGGCAGTGGCATTGTCAATAATGGCAATGGCACTGCACGTTGTAAAAAAGTACGATAATATTTTGGGGATGTTATGTGCCGGGTGCCCTGTTTCGGGAGAGACATAGCCAATAAAGTAGACGGTGGTGCATGCTAAAAATATTCCCAGACTAATAAATGCTTTTTTTCTTGTAGCAGACAAGAAATTAAAAAGTGTGATGATGGCCGCTGCAACAATGCCGTTGCCACTTGAGAATACGCACAAAAACTGGAACAGCGCCGCTAAATAAAGATACTTTTCGGCTGTTTTGTGATAAAATAGAATGGTGAGTGATACCAGTAAGATAATGCCATAGTTTTGTATGGCCGCCATTGCAAAATCTGCATTCTCCCAGTTCGAAAAATCAAATAAATTGACGGCCGCAAATAATGCCCCAGGAAACCAAAATTTTGGAATGGCGCGTTTGATGAACAGCGCAAAAATACAAAATGCGGCAAGCAACTGAATGTTGCCCAGAATAATGATGTGTCTGAAATTAATGGTATGGAATAATGAATAATAAAGCACATAAATGATCCTTGACGATAGTATTCTGTGTTCATTGTGCTGACTGAACAGCAAAATGAATTTACTCCATCCGCTACTTGTTTTATAATTGTTCAGAAAGTTAAGTATCGCTCCATAATCATCCAGCGAGGGTAGGTTTACGGCATATTTATTCACGAAGTAAATATTATACAGAAAAGGGGTGATGAGCAACACCCATTGTACAGGCCCAAGATATTTACGTTCAGTATTCAATTGGCGATTTTTTGGTCAAGGCGCAAGCGGATTTATTCTGAAATCATTGTCATTTAAGCTAAGGTTGGGGTTGTAAAAGGGGTCATGATCAATATACTTCCTCCAGCGGTCTGTAAATATCTTCTTGTCTTTTTCGTGTTGCGTAAAGCTATTTTTGCTATGAAACGGATGCCCCCTCGTTGCAGATTCATGGTGGTATAGCACTGCATTTGGCACGTAGAGATTGTAATATCCGGCCGCAAGTAATTTCAGGCAAAAATCTATGTCATTATATTCAACGTCCATAGTTTCGTCAAAGCCGCCCACTTCATCAAACACATCTCTGCGGCACAACATACATGCAGCTGTTACGGAAGCATAATTGTTTAGCGAAACCAAATAATTGAAATACCCTAAATGCCCCTGTGGCAGCCGGGCAAATGCATGAGCTGCAGCGCCGCCCATTCCTACCACAACACCTGCATGCTGTATAGTATGGTCGGGAAATAATAGTTTGGCCCCCACTGCACCTGTATGTTTTCGCTGGGCAAATGATACCATTTCATCCAGCCAGTCGGCATGCATCACCTCAATGTCGTTGTTCAGAAAAAGCAAATATTTGCCCGTGCTTTTGGAGACGCCGAAATTGATCAATTTTGAAAAATTGAACGGAAACAGGGCATCATAACAAGTGAATATATCACCATGTTGTTTGGCAAACTCTTTTACCAGATCAAAGAATTCAGGGGAAGTGCTATTGTTATTGAGCAAAATGATTTCATAAGACGGGTAGCGGGTATGCGCAACAATAGAGTCTAAAGCGGTCTTTAGCAAATGCGCCTGATCCTTGGTGGGTATAATGATACTTACTTTGTCATACTGTTGTATTTTGTACCGTATGCGATAACCACCGGGTACGCGGGGTATTTCCTCAACAGTACCCGGGTAGGGTCTGCGGTCTAACGCCTCTTGAATGGCCTTTAATGCTGCTACATACGCATATGGTTTTGAGTCGGTGTTCATGGCAACCGAGCTCGCATGAATGCGCCAGTGATACAGCACTTTAGGTATGTGGCCTATGTGGGAAGTTTGTTCGGTGGCGCGCAACAAAATATCATAATCCTGACTGCCTTCGAATCCTTCTCGTACACCATGTAATGCATCCACCAACGATTTTTTCATTACAACTACATGGCCTATATAATTTCTTGACAGCAGATTATCGGGTGCCCAGTCAGGCTTGAAATGGGGCATAGAGTAAATGCCTTTTTCGTCGATCTTGTCCTCGTCTGAATAAATAAGTTGGTTTTCAGGAAACTGATTGATATGTTTGGCAAACTCCGCCAGGCAATTTGCCGTCAACAGATCGTCATGATCCATAAACAAGATATAGTCGCCGGTTGCAAGTGAAATAGCCGAATTGGTGCAAGCTGATATGTGACCGTTTGTTGTTCTGTATGCAACTTTTATGCGGGAATCTTGCTGTTCGTATTTTTTTAATAATTGCTGAACGGCAGGGTTGGGTGAGTTGTCATCAGCAATACAAAGCTGCCAGTTGGGGTAAAGTTGATTGATCACAGAATCAATTGCCTGCGCCAAATATTTTATTTGAGGATCATAGACCGGGATGACAACACTAAAAACTGGCTGAATGACCAATTGATCCTTTGAATTAAGATAAACAGACTGTAGGATGTTGAAATTGGTGCGGTGCTGTATCCAATTGTGGTAGCTGCTGGGATTATGCAGGTCCGACAACACAGACTGTTTCACCTTGTCTTTTACAAAACGAAGACCAGGCTTTGAGCCTAGAAATTTAAGGAGGTTTACGGTATTTTGAAGTTTAGAATTCCCCGGTGTTCCGATCTTTGCAGTAAAATTTGATATCCGTTTAAATAAATTCATTGTTTAATATGGTTATAAGCACTCCTTGTGGCCGGCCAATATCTTGATATTCTGCTATTTAGCTCATTTCATTTCTTTTGCTCCATAGCCTTTGGAGGAATAATATAGTAATGTACCACCAATTTATATGCTAAATAAAATGGTGAATTTATTTTTTAGGCGAAAGTATGTATTTAATTGAGAACGATATACTACATATGGCACATAAAAATTGATAAGCGCCGGTTTTTACGTTAATAATTTCCAAATCTACGTGGGAATGTTTCCGGAACAGCAAGGTCTAAATAAAAGAATGGTAAATAGTCGTGCTCAGCTGGCTATGTTTTTGGTAATAATCATTCTGTGACGGGCAAAATTCTTATGAATGCGTCTTCATATCGCACTTTTGGGACGGCTTGGTATATTTACTAAAGTGCGATGCTGCGCGCTTGCTTGTTTCAAGACAAAAAAACGCAGCACAACGAGTAATTTTGAATTTTGGTTGAGTATTATTACTTTTAGGCACAAATTGTATTATTCATGAAATTTCGCTCTATAGTATTTGCTGCAACGGTTTTAGCCGGTTTTTTTGCTATTTCTTCCTGTACTAAGACCTATACCTGCCATTGCAATATCTATTATAGCGGTCAGCCCGGGTTGCCGGATAGTTCAACATCAGAATATTCGATCACTGATTCAAAATCGAATGCCCAAAGTGAGTGCAAAAAGAATTCGGCTACTTACAACAATAACTACATCAATACAACCGAGACCTGTTATTTGTATTGATCCTGATTTGGGCTCTTAAATTTGAATAATTAAATATCGGTATTTTTGTGCCGAATGTTCTAATCATTATTAGTTATCTAAAATAGTTGGTAATCATGTCTGACCACGTGCGCACTGAGATCAGTGAAATAGGAGAATTTGGTCTTATTGACCATCTCACAAAAAACAATGAGACTGTGCAGGCCGGCACTATACTATCGGTTGGCGATGACGGAGCTGTAATAGATCAGTTTGGTAAGCAGTGTGTGATCAGCAGCGACCTATTGTTAGAGGGTATTCATTTCGATCTGGCCTATACGCCGCTCAAGCATCTGGGTTATAAGTCTGTGGTGGTCAATCTTTCAGATATTTATGCTATGGGGGCCACACCAACTCATATCACGCTTAATATTGGGGTGTCCAATCGGTTTTCTGTTGAGGCACTTGAGGAGTTTTATGAAGGCGTATATGCGGCATGTGCCCGTTACAATGTGGACCTGGTTGGTGGTGATACGTCCAGCTCGAGGAAAGGATTTGTGATCAGTGTTACAGCCATTGGCGAAGTAACACCCGATCAATTCATTACTCGTTCCGGTGCCAGGGAAAATGACCTGATATGTGTGACCGGTGACCTTGGGGGAGCCTATTTGGGCTTGTTGCTGCTGGAGCGCGAAAAAAAGATCTATCTGGAAACGCCGGGAGTTCAACCTGACTTGCAAGATCAGACGTATTTAATTGGTAGGCTGTTGAAGCCCGAACCTCGTGCAGATGTTGCGCAGTGGCTCGCTGAACAGGACATAAAACCTACTGCCATGATAGACATTAGCGACGGACTGAGTTCGGAACTGCATCATATTTGTAAAAAAAGTGGAGTAGGCTGTGTGATCTATGAGGCAAAGCTTCCGGTGAGCGAAGAAACCAAGGCAATGGGGATGCAATTCAACCTGCCGTCAGCCACCTGCGCGCTAAATGGCGGTGAAGATTACGAATTATTGTTTACTGTAGATCAGGCAGCTTATGAAAAAGTAGCTAAAAATTCAGCCATAAGTATAATTGGATACATAACAAACAGCGACAAAGGTCTAAAGCTGATCTCGCCGTCGGGCACCGAAAATAAATTGGTGGCGCAGGGCTGGAATGGCTTTGATCAGGAAAAAAACGGTTAATATTTTTCAGTCTGAAGTTTTTAGCGTATTTTTCCACTCAAATATTATATCATGAAGTTTTGGAAACAAACTTTAGTAACAGCTATACTCTTTATTTTCCTTGCAGGCGCAGTTGTATATACATCTTGTGAAAAAGACCCGTGTACCAATCTTACTTGCTACAATGGCGGATCGTGTGGAAATGGTAAGTGCATTTGCCCTACCGGCTATGAAAATACACAATGCCAAACATTGTCGGTTACACGCTATATAGGTACTTATGCGGGTACTACATATACTAACTACAATAATTCAAATCACGTTCCCAATAATACGCAGGAAGTACTGGATACAGCCTATGTATTTGCCGATGGTCGCGGAGCAAATACGGTAGGTATTTATCAGGTTTCAAGAAAGCCCGATACCTTGCATGGTTACGTTTTGAATACCGAAAGTACCTATTCTATTATTGTTCCGGTTGATTCTGTTGTAAACAACGTTACTACTATTTCAATTACGCTGTCGAGCACTAATATGCAGAGCAACAATGAGTTGAATATACAATCGTACCAAACACTGATCACCGATCCCGATTCATCCGGTATCGACACATCCTATATTCAGGCAAACTTTGTTGGATATAAGATATCGAACAAACCCTGATCTATTAAAGGCGGATAAATAATAGGAAAAGAAATTAATATTGGCCTGTACTCAGCATAACAAGCGTACAGGCTTCTTTTATTTGAATGCCTTTTTCAGTAGCCAGCTTTGCCAATTCCCGGTTTTCAGAGCCGGGGTTAAAGATGATCCTCCGTGGATTTAATGTTAAAATGTAGTCGTAATAAACTTTCTGATTATCGGGGTTAAGATAAACGGTCACCGTATCTACCTCATCAGTCACTATGCGTTCTTTAGATATTGGAACGCCGGCAACATTGCCATATCGGTTACCAATGGCTAATACCGGGTGGCCATGTTTCAGCAAACTATGAATTGCCTTATTGCTGTAACGTTCTGTATTTTCAGATGCACCCAACACCAGAGTTTTATCCTTCATTGCGCATTGTTTTTAGGCTATTGATGCTGCTATGATCTCTGCTATATCCAGCACCTTTACACTGTCTTCTTTTTCTTTGTTCTTTACACCATCCATCAGCATAGTAGTGCAAAAGGGACAATTGGCGGCGATCACGCCTGCGCCGGTCTCAAGCGCTTGCTCACTCCTTTGAAAATTTACGCGGGTCGTGCCTTTTTCTTCTTCTTTGAACATTTGTGCCCCTCCGGCCCCACAACAAAGGCCGTTGCTGCGGCATTGTTTCATTTCCACCAGTTCGGCATCCAATTGTTGCAATACTGCCCTCGGGGCCTCATAGATTCCATTGCCCCTGCCTAAATAGCAAGAGTCGTGATAAGTGATCTTTTGGCCCTTGAACGCGCCTCCCTCTTTGATGCGTATTTTACCCTCGTCCAGCAATTGTTGTAACAGGGTAGTATGGTGGATCACCTCGTAATTTCCCCCCAATGCAGGATATTCATTTTTAAGCGTGTTGAAACAATGAGGGCAGGCAGTGACTATTTTTTTTATGCCATAGCCGTTCAGCAACTGAATGTTGTTGTAAGCCATCATTTGAAAAAGAAATTCGTTGCCACTACGCCGGGCCGGGTCGCCCGTACAGGCTTCTTCTTTGCCCAAAATGGCAAATTTAATGCCGGCATGGGTAAGTATCTCCGCAAAAGCACGAGTTATTTTTTGTGCCCGCTGATCGAAACTACCGGCACAGCCTACCCAAAAAAGTATTTCGGGTTGTTCCCCGCTTGCCGCAAATTCTGCCATTGACCTTACCTGCATATACCTGAAAGATTATTGTAACCATGCCATACGGCAGTTGCTGTAAAAATAGGATGAATTTGGCAAAAAAATGCACCGACTGTTTGTAGTGCCCGCAAAATGGGACAATCTAAAGAATCGGATCTCACCAAACGATCACTTTCGCTGATAGGTATATGGCGCATGTAAGGAACTATGTAGTATTTTTACCGCTTACCAAAGCAGGTATTTTCAACCCGCTTCGGTAGCATATATGATGCATCAACAAATAGCCATTGCAGGCATCCACACGGGAATAGGGAAGACCATTGCTGCTGCCGTATTGGCAGAGGCCTTCCGGGCGCATTATTGGAAACCCGTGCAGGCAGGCCTTGAGGAAAGCGATAGTTTAAGGGTTGCTACTCTTACTTCAGATAAGGTGGTGGTGTATGACGAGGCTGTCCGGCTTACAGCGCCATTGTCGCCACATGCTGCTGCCCACATAGATGGGGTAGCGGTAAATTACAAGTCTTTTGTTTTTCCCGAAACACAGCATGGGTTATTGGTGGAGACAGCCGGTGGGTTGTTCTCTCCCATTAATGATACAGATACCATGGCTGATTTTATCACGTATTTCAAACTACCAGTAATTCTGATAGTGCGGCATTACTTGGGAAGTATCAACCATACACTCCTTACGGTGGCCACATTGCGTCAAAGGCGTATTCCTATCTTAGGTATGATCATCAATGGGGATCCTGAACCGGAATCTGAGCAGTTTATCCTTAGTTATACCGGGTTACAGGTTTGGGGCAGAATTCCCGAGTTGCATACGATCAACAAAGCATCGGTGGCACAATGTGCGGCAGAATTGCAACATCTGAATCCCTTCAAATCATAGATCATGGCCATTGAAAAAAAGGAAACAGTTTCTATGCGCACACGCGATGAAAAAGTGATGTGGCACCCGTATACACCCATGAAGGTTTGGAATGAAGCAATACCGATTGTAAAGGGTGAAGGCGTATACCTGACCGATGATGCCGGAAAGCGGTATATAGATGCCGTATCATCCTGGTGGGTCAACATTCACGGCCACGCACACCCTCATATTGCGCAGAAAATATTTGAACAGCTTAATACGCTGGAGCACTGTATTTTCGCAGGTTTTACACATGAACCGGCCATAACGCTGGCAGAGCGCCTTCTGGATATTTTGCCGGGGCCACAGCATAAAATTTTTTATTCCGACAACGGATCCACTGCCGTGGAAGTAGCGCTGAAAATGGCGCTGCAGTATTGGAAAAATAACGGTGAGCATCGCAACAGGATCATAGCGCTGGAACACGCCTATCACGGAGATACATTTGGCGCGATGGCGGTCAGCGCCCGCAGCATATTTACCGATGCATTCGCCGACCTGTTGTTCGACGTGGCCTTTGTGCCGTTTCCGAACGAAAGTGAACAATTGGACAGTTATGAAGCAATGGAGCAATTGCTGAGTAAGGGCGATGTGGCCGCTTTTATTGTAGAGCCATTGCTGCAGGGGTCAGGAGGAATGAATATGTATCCCCCCGCAGTTTTAGACCGGTATTTCAAGCTTTGCAAGCAGTATGGTACATTGGTCATTGCCGACGAAGTAATGACCGGATTTGGCCGTACAGGGACCTTGTTTGCCTGCGACCGCGTAGAGACTAAGCCCGATATGATTTGCCTTTCCAAAGGGTTGACCGGCGGCACGCTGCCCATGGGTATCACTGCCTGCACTGATAAAATATTTGAAGCATTCTATGACGATGACCGATCAAAGATGTTGTACCACGGCCATTCATTTACCGCCAATCCGGTAGGATGCGCTGCTGCATTGGCCAGTCTTGATTTGCTGCTGAATGAAAGCTGTACCGCAAGTCGGAAAATGATAGAAGATTGTCATATTGGCTTCACTGCGCAATTAAAACAAAGC
>Ga0164297_10005426_pt1 | contig 10947 bp, 12 predicted proteins | sample GEODES058metaG_FD_113539 | JGI IMG/M metagenome (GOLD analysis project Ga0164297, IMG submission 113539) | Dystrophic lake water microbial communities from Trout Bog Lake, Wisconsin, USA - GEODES058 metaG | ecosystem: Environmental > Aquatic > Freshwater > Lake | place: USA: Trout Bog Lake...
CTGGGGAGTGCTCATGCTTGAAATACAAGGGTTGTCGGTTAGCTACGGCCCGTTCTTAGCCCTCGACCTTGTGAGTATCGGGGTTCGGCGAGGAGAGATTGTGGGACTTGTCGGACCCAACGGCGCGGGCAAGAGTTCTCTGGTTAAGGCACTCGGGGGTTTGGTTACTGCCATGCATGGTGCGATCACGTTTGGGGGTAGCGAACTGCGTGGGTTACCTGCCCATACCCGTTCGGGTATGGGCCTGTCGATTGTCCCGGAGGGACGTGGTCTGTTCACGAGAATGTCGATTGAAGAGAATTTGCTTATGGGCCTCTACAACGAGCGGAGCCCGGATGTTAGGGCGATCCGACTCGAACGGGCTTTTGCGCTGTTTCCCATGTTGAAAGATCGAAGGCGTCAACTGGCTGGCACGATGTCAGGCGGTCAGCAACAAATGCTGGCAGTCGCAGTCGGCTTGATGAGCGAGCCCACCCTGATTGTGCTGGACGAACCATCGCTTGGACTCGCGCCCATTGTCATCCAGGAAATCGGACGTGCCTTAAAACAGATGCGGTCGGATGGCCTGACGGTGCTGCTCGTGGAACAGAATGCGCGCCTTACCTGTGACGTGGCGGATCGTATCTACATCATGCAGGCCGGCCGCATTCGCCATCACGGCACTCCTGAGAAACTGTTTTCAGACCCTGAAGTTGTTACAAGCTATCTGGGAGGTTAGTTCACACTGGCGCGGGTGTGTTATTCGACGCTTTTCGCAGAACACTGCAATTGTGATAGAGCATCTCTGATCAGCCTACTGGGTACAACATGAACACACGAGGCGTCAATGAGCGTGCCAAATTGGTTTTGGGCAGCAAGTGATGTCATCGTGAGCATGGGTATAACTCCATTGATTAGGCGTTACAGCCATAATAGCTGTTTCAGCTATATTGTCAAGTCGGTGTGAATGCTCGCGCCATCCACACATCAAAGAATATTTAGGCAAGTTTTGATTACCTGTCCAGCCTGGTTGTGGGGAATGCCAATTCTTGACTTTTAGTTAAGTTGACCTAGTTCTAATTTTTATCTTTGATTTTGATGAGTCTAGTGTAAAGGTTTTTGCATTTTGTACTTGGTAACTATGTTTGATAGGTAAAGCCGAAGTGGAAAGCCCTTGGCTAACCAATCCTTCTGTGAGCGCATTTGTTGCAGACTTTGTGAAATGTGCGCAAAGTTTTTCAATGGCGAGATCTGCATTTCTTTCTAAGACAGAATCCAATATGCTTTTATGTTCTCCTTTGACATCTCGTTCAGCAGTTGGTTTCGCACGAACAGATATATGTCGGTATCTGGCAGACTGAAGTCTAATGACCTCTATAAATTCAAGTAGCCAAGGGGATGAGCAGGCCGAAACAATTGCCTTGTGAAATTCATCATGGGCCGCTTCCCACTCTACATTCAAAGTTTTGAAGTCAAATTCTGAAAATTGATTCAAACGTGACATTTGATGGTGTGCGCTAATGACGTGAGCTTCCCACGCAAGATTTCCTTGCTCTATAGAGTCACGAACTGCGATTGACTCCAATAATTGTCGCATTCGGTTTAGATCTAACAGTTCACTAGCAGAAACTTGACGCACAGAAAACCCACGCTGATCTTTTGCATCAACGAAACCGCTAGTCGTTAGCCTAGAAAGAGCTTCGCGTACTGGAATTGCTCCTGCGGAATAACGTTTTACAAGTTCTTGAATTTTTAGACGAGCGCCGGGAGCAAGATCACCGCGCATGATGTCCGACCTAATTGTTTCAAATAAAGTTGAAGCCATTGTCTGCTGACTTTCTGAGTCTCGCCTACAGATGGGAGTTTCAGCTATGGTTTCACCATTAGTGCTTTTTGAATTTTTACTTGTTGGTTTTCTCATAACGACTTCATTAACTCATGAAAAAGTGTATCCTAACAGCATATCAGCGAAGTTCACTTTCTAGTGCTATGAATAGATTTTTGTAAATTGCCGGAGCTTGATGTCGCATTGCGGCACCAAGTCTCAGTTTTACGTATTAAGCGTGTCTTGTCTCCACGAAAAAAGTTTCAGGGACGTGTGGACCCCATGTCCAAAGTTGATCGTTTGTTCCTTCGACTACTCTTGCTTCTACGGTATTGTCAAAAAGATCTCCATCGGTGTAGTGTTCCACTCTGAAACCATCTGGATCCCACCAGTAGTCGAAAATCTGGCTGCCTAATACGTGACGACCGACACCCCAGTGTGATTTATGCCCTTTTGCTTGCATCCATTCATGTCCCATGTAAACGGCATCAAGATCTTGTAATTCAAATGAAATGTGATGGACTGCAGCTGTACCACTAGATTTAGTTAACAGAAGGGTGTGGTGATCGACTGGAATATCGCCGTGATCAAAGCGCATGAAAAATCCGATTGGTTCATCTTTATTTCCAGGCACCATGATAGTGTCCGAAGTGCGCATTCCAATGTGCTTTATCACCCAATCTCGCGCAGCTTCTGGATTTGGCACACCAATAGCTAAATGCCCCAAACGCATCACCTCACATGTTGTGCGAGGTGGACGCTGAGTGATATTGAAGCGTTTTTTGTGTTTCCCTTCGTTTAGAGGTAACGCTGGGCGAACAGCAAGTGGTTCGACTTTTTGATTGCCATATACAAGCTCGATTGCAATGCCACCAGGCATTTCAGTGACTACGTATTCACCTCCACCTGGACGTTGAAAAGGCAGTATCGCTGAAGCTCCAGGGAGTTTTGTGGCTCGATCTAAATCATCTCTTGAAGCAAGTTCAAAGCCGATAGTTCTGAGTCCCGGCGTTTGAGCTTCTTCCGCGCAGTAAATAAATGGGTATTCGCAACTGCCACGCATGTAAATCCGTCCGCTTTCAGTATGAGAGGTCTTTAAGCCAAAGTCCTCCATGAATTGCTTTGTTTGTTGCGAATCAGTTACGCCGTAGACGGCGAACATGATGTTCTTGACATTAACCATGAAATCCTCCCGTGTTTGTAGTTGATGACAGTCTCATTTCATAATATACGATTACTTATACATATATTATTTTAAAATTGCATGTTCGCTAGCTCAGGTAAACCCTTGTAAGAATAATATGTTAAAAATACTATTAAAGTATTATTTAAATTGCTTTTTTGAGAGTTGAAATTATTTTTCATGCATAGGGTTTACACCATAATTTTGTAGTCTAAATGTAGTTTAGTATATTATTCGTAATTTATGGATTGATGTGATCTGTTGATCTTCTTTGGAAGGCTCCATAGTTATGTCGCCATGCGAGTCCTCAATTTTTTACAACTGAAGTCATCAAAAAAGGAACTTTTCCCATGAAATTCATAGCGTACAAGCAAGACAAAGAATCGCAAGCAAGCGGCAGTACAAACATTGGTGTGCTAATTGGAAATTTGGTTGCGCCAGTTGCAACACTTGAAGACTTTTATGCAGATGTTCCTCGTTGGACTGAATTTGCACGTAATCAGAAAAGTGGGACGCTTTTTCTGAATGAACTGCAGAAGGCGATCCCCGTGCCGTTGACTGCAAAAGTAATTTGTGCAGCAATCAACTATGTTGAGCATGGAAAAGAGGGGGGGTTGCCAACTCCAAGTTTTCCAAACTTGTTTGCTCGATGGACATCAACTTTGTCAACCTCAGGTACCCCTGTGAAAGTTCCTCATACAGAACCTGATGGAATTGATTGGGAGGTTGAGTTGGGCGTGATCATTGGTAAAAAAATCAACGATGCAACGGAGCAAAACGCACTTGATGGTGTTTTGGGATACACCACATTTAACGATATCAGTGGCCGTGCCTCACAGATTCAATCAATGACTTTGAGTACCGGTCAATGGGCGATTGGTAAAAATCTAGATAACAGCGGAGCAATTGGATCTGTGATTGCCAGTGCAGATTCTGTCGATGTTAAAAATTTGCGCATCACAGCAAAGGTCAATGACCAGTTCATGCAAGACGGAACGACGGCAGACATGATTTTTTCCGTCTCCAAATTGATTGAATTTATTTCACAAAGTATCACATTGAATCCTGGTGATTTGATCGTGACAGGTACACCAGCGGGTGTCGGCTTTGGTCGTAAACCACGTGTGTACGCCAAAAAAGGTGATGTTATGGAGGTTGAGGTGCACGGAATTTGTGCGGTTCAATCGCCAATTATTTAACGTTAAGAAGTAGATTGGAGCTTAAGATGAAAAACATTCCACATTTTATTAATGGTCAACTGGATGATGGGGACGGTCATAGAGTAGGTCCAGTTTTTAACCCGTCAATGGGTGTGCAGACGGCAAATTGTCGTTACGCAGATCAAAGTACTTTAAATCGAACAGTAGAAATTGCAAAAAAAGCAAGTCTTGCGTGGGGTAGCTCTTCTCATGCCGCTCGTCAGGCAGTAATTTTCAAATTTCGTGAATTGGTCATCGCAAACTACGATCACTTTGCAGAAATCATCGGGCAAGAGAATGGAAAGACCATCGCGGATGCTAAAGGTGAAATTGGCCGTGCGATTGAAGCGATTGAGTTTGCTGCTGGTGCACCGCATATCACTAAGGGGGAATATGCAACTAATGTGGGTGGTGGAATTGATGTGTTCTCTATGCGAGTGCCGCTAGGGATCGTAGGTTGCATTACGCCCTTTAATTTTCCTGTGATGGTTCCAGTCGTGATGTTTGCCATGGCCATCTCGGTTGGCAACGCTATTGTGTGGAAACCTTCTGAGAAAGTGCCTACAGCAGGTCTTGAACTTGCTCGCTTGTTCAAAGAGGCTGGGCTACCAGACGGCGTATTTAATGTGTTGAATGGTGATAAAGAGTTGGTTGATGCAATTTTGGAACATCCTTCAATCCCAGCAATTAGTTTTGTTGGTTCTACACGAGTAGGCGAGTACGTCTATCAAAAAGGTACTTCGCATAACAAACGAGTTGCTGCTTTTACGGGCGGCAAGAATCATATGGTTGTAATGCCAGATGCTGATATGGAGGCGGCTGCAACAGCATTTGTTACTGCAGGTTTCGGCTCTGCAAGCCAGCGTTGCATGGCTGTTTCATTACTGCTGCCTGTTGGAGAGGGTACTGCCGAAAGATTGCTGCAGTTAATCTTGCCAAAAATGAAGGCACTCAAAGTGGGGTCCTATGACGATCCAGCTGCAGACTATGGTGCTGTTATTTCTGCTGAATCGAAAGCCTCTATTGAGAAGTCAATCGAAACTTGCTTACGTGAAGGTGGAAAGCTGATACAGGATGGTCGTCAATTTAAAGTTACAGGCAAGGAAAGTGGCTACTTCTTGGGGCCAACTCTTTTTGATCATGTGACAACTGAAATGGATCTATATCAACACGAGGTTTTTGGTCCTGTGAGGGGTATTGTTAGATCCGCGAATTTGGATGAAGCAATTGCCATTACTAACTCGCATGAATACGGGAATGGTTCTGTGATCTATACCCGTGATGGAAAGTCTGCGCATCGCTTCGCTAGTGAAATTGAATCAGGAATGATTGGTGTCAATGTCCCAGTTCCACTGCCTGCTGGCTTCTTTAATTTTGGTGGATTGCGTCGCTCAAAGTTTGGTGAAGGTCACTTATTTGGTCCAGACGCTGCTCGCTTCTACACAAAGATTAAAACGGTGTCACAGCGTTGGCCAGAACCAGCAAAAAAAGATGATCCGATTTCTTTAGCTTTTTACGCTAACGACTAAGAGGATCAAATCTTTAGTGAAAGAGAAATATACGTGGTTCAGAAGAATTTGAATCACGTGCATTTTTTGCAATTACTACCGAAAGCAACAAACCCTTGTGCAAAACAAAAAAATCAGGAGACATCAAATGAAAAGCAAAATCTCAAAAGTCATTGCCTTAGCTTTACTGTCGGTATCACAATTTTCAGTATTCGCTCAATCAGAAAAACCGCCTATTTCAATTGGCGCTGTTTTGTCACTCACTGCAGCAAAATCTCATCCGCTAAAAGGTGCTCCAAAGGCTCTACCCACAAGTGCATACAGGCTGATTGATCCCAGCGCCCAATTGGGAAAAGAGTGGGAGCAAAGTCCGTTAGAGGTCACAAAGGATTCTGCTCTAGTGATTCGCTAGACGCCCAATTTCATGAATTTAAGCTGATGCAAATTAGCTGTTTCGTTGTCAAGACTGGCATAGTGAAAATCCTTACTTCCACATTTGCTTCCACACCGCTGTAGAGTGCTTGTAACCTCTTGATTCCATTGAGGTTTTATTTATTGAAGCTGCTCCTGGTAGCCTGGTGAGTTAAAGCAATCCTGCGCCACCTCGTAACTTGGGAACTCAATGAGATAGGGCCGACCTGTCACCGCACCTTCAACGACCACCGCTACATCGCCCCTGGCGAGCACACGGCCACCAAAGGAAGCGATGAGCGGACCCGCAATCGAAGTGTATTGACCAAACAGCGAAGGTTGGTTGATTTCTGCCAGAACGATCCAGTACGCTTTAACCGTATGGGTTTGTGAATTGTTGGAATTTGATTGTGTCATATTGTATTTTTTTAGGTGGTCTTACTGATCCTGTAAGCGATTGCTCGTGTTGTGAAAGTCAAGTTAGGTTTCAAACCCAAAGTGTTTCCGACTCGTCTCGCCCTCAGGGTTTAAGCTTGCGTGCCAACCAAGGCATCACCACTTCATTGAGGATGCGCCCGTCGGACCAGTCCTTACCGCGACCGATATGACCGCCTTCCGGATTGACCCAAGCCTCTTTTGGAGCGCCTTGCTTCAGCAGGATATAAAGGTCCTCAATTGGCACCTGTGTGTCTTTCTCACCATTGATCAATAACATTGGTGCAGACGGTTTGCTGAGAATTCCCGTGTCTTTCAACGACATCTTTGGTCCGTATTCCAAGAAATCTTCAAGTGTGTCTACACCGTAGACTGCCGCGCGAGCAGGAAACAGGTCAAACAAGTACTCTCTGGTTCCCAGCGCTTTGAGTTGCCATTCGCGTTGAAAATAGGCGTGAACCGGACCACCCCAGTTGACTACTGCTTTCAGTCTTACTGGCTCCGCGTATGCAATTCGCGCTGACCAATGGCCGCCCCAAGATCCTCCTTGGAATCCAATTCGGTCTGGATCGATGTCTTTGCGGCTCTGCATAGCGTCAATAACTTTTGAAAAAATACGCTCAACACCAGGCTCAATTTTGAAGGGAGATTCGCCTGTGCCTGGCATGTCCAAAGCAAGGTACGCCATCTGGGATTTAAGGTATGAGGCACCGTACTGGTCGACTACAAATTCCTTATAGCTGTCTAGGCCACCAATTGTGATGACCAAGGGAGGCTTGGAAATACCTGCTGGCCGTTGTAAGTAGCCAATGATTTCCTTGCCCTCGAAAGGAATGCGCACCACCTCTATGACTGGACTTGCAAGTTTTGCATAGGCTTGGAATGCTGTTGTCGCCAACGTATGCGCACGTTTTTTTTCTGACGTATTCTGGGTGGGCCATGCCCCAAATCCATAGTAGCGCCAGGCGGACATATACGCCTCACGAGCCAATGCGGGTGATAAGGTCGAGAGTGCCTGTGCCTGCTTCATATGATGATCACCGCTCTGGATCCAAGAACGTGCCCACTCATCGCGGTCAAGTGACTGAATCCGGCTCAAAATTTCGGAAACTTCTTTGCTGTCAAAGCCGGTCATTGGATAGCGTTGCGAATCGGCCCGTTCTTGAACCGCTTGTTTTAGCTCTGGCCATGTGCGCGCTGGTGCGATTTGGGCTATGACGGCCGTGGAGACGGTAAGTAGCAAGGCGAACATGGAACGCGGCAGAGTGGATGTTGTCATGGCAGGGTTCCTTCGATTTGAGGTTGGAGATGATGGGAACTCGTTGTCATCAATTTGAATCCCGACGCCATTCTGGCAGACCGAACGGTGTGATCAGAACAGCCAGGAACCAAAGTACCGGGCCGCCCACGGTGCCTGCGTTGAGTGGGCTGACGCCAGATATCACCAAGGCAAATAAAAAGCTAAGGTCTGCAACACCTATCGCAATTAGACCGATCAGGTAACCAGTCCATGATGCTCGTTTCAGGATTAGCCAAGCAACAAAAAAGCCAAGTACTCCATAACCCCCTACATCCATGCAAAAGTTTAGGATCAACTGGCTGTGTGCAAACAGGGTCACCGGGTCGGTGGCATTGACAAAGTCTGTACGTGGGACAGCATGGCCACCAATCACCATACCCCAAAGACCTGCGGTTCCTGTAGTGAGGTACTGACGTACGCCCTCAGCCCCGACCCAGACATGTAACACGCCCCAAAGTACAAACAGCCACCCCCCAATTTTGGCAGGGAGGCCTAATACATAGAAAGATTTTTCGGTCGACAAGATAGTTTCCTTTAAATAAATGGGTTTCTTACTGGTCCGTTAGGCCTGCCATTGCGCTTTCATCTCGGAGGCAAAGTCCGCATATGAACGCGGCCTCCGACCCAAAAGTTCAGTCATCTTGTCCACATCTGCAGAAGTTGCAACCATGCCATCCGTGCAAAAGCGATCAAGCATCAGTCGCATGTCCATCGCCATCCAACTTGGGGCGTGTTGGGCCAACCTCGCCTCGAATGGCGTCGCATCACTCCCCGTGTAGGTAACTTGTTTATTCAGCGTCGCTGACCAAATTTTTGCAATACTGGGGCCGGTTAGTGCATCTGGACCAATTAGGTTGATGATATCATTAGGCAATGCTTGTGATGAACGATCACGTTTCAACACAGCCTGGGCTGCAATTTCGCCGATGTCGCGCACATCGACCATGGACACACCTTTCTCGCCAATCGGAAATGGATAAAGGCCGGGACCCATCAACGCATCCTTGAAATAGAGGGCATCGTTTTGCATAAAGCAGTTTGGCCGCAAGATGGTGGTAGGTATTCCCACTTGCGCAATCATTCTTTCGACGGCGAACTTGGATGTGAAGTGAGGTACGTTGGTGAACGGCTCAGCATTGAAAACTGAAAAATAGACAAGGCGCTCGATGCCGGCTTCGCGCGCTAGATTGAGAGTGAGTACCGCTTCGGTCAATTCTTGGGTTGATACAGCGTTGAGTAAGAACAACGTAGTAACCCTTTGAAGGGCTTTGCGCATGGAATCCACATCCAGCATGTCACCTGCCACGGCAGTAACTCCGTTTGGAAATTTAGCCTTGTTAGGGTTACGCGTTAAGGCGTTAACAGCCACATGGTGACTCGCAAGTTGCTGTACCAGTGCCATGCCAATGGTTCCAGTCGCGCCTGTGATGAGTATGGTCATGTCGTTTTCCTTTTGATATTCAGCGCAGGAAAAACCTGAACGCTGAAAAAATGATAGAGTGACAAAATCAAAATGACATACCTTAAATTAAGACGATCTGTCTCAAATATGAAACCTTATGAACCTTGATGATTTATCTGACTTTCTATTGGTTGCTTCGCATAAAGGGTTCGCCCAAGCAAGTCGTAAAAGCGGCCGACCAAAGGCAAGCCTGTCTCGCAAAGTGATGGCTTTGGAGTCAGCCTTGGGGGTCAGGCTGTTTGAGCGTGGCGCAAAGACGATTAGGTTGACGGCGGAAGGCACTTCGCTGTTTGAACGAACCAGCGGTCCTTTTAGAGAGATTGCTGAAGCGGGCGAAGTGTTGCGAGATGGACAGACTCAGCCTCACGGTCAACTAAGAATAAGTGCTCCAACTTTATTGGGTCAGTTGTTGATGGGTCGCATTGCAGCGCAATTCACAATGGCCTACCCGGAGGTCAGACTTTCAATCAACCTTGAAGATCGTCAGGTGGATCTGGTAAGTGAAGGCTATGATCTCGTCATTCGGGTCAATCCTGAACCAAGCTCTGAGCTAGTTGGTCGCTGCTTGGTAAAAGATCAAGTTCACATCGTCTCAACGCCTGAGCTAAAAAAACGATATGTCCGTGCCGGTCAAAAACTGCAACGACTTCTGCCCGTTATTGTTCGTGAATCGCAGCGAACTTCTGGAAGTTGGAGAATTTTAGGACCAACGATTAAAGAGATACCGACGCAAACGGTCTTGCAACTTCCGCTTTTAGTCATGATTCGTGATGCAGCACTGACGGGGCTTGGTGCTGCAAAACTTCCAAATCTTATTGTCGCAGATGACTTGAAGGCCGGTCGACTCGTTTCATGGGGCGCTGCGAGCGATCAACCTTCAGAATTGTGGGTGCTTCATACGTCAAGGCGCTTACCTAGCGCAAAGGTCAAGGCCTTCATCAATTTTCTAGAAACTGAGTTTGATAAAGCTACTTCTTGGTCGATCAAAAAAACATACAACTCAGTTTAATCGGTACGGTTCAAATTTTGGTTTTGAACTCTCTAGGTCAAGAGGTTTTGAGCAGAAAGCCGTCTCAACAGTTCGAGCACACTATCAAAGAGTGACTTTCTTCAAGATTGGTCAAAGCTTTTGAAGAAAAAATTTAATCAGATCAATTACTTGCAAACAGGCGTTTGAAGGATTGAAATATTGAAAGAAGTCACTGGCGGTGAAAAAGAGATTCGAAAACTCACTCAAGCCAACTCAACAACAGCGCGTAATTGGCTAGGACTGCTGTACAGGTAAGTGGCAGTGGTTTGGATGCTGCGGTGTCCAGCAAGCGTTTTAAGAATGTGTATCGCCGTGCCCTTATTGGCAAGGTTTGTCAGGAACGTTCTGCGTCCACTGTGACTGCTAGCACCCTCAAGTCCAGCACCCTCGTAGAGCAGAGCAAATGTTTGAGCCAAACTGTTTGCACTGAAACCTGACTTGACGCTCTTTTGACTAGCAAAAAAAGGATAGTTGCGATCCACACATTTGGCTTGCTCTGAGTACGATTTCAATTCATCGCGCAGCTTTATGTTGACGAAAACTGTACGAGCATGTCTGCCCTTAGTCATGTCAGGTAGCAAGCGGATTTCGTCCTTTACTGTTCCGTCCAAATTC
>Ga0164297_10005427_pt1 | contig 10946 bp, 11 predicted proteins | sample GEODES058metaG_FD_113539 | JGI IMG/M metagenome (GOLD analysis project Ga0164297, IMG submission 113539) | Dystrophic lake water microbial communities from Trout Bog Lake, Wisconsin, USA - GEODES058 metaG | ecosystem: Environmental > Aquatic > Freshwater > Lake | place: USA: Trout Bog Lake...
CTAGAACCATACAGATTAAAATAGTTACTTGTTGCCATGTTAGTTTAAGAACCACTCCAATGGGCCAGAATAGTTTGTAATCATTTCTTGTTCTAACATTCTTATTTCTTCTACTGCGGCCGCAACAGTTTCTTTACCATTCAATGTAACACCACCCGGTAGTTGTAAACCACCAAATTTGGACATATTTTCTCCCCAATTTTTCTTTATCAAAGCTGTGGCGTATTGCTTCAACCAACGGTCATTCCAAACATTAGGATAAGTGTTAGGATCAATTGCACCATAACATTCAGACACCACAACTTGGCCTGGACTTACTTCGTATCCTGCACCCCATGCCCAATCGATGTAGAGTCTTTGCATATTACGCACAAAACGAATAGGAACTTCACCAGTGAACTGGAGTTCCAAAGAACGCAAGTGTTGTTGAGTCAAGGTATAATTGATGTAGGATGCAGATGTGAAGTCATACAACTCATTTAGGCGGAGTTGGTATCTTAGGTCAAACATATTGATGGTTGCCTGAGAATCTGTCAAAGGAAAGATACGAGTAATACCAAGGATGCTTACGTTGTTACCATTTTGGTCTACAGCTTGTGATGCATCTAGGTATTGATTGGCAATATCTGCGCCAGTAACATAATGAATCCAATAAAACTTTTGTGCGCCATCAAAATGGTAATCTTGCCAGTATTGTATTGCATCATCAATACGGTCAGACACTTGGTCTTCGTCAACGTTGATATCAATGACTGGCGCACCCAACCTACGTAAACAATAATTCGTAAAGTCTTGTCTGTTTAAAATTGGTGCTGAAGCCATGCGAGAATCTCCTATTATAACCTATTTATTCAATAGGAAGATTGATATTTTATTGAATTATTATGGTGTGTTTACATCAGTTGTTGGGAATGTTCTAGTATTTCCTGGCCATATAATACGAATAGCTCCGTTATCACCCAATCCTTTACTACCTACGCCGCTTGAACTAGCGCCTCCACCGCCACCACCGCCACCGTAACTTCCTCCGTTACCGCCATTTAAACCACTTGCAGATGAACCAGAATTTCCTCCAGAACCTCCGCTGCCACCGTTTCCTCCAGCGGAACCTCCTGAACCATTTGAACCACGGCCATATAATCCTACACCCCCACCACCACCACCGCCAACTTGTGTAGAAGATGAAGATGCCGAACTTCCTCCTCCACCTCCACCAAAAGTGTTTGTGTGACCTGCTGGATGGCAACGGGAGCATCCTCCACGTCCGGGGCAACCAGTGTAACTTATACTGCAACTACTTCCTGCAATACATGTATAACCTGCGGTGCCAGCTCCGCCGCCACCTGCCTTATAAATTGCACAACCGCCAGAGCCGCCAACTTGTCGGCTGCCACATCCTCGATTTTGACTTGTTCCATAAAATTGTCCTACTGATCCTGATCCGTTAACCCAATAATAAACACAAGTAAACGGTGGTCGTCTTACACCTAATGCTCGGCGACAACATGAGAGTGGAATTCCAGCATTTGCACTTCCTGTTTCAACTGGTAATGTTGACGAACCTCCAGTTCCTGTGACATTATTCTTATAAGCTAAACCTCCTCCCCAACTACCTGAACCTGCAGAATACATGGTTGCACCAGCACAACAACAATAATATGAGTGACCATCTGATCCATTACCGCCTGGAGTAATAGCTAACAAAGAGACACTACTTACACCAGTTGGATAGGTAAATGTATAATTTCCGGTACCACCCACATATACTTGACAACCTCTAGCTGCATTTGTTGTTGCTGTTCCAGTAGAAGAACTATAAGAACCATAACCTTGACTATTGTGAGCATGTACTTTAAATGTGTAAGATGTTGATGGTGAAAGACCGCTTACAGATATTGGACTACTTGAACCAGTAGCTGAGTTTGTACCGCTTGATGTACAAACAGCTTGATAGTAGTCTATTGATAGACCACCGTTACAGGCTGGTGCAGTAAATGATACTGATATTGCTGAGCAACTTGTAGCTGATGCTGATACAGATGTGGGCATACCGGGAACTGTTGGTGAAAAACCAGCAAAACCAAAGCCTTTTATTGAAGCAGCACCTCTAGTATTGATTAAAGGCATTTTTATCTTTCTTAATTCTCATTATGGACTTCCTACTGATGTTGATGGGAATGCTCTGGTGTTACCTGGCCAGACTATGCGAACTGCACCGCCTGCACCAGATCCAGGAACACCTCCACCTCCACCATAACTTCCTCCATTAGCACCAGAACCGTTAGAACCTCCAGAACCTCCGCCACCACCTCCGCCGGAATATGATCCTCCACTACCTGATGTTCCTCGACCATATAAACCTACACCACCACCGCCACCTGAAGGCGAACTGTATGTTATCCTTCCACCTGGTCGGCCACCACCGCCACCGCCTCCACCATTTTGGCCGGATGTAGCTGAAGAAGAATTATTCGTACCACCACCGCATCCGCCACCACAACAACCAGCTCGACATGGAGAACCAACTCCTCCGGCACCACCACCTCCGCCGCCGCAGTTGCCAGAGCTGCCACCATAAGTTCCGCCATACCTCAAAGCAGCGTTTACAGGATCTTGTCCTTTATATCCTCCTCTATAAACACCTTGGCCGCCTTGACCATACATGAAAGATGTTGAACAAAAATAACTGTCTCCTCCAGTGATTGAGTTATATGATGCGCCAGCTCCAACTCCAACAGTATAACTTGTTCCTGATGATACTGAGTGATTATTCCATATGGCAGATCCTGCACCACCACCTGCACAATAATATAACCTACATGGATTACAACCACATAGAGCTCTACCAGCACCAGATGCTCCGCCACCGACAGTAAATAATGATACTGATGACACACCAGAAGGAGCAACCCAACTATAAGAACCTGGAGATGTATATGATGCGGAACTTGTTGGGACACAAGTGGTTATACTACCACTTGAACTACTATAACAACCGTAACCCACAACATTATGTGCTCTCACTTTAAATGTGTAAGATGTCGAGTAAGTCAAACCAGTAACTGATATTGGACTTGTGCCTGTAGCAGTAATACAACCTGGCGATGATATGGCTTGATAGTAATCTATTGGCACACCACCAGTACATGCTGGTGCAGTAAATGATATTGTTGCTGAAGATGAACCTGTCGCTGTTGCAGTACCAATAGTCGGTATTCCTGGAAGTTTTGGTGAAAAACCAGCAAAACCAAAGCCTTTTATCGAAGCAGCACCTCTAGTATTGATTAAAGGCATTCGCCTTCTCCTTAACCAAGGAATATTGCTGTAGTTCCTGTTGCAGGATCTATGACAGTTGGTCTTTCTGGTTCGTATGCATCAATTGGTACCATATTATATGTACGATGTAGAATTCTGAAATTTGGTTGCAATGTGAGATGCTCGATTGCTCTCCATCGTGTCAAGTCCCACGACTCGTGTGGTTCTTCATGATCCATCAATTTAAAGATGCCATGTTCTCTTAGATATTCATCGTCTTCACTTTCGGGTGTGACAAGAACCCAATTTAAATCTGCTTGGTGTTTAACGTATCTCATGTTTAAGTACCTGTATTTTCTGTGTTTGAAGAAGGTGGTTGTAAAGCACTTGCTGGCGTCAATGGTGAAGGCCATTTTGCAGGTGTTGGAATATCTGTGTTTGTTTTGGTATCAGTAGTACATTCAACCCATGCCTTAGTTTCTTCATCCCAACGATATTTACCTGTTGGTCTTGCAACTGGTGGCAACCAAAAATATGTATCTGTTTCCAATGTCCATGATTTGATTTGTATAGGAGGATTATCTTTTAGATTTTGAATCAATACATCAATTTCTGGTTGTGTCAAATCAACAATCGTAAACGTGTCTTCATAGTTGATACCATCAGATGATTTTTCATAAGATGTAACAACTTTTTGACGAGCAGTTGGATAAGTTCCGTTGAGAACAGAGTTCTGTTCTTTTCTGGTGAACCATGCATAACCTGTAGGTGCAGTATCACCAGAGATATCTAAATCTGGAAAGGCTTGCACAAAATTACTAAGAGTAATTGGATGATTGACTGTGTTACCAGTTTCATCTACTTGAATAATACATTTCATTTTTTATTTCCTTTTATTGTGGAGACACATAGCCTCTTGGTGTTATATATTCTTTCCAGGATAATGTTTCTTCGTCCCAATCGTAATTTTTCCCCGTAATAATATTTTTATTTTCGTCTACCGTGGCCGGAACAACCGCAGGTTTTTGTATTGGTGCTACCCATAACCATTTTTCTTTATCTAACACCCAACTTGGATATGGTTTTTCATGCAAAAATACATTATTCTCGGCGTCATATGTCATTCCAACACACGCATAATTTCCTCTCAACGCCACACCGCCGTCTGGTTTTCCATCTGCACCTCTGTGAACATTGCCGTAAGTATTATAGCTAGTTTGAATCCATAAAGATGGATCTCCCCAGTTGCCAGTATCAATTTGCTCTTGTTCTATAACTAGAACTTGTGTAACGATTCCATTTTCAACTTTTGCAAAGTGTGACATTTCTATTCCTCTTAGTATGTGACACTTCCAGAAGAAGTGAATTTATAAACTTTTTTACCGCTATAACATCCTAAATAACTAGCTCCAGAAATACTTGCTGGGCTCACTGTTGCGGCAATTAATACAGTACCAGACCCTCCTCCTCCAGCTCTAGCACAACAATAACATCCCCAAGCATATCCTCCGGCGCCACCACCTCCGCCAGTATTTGGACATCCGCTATTTCCGCTGTTATAATTATACCATGAATTTCCTGCGGCACCACCTCCACCTCCAGGGCTTGGAATTTGGCTAGTAGAATTAACAAAAGAACCACCATTCCAATAATATCCTGTGTTATATGGTGAGGATGATCCTCCACCTGCGTATGCTGTTCCAGTAGGCCCGTATGATCTTGGTGCACCTCCTATATGACCTTGATTTGTTGCTCCAGTTTGTTGTGCACCATAACCATTTCCTCCGCCACCACCGCCACTAGACGCAATTTGGAGATGATACCCACTTCCACCTCCATTGCCGCCTTGTGATCCGGAACCAGCAAATCCTACCTGGGAAGCATATCGGCCTCCACCGCCACCAGATCCTCCGTTTAATCCTTGTGCACATGAACTACTTCCCGGACAACTCCTTCCGCCACCCCCACCACCAATTGAAGTTATGCTAACGCCAGATCCTGAAAGCGAAGAATTGCATCCACTGCGTGGAGTAGCAAGGCCTCCAGCATATGATACTGCGCCACCCGCACCGATTGAAATACTGTATGTTGATCCAACAACAAAACTATAACAACCAGCTACCACTCCGCCAGATCCTCCACCAGAAACTCCACCAGAATTACCTCCACCACCAATAACCATTACTGAAACTGTTACAGGTGCAGCCGGTGTTGTTATACTATTACTAGAAGAACTACAAGGTCCGTAACCTAAACTATTGTGTGCTTTAACCTTGAAAGTATAAGACGTAGAACCACATAATCCACCAACAGATATTGGACTAGAAGAACCTGAACCAGTGTGTGAACCTGGACATGATGTAGCTAAATAAGAATCTATTGTTAATCCGCCATTACAAGATGGTGTAGTAAAAGTAACTGATGCGGAACTATAAGATGTAGCTGTAGCGGTACCTATAGTTGGTGCTGCTGGTACTGTTGGACTAAATCCAGCAAAACCAAAGCCTTTTATCGAAGCAGCGCCTCTAGTATTAATGAGTGGCATTCACCACCTCTTAGAACTGAGTCTGTGAAGCTAGAACCGTATATGTTGGTGTTGATGCTGTCTTCACAATTGTATATGTATAAACGTCAATGCCTGATGCATAACCTTTAGTAGGTGCAGAACCACCTTGCCAGTATGTTGTAACACCAGATGTACCACCATCAATATTAATTGCAGTAGGATAATAAGATGCACCAGAAGAACCTTGTGTCACCATAATTGCAATCGTTGCTGATTGGCCAACTGCTAGTGCAGAAGCCATTGTTGTACCAGAACTATATGTCAAGTTCTGTGTCCATGTTGCACCTGCATTGGTTGTATAATACTGAACTGCACCAGTATTAAAGTATGCAGTAGCCGCAGAGTTGACCGCAGAAGCCACAATGTTTGCAGTCTCTACCGCATTTTGCAATGTTACAGCAAACGCAGAAGAAGATGCAGAGAAAGAAGGCACAACATTAGATGCAGAGGTAATTTGACCTTCAGCATTTACGGCAATTACAGGAATTGCTGAAGCGCCACCGTATGTGCCTGCTGATACAGCAGTGTTCGTTAGTAATGAGCTTAGAACTCTTGTGAGTGCCATTTGTTTTCCTTTTTATTTTTTAGTTATCGCCATTTCGGTCCATCAAACCATGCAGTCAAAGAATATCGAGTACCTTTAGTTACAGGATTTGCTTGGTGATCCGTGAATGATGGAAAGAATATTGCAGTTCCTTGCGTTCTTATTTCATTCGCATCAATCTTGCTGTTTGAAAATATTTCCAAATCTCCACCTTCATATTTATAAGGATCGGTTAATTGGATCACACAAGTAAGCTTACGATGATACTTTGGATCATTGTTTATCCAAAACACATCTTGGTGTCTTTTGTAATTGCCTTCATATGAAGAATCATATTCTGCAAACTGGATGTAATCTAGTTTTGACAGGTGAAAATTAAAGAAGTCATCGTTACCTTGTATAGCCATTTTCCACAACTCATCAAACACATTTTGGAATATTGGATTGTTTTTTTGTATAAAAGATATTCTTGATTTTCTAGTTTCATCCACTTTCAAACTAGATGCAGTCACACCTATTTTTGCTTCTTCTTTTGGTAGTTTTAAACCTTCCTGTATAAGGTATTCACAAGTATCCACTGAAAATCTATTTTTAAAATAACACCATTCACCGTTCATAATAAAATCCTTTTTTAGTTAGGGAGGGTTGGCCATACAATATTAGCTGGATCTGTTTGGGTTTGAGGTATATCCCTTAACGCTTGGCGATATGTGGACAGAGCTGCTTGTTTCTCTGAAGTGTATGAAGCCCAGCGGTCTGGTAAAACTAATGCGTCAGATTGGTTAAGAATTGCATCTCTTTGGCCACGAACTCTGCGCCACAAAGCTTCAGTAGTTGGCGGCGGAGGTGGAACATAGTCTCCAATTGGACCGTATTTACCACTAATGATGTCATTGTATATACTTACACCATGATCCATTGAATCAGTAGCACTTGCGGTGAATGGATGAACTTCATTAAACTCTGCAAATTTGACTTTGCAATTAATGTGTTGTTTATCTTCTGTTCTATAAACAATGTCTGTAATTGATTCTATTGTATACATTTTTTAATCCTTACGAAACACGTACGAACATACTTAATTGTTTATAGCTGCTACAATTGTATTGCCTTGAATATGTCATTGCTCTCCATGTTCCTGATAAGCTTAAAGATGTAAATCTGCAACCGCCGCTGGCGAGGGCGATTAAACCATTAGTTGGTCCACTCATAGAAGAATTTAAGGCTCCACCACGGTAATTACCGGTACATGCAGTATAAGCATTACTGAATCTATATAAACACGCCCCTGCTGTTGTACATCCGGCAGAAAAAATCGCCAAGCAAGTACCCGATCCAACAAACGCAATCACATAACTTCCTACAGCACCATAAGTTGACGATGGTGTGCCTGCTGGTCCAGTTGGTCCAGTTGGTCCCGTTGCTCCAGGACTACCTGTTGGTCCAGTAGGTCCTGTCGGACCTGGACTACCAGTAGGTCCTGTGGAACCTGGACTACCTGTTGGTCCAGTAGCACCTTGTGGCACAGTAAAGTTAAATACAGCTGCTGAAGATGTACCACTATTTGTAACACTTGCTGGACTACCTGCTGAACCTGTAGTTGTAGAGCCAACAGATATTGTTGCTGCACTACCAGTAGGTCCAGTTGGACCAGTAGGTCCAGTAGGACCTAATGCTGATACCCAAGAAGAAGATGCAGGACCATTAGATTGTAAAAAGTAACCCGATGTACCACCACTAATTTGGCTATTTGATATATTTGCTGTTACGTTTGCTGAAGTAGTTATACGCCCATCTGCACCAACTGTAATTACAGCATGTTGAGTTGGACCTCCATATATTCCTGGTTGTGTACCAGTGGCAGCAAGTTGAGATGAAGTTATATTTCCAGTAATCTGTGTATTGGCTACAGTAGTAATTTGACTTGAGGTTATCAAACCAGTAATCTGTGTATTAGCAATACTTAAAGAACTTTGTGCAGCCCAAGTTGCTGCACCACTTTGTATAGTCAACACTTGACCATTTGTACCTGATGCATTGTATGTAATTACTGCACCAGTGTATGAAGATAAGGTGGTAATTTCAACACTAGTGCCATTTGGTGGCGCTGTAGAAAACGTGATTACGTTTCCCGATACTGTATATGTGGATTTTTGTTGTGATATACCATCAATATTGACTGATGTATAACCAGAAGTCAAAGGTGCTGACGATAAGGTAAAGATTGTTGTATTACCATTAGCAGTAAATGTATCTACGGTACTGACTAATGAACCTGAATTTATACCTGTGTTGGCTGCATTATAGATGCTTGTAACTTCAACGTTTGCACCATTTGGTAACACTTCAGACAACGTGATTGTATTTCCTGATAAAGTGTAGGAAGATTTTAGTTGTGTTGCACCATTGATATTAACAATGGTTGAGTTGATATTATATGGTGTTTGTGACAGAACAAAAGTCTGTCCTGTACCATTAGCAGTAAATGTATCTACGTTTGAAATAATTGCAGCTGTTGCTACAGGTGTAGCTACTGATGTATTAGAGATGGCCGTTACACGACCATCTGCACCAACTGTAATTACAGGTATTAAGGATGTATTACCATAGATGCCTGGTTGTACTCCAGTATTCGCAATAGCACTAATAAATGTGCCATTTGATGCAATTACTGGAGTAGTACCGACCGTGATGCCGTTCTTAACGACAAAGTTTGTTGTATTAGCCAAGATTCACTATCCTCTTGTCGACCAAATTGTAAAAAAATACTATACTGTGATAGCGGTTCTCATTAGTTTAACAGTTGTAACTGCGTTTGCTGGTGTGAACAACAAGTACAAATTACCGCCTGTAATTGAAACGTCAAATGTTCCTAATGAAGCACTTGTAAAGATTTCACCATACTGTGCAAGATAAGGAGTTGTACCATCAGAAATAACGTTCAATTCAATCATATGATATGCTGAACCTGATGTCATCTGTGCTTGGTATTTAGCGCTTCTATAAGTTGATACTGAGAATTGGTCGATTGTATTTTGTGATACATTACCAGTTGTATAGATTGTAGAAGTTACATATGTAAATGTGTTTACTGTTAGAGCAGTAAATGATGGTGAAGCTGTTGTTCTTAGGTCTTGTGGATCATTGATATACAATGTACTACCACCAGCAGCAGATACTACAACACCGTTATTACTTAAGAATGTTAATGTACCACCACCAGAGACTGAACCAGATCCTGTAGTACCAGTAATATTGATTGTAGTTGATACTGCATTGTTAGAAACAGCAACAACACGACCATAACCGTCAACAGTAATCGATGGAATACTTGTTGAGTTACCATATACACCAACAGTTGATACGTTGGCCAAAGATGCCATCGTAGAACCATTGTAATATGATATTGTATTTGCAGTAAATGAATTTACGCCTGTACCACCATTTGCAACTGTTAATGGGTTTGTTAATGTCAAACTCACAAAAGTTGGCGATGCAGATGTTCTTAGATCCTGTGCAGTACTGATACTAACAATGTTACTTGTACCACTAATCAATACACCATTGTTACTTGCAAATGATATTGAACCGTTAGTTGGTGTTGCAGTAGTGCCGTTTGTACCAGAGAAACTATTTGCAGAAGTATTTGCACGAGAGAAGGCCGCATTAGCCTCTGCAAAAGAACCATTTGCATATATTGCCGCACTATTAGCAACAACAAACGCAGAGTTACCGTAAGAACCTGCTGAGTTTGCAGCTAAGAACGCAGAATTTGCATATGAACCGGCCGCATTAGCAGTTGAGAAGGCCGCATTAGCTTGTACAAATATGGAGTTTGAGAAACTAAATGGAGCAGCTGCCGTATTTTGTGTTGTACCATCAGCAAATGTGATTGGTAATGATTTTAGTACAAGACCAGTATTGTATTTGAAACGAGCAATCTCATTACCTGATGCAGCACCGTTTGCAGCAAAAACAATGTCTTTTGGTGTTGCAGTATATAATACTAAATTACCACCACCAGTTGTTGTATTGCCTGCAGCATACAAGTAACCATCATTTGGTCCAAATAAAGAATACAAAGGATTTGAGTATGCAGAACTCGTAATACCCATATCAATGTAACCGTCATTTGCAGTACCATTATCTGATGTTGCAGTATAGTCGGCCGTTGCATTTGCACCGTTATTAAGGTTTTGTAAGTTTATTTGTACATAATCACCATAATTACCTGTTGATTGGATAATTGTTTGTGGTTCAAAAGTGAATCCTGTTGGAACACCAGCATACAAAGCACCAAAACCATTTGAACTTGTACCAAAGAATTCACCAGTATTACCAGTAATAGTTTGATTAATAACGTTACCAGTATATGTAATGTTGCCTGTAACACTCAATGAACCAGAGATAGTAACGTTACCAGAAATTGTACCACCAGAAGATGAGAATTTACTATTGGCAGCGGTGAATGCTGAATTGGCGTATGAACCTGCACTATTTGCAGCACCAAAAGCTGCATTAGCAGCACCATAAGCACCGTTTGCATATACACCTGCTGAGTTAGCAGTTGTGAAGGCCGCA
>Ga0164297_10005428_pt1 | contig 10945 bp, 12 predicted proteins | sample GEODES058metaG_FD_113539 | JGI IMG/M metagenome (GOLD analysis project Ga0164297, IMG submission 113539) | Dystrophic lake water microbial communities from Trout Bog Lake, Wisconsin, USA - GEODES058 metaG | ecosystem: Environmental > Aquatic > Freshwater > Lake | place: USA: Trout Bog Lake...
ATCGCCGTCCTCGTCCTGGCCTTGCGGCGGAACAGCACACGCACGCCGCGGACCGGACGCCCGGATCCACTCGCGTTCAACGCGATGCCGGAATTCGGCCCCCGCCAGCTCGGGCCGGGCGCCATCGTCAGCCATGGCGGCATCGACTACGTGGTCCGCGGCTCGGTCACCTACCGCGAAGGACCATTCGTCTGGTGGGAGCACCTACTCGAAGGCGGCGACCAGCCGATCTGGTTCAGCGTCGAGGAGGACGACGGTCGCCTCGAATTGGCGATGTGGGTCAGCCGCAAGGATCTGACGCTGCAACCCGGCGGTCCCTACGTCGTCGACGGGGTCACCTTCCACGAGTCGGAGCGCGGTCACGCCTCCTACACCTCCGAGGGCACCACCGGACTACCCGCGGGCGGGGAGATGGATTTCATCGACTGCGCCAACACCGACGACAGCGCGCTGCTCTCCTTCGAGCGCTGGGCCGCCGACACCCCGTGGGAGGTTTCGACGGGCACGCCGGTGCGGCCTGGCGAGCTGACCCTCTACCCGGCGCCCCCGGCCCAGCCCGGATAGGGCAGCGAGGATTCAGGCCGATGCCCCTCTACCAGCTCGCCGTCACACCGGAGGACGTGTCCGGCGCAGAGCTGGGCCTCGTCCTCAACGGGACCCCGCCCCCCACCCTGGCCGACTGCCGCCTCAGCCATCCCGGAGGTGGCACACTGCGGCTCGGGGTTCTGGGCGCCTCACATGTCGTCGCTGTCGAACACGCGACCGGCCTTTTCTCCGAACAGGTTTCGTGCACCGCGCTCAGGCTCGGCGGGACGCTGCCGAAGAGCACCGACGCACCCGGGTACCACCTTGATTCCCGCAGTGACACCCACAATGACGCGGCGTTCCGCCGCGTCGCACGCGAACTGCGGGCGCGCTGCACGCGGGTGCCGGGTTGGCTCGGCGGAGCCTTCCCCGGCGACGACGCCGCGCTCACCGTGCTGTCCGCCGAGCCCGACGGCGCCGGGTGGCGCTGGCAGACCTGGCACCTGTATCCGGCACAACCCGGCGGATCCGGCGGCACGGTGGTCCACACGGCGAGCCGGTGGCAGCCGTGAGTCGCCACCGCCTGCTCCTGATCGCAGGCACCTTGGCGATCGCGGCCATCGCGTCTCTGATTTTGGGGATCGCCCTGCTGCACAAGGATATTGCGTCCTACATAGCGGGTCATTACCACGAATACTCTCGTGACGTGAACGGGACGCGCTACGAGTGCACCGGTCCGCCGGACGATGTCGCGGACACGCTGGCCGACTATCTGGCCCCCGTGGCGCGTGCCTCCGATGATGACGACGGGACCTCCCGGGAGTACCTGCGGTACAGCGACAACATCGTGATCGTCGGCCCCGATGGCGATCGCCCGTGCAGTATCCGCGTGGAGCCCCTGAGCGCCGGATACAACCACGGTGCGTTCATCTTCCTCGGCCCGGGATTCACCCCCGGGTCTCCGGCGAACGGCGCCGGAGGTACCCCCGGAGGACCCGGCAGAGTCAAGTAACGCAGGTCAAATAGCAAAGGAGACGACCATGCACCCCCATCCTCTCGCAGCCCCGGCTTTCGGGGCGCTCAACATCAACGTGATCGGCCAGGGCGTGGTCGCCGCGATTCTGTATTTCGCCGTCGGCGTCACCGTCCTGATCGCCGGGTTCCTGATGGTCGACCTGCTCACGCCCGGCAGCCTGCGCACACTGGTCTTCATCGACCGGCGTCCGAACGCCGTTGTGCTGGCGTCGGCGATGTACGTCGCGCTCGCCATCGTCATCATCAGCGCCATCAACAGCAGCTACAGCCAGTTGGGCCAGGGACTCCTCGGAGTTGCCGTGTACGGGATGCTCGGTGTCGTACTGCAGGGCGGGGCGCTGCTGATCCTGCAGATCGCGGTGCCGGGCCGCTTCCGCGAGCACGTCGACGAGCCGACGCTGCATCCGGCCGCGTTCGCCACGGCCACCATGCTGGTGGCCGTCGGGGGAGTCATCGCCGCCGCCATCTCATGACGGGGCCCCCCGGACGCTGGCGCGCCGTGCTGCTGGCCGCCGTCGCGGCGTGCGCGGCATGCGGCATCGTCTACGAACTCGCGCTGCTCACCCTGTCGGCCAGCTTGGACGGCGGCGGAATCGTGGCCACGTCCCTGATCGTGGCCGGCTACATCGCTGCGCTGGGCGCGGGCGCCCTGCTGGTCAAGCCGCTGTTGGCGCGTGCGGCGACCACGTTCGTCGCCGTCGAGACCCTGCTGAGCGTCGTCGGCGGCCTGTCCGCCGCAGCGCTGTACGCGGTCTTCGCCTTCCTCGACGATGAGTCGACCTGGGCGCTGGCGGTCGGTACGGCCCTGATCGGCGGCTTGGTCGGTGCGGAGCTGCCGCTGCTGATGACGCTGCTGCAAGGCGGGCGCACGGCTGACCCGGGCGCCGACCCGGCCACCGCCTCGGGCCGCATGCTGGCCAATCTCACCGCCGCCGACTACCTCGGCGCGTTGCTGGGCGGGCTGGTCTGGCCCTTCGTCCTGCTGCCACACCTCGGCATGATCCGGGGCGCCGCGGCCGCCGGAATCATCAACCTGGCAGCCGCGGCCGTCGTGGCCGTCTTCCTGCTGCGCCGGACGGTGTCGCTGCGTCACTTCGCGACGGCGCTGTGCGCTCTGGCCGCCGCACTCGTCCTGCTCACCACGCTGCTGGTGCGTTCCGCAGACATCGAAACGACGAGCAGGCAGCGGCTCTACGCCGATCCGATCATCGCCTACCGGCACACCCCGTACCAGGAGATCGTCGTGACCCGCCGCGGCAACGACACCAGGCTCTACCTCGATGGGGGCCTACAGTTCTCCACCCGGGACGAATACCGCTACACCGAAAGTCTCGTCTACCCCGCACTCGGCAACGGTGTCCTCGGGGGCGCCCACTCGGTGCTGGTCCTGGGCGGCGGCGACGGCCTGGCGGCGCGCGAACTGTTACGCCAGAACGGTATTCGAAAAATCGTTCAGGTCGAACTGGACCCCGCGGTGATCGCGTTGGCGCGCACCACCATGCGCGACGCCAACTCCGGATCGCTGGACGACCCGCGCGTGCACATCATCATCGATGACGCGATGAGCTGGCTGCGCGGGCCCGATCCGGAACGGTTCGATGCGATCCTCGTCGACCTCCCCGACCCCGACACGCCCGTGCTGGGCCGACTGTATTCGACCGAGTTCTACGCGCTGGCCGCACACGCACTGGCCCCCGGCGGATTGATGGTGGTGCAGGCGGGCAGCCCCTTCTCGACTCAGACCGCGTTCTGGCGCACGGTGTCGACGGTCCGGGCCGCCGGCTACGCGGTCACCCCGTATCACGTGCACGTGCCCACCTTCGGCGACTGGGGTTTCGCACTGGCGCGCCACGGGCCGACCGCGCCGGCGCCGACCATGCCCCGCGACGCGCCGCCGCTGCGCTTCCTCAACCAGCAGGTGCTCGACGCCGCAACCGTGTTCCCGGCAGACACCGGACCCCGGACGTTGGAACCCTCAACCCTGGAGAACCCGCGCATCGTCGAGGACATGCGCCACGGGTACGACTGATCAGGCGTCGAGCTGCGCCAGGACCTCATCGGAGATGTCGGCGTTGGTGTAAACGTCCTGCACGTCGTCGCTCTCTTCCAGGGCGTCGATGAGCTTCATCACCTTCTGCGCTCCGTCGGCGTCGAGCGGCACGGTCACCGAGGGCTGAAACCCCGCCTCGGCGGAGTCATAATCGATGCCCGCCTCCTGCAGCGCAGTGCGCACGGCCACCAGATCGGTCGGCTCGGAGATGATCTCGAAGCTCTCGCCCAAGTCGGTGACGTCCTCGGCGCCGGCGTCGAGCACCGCCGTCAGCACGTCGTCCTCGGTCAGGCCGTTCTTCTCGAGGTTGATCACGCCCTTGCGGGAAAACAGGTAGGCGACGGACCCGGGATCGGCCATGGCACCGCCGTTGCGCGTCATGGCCAGGCGGACCTCGCTCGCCGCCCGGTTGCGATTGTCGGTGAGGCACTCGATCAGCACGGCCACGCCATTGGGTCCGTAGCCCTCGTACGTGATGGTCTGGTAGTCCGCGCCACCGGCCTCCTCGCCGGCACCCCTCTTGCGAGCCCGCTCGATGTTCTCGTTGGGCACCGAGCTCTTCTTCGCCTTCTGGATCGCGTCGTACAGCGTCGGATTGCCCCCCGGGTCACCACCACCGGTGCGGGCCGCGACCTCGATGTTCTTGATCAGCCGGGCGAACTCCTTGCCGCGGCGCGCGTCTTTGACGGCCTTCTGGTGTTTGGTGGTGGCCCACTTGGAATGGCCGCTCATCGCTGTCCTATCTCACTCCGTTGCCCGCGGTTCGCCAGCTGATTCTACGTGGGCTCCGCCGCCACCCGAGCGTCACGCCAGAGTAGCGGTCGCCGCCGGCTATCACTCTGGGGTGACGCTCGGCGGCGGACGTCAGCGCCGACCGGTCACCATGTCGACGAACAACTGGTGGACGCGACGGTCACCGGTCACCTCCGGATGGAACGCCGTCGCCAGCAGTGCACCCTGTCGGACCGCGACGGCGTGGCCGGCGGCGCGGGCCAGCACCTGTACGCCGGCGCCGGCCCGCTCGACCCAGGGCGCGCGGATGAACACCGCGCGCACGGGATCGTCGAAACCCGCGAACGCGACGTCGCCTTCGAAAGAGTCGACCTGTCGCCCGAAAGCGTTGCGGCGCACGGTCATGTCGATTGCCCGCAACGGCAGCGCCTGCCTGCCCCGCACCCCGGCGTCCAGGATCTCCGAGGCCAACAGGATCATGCCGGCGCACGCCCCGTAGGAGGGCAGCCCCTCGGCCAGCCGCGCCCGCAGCGGCTCGAGCAGGTCGAGCTCGACCAGCAGGTGGCTCATGGTGGTGGATTCGCCGCCGGGGATGACCAGGCCGTCGACCGCGTCGAGCTCTCCGCGGCGCCGCACCGTCATCGGCTCGGCACCGGCATCGGCCAGCGCCGCCAGGTGCTCGCGGGTGTCGCCCTGCAGCGCCAGCACACCGATTCGGGGAGCGCTCACGGCGCGCTCACCGCCCGGTCGGGGCGTACCCGCGCGGGAAGCGGGTGAGGCCCTCCTGCATGACGGCCGCGACCAGGTCACCCGTGCGAGTGAAGATCTTGCCCTGGCACAGCGCGCGGCCGCCGCAGGCCGACGGGGACGACTGGTCGTAGAGCAGCCATTCGTCGGCCCGGAACTCCCGCATGAACCACATCGCGTGGTCCAGCGACGCGACCTGCAGGTGCTCGCGCTCGTCGAGGTGGGTGACCTGCGCCGATCCCAGCAGCGTGAGGTCGCTCATGTAGGCCAGCGCGCAGATGTGCAGCACCGGGTCATCGGGCAACCGGTCGCGGTGCCGGAACCACACCTGCTGCTGGGAGGCCTTGCCCGGCAGGTGCTCCATGCGGTCCTGGGGCGCGATCCGGACGTCCCACTCCTCGAACTGGCGGAACCCGGCGTCGTCGAACACCTTCACCGAACTCATCCCGGGCAGGTCATCCGGCGGCGCCGCGGCCGGCATCGAATCCTGGTGATCGATTCCGTTCTGGGGTGGCTGGAACGACGCTGCCATCGAGAAGATGGTCTCGCCGTGCTGGACGGCGTTGACCCGCCGGGTGCAGAACGAGCCGCCGTCGCGCAGTCGCTCGACGATGAAGACGGTGGGTGCGATGGCATCCCCAGGCCGCAGAAAGTAGCCGTGCAGCGAGTGCACTCGATGCTCCGGTGTGACCGTGCGCACCGCCGACACCAGGGCCTGGCCGGCTACGTGACCACCGAATGTGCGCTGCAGGAAACCCGAGTCCGGGCTGAACACCCGTCCGCGGAAGATGTTGACGTCGAGTTGTTCGAGGTCGAGGATCTGCTCGATCGCCAAGCTCTTACCAGCCGCGTTCTGCCAGGCGGTGCGGCGCTGGGATCTCCTCGACGTTGATGCCGACCATCGCCTCGCCGAGTCCACGCGAGACCTTGGCGAGCATGTCTGGGTCGTCGTAGAAGGTGGTGGCCTTGACGATGGCGGCGGCTCGGTGCTCGGGGGCGCCGGACTTGAAGACGCCGGAGCCGACGAAGACGCCGTCGGCGCCCAGTTGCATCATCATCGCTGCGTCGGCGGGCGTGGCGATGCCTCCCGCGGTGAACAGCGTGACCGGCAGCCTGCCCGCTCGGGCGACCTCAACGACGAGGTCGTAGGGGGCTTGCAGTTCCTTGGCGGCGACGTACAACTCATCGGGCGACAACGACGTCAGCCGACGGATCTCGCCGCCGATCGCCCGCATGTGGGTGGTCGCATTGGAGACGTCGCCGGTGCCTGCTTCACCCTTGGAACGGATCATCGCCGCCCCCTCGTTGATGCGGCGCAGCGCCTCGCCGAGATTCGTGGCCCCGCACACGAAAGGAACAGTGAACGACCACTTGTCGATGTGGTGGGTGTAGTCCGCGGGCGTGAGCACCTCGGATTCGTCGATGTAGTCCACGCCGAGGCTCTGCAGGATCTGCGCCTCCGCGAAGTGGCCGATGCGGACCTTGGCCATCACCGGAATGGTGACCGCGGCGATGATGCCCTCGATCAGGTCGGGGTCGCTCATTCGCGCCACCCCGCCCTGCGCGCGGATGTCGGCGGGTACCCGCTCCAGGGCCATCACCGCGACCGCGCCGGCGCCTTCGGCGATGCGGGCCTGCTCCGGGGTGACAACGTCCATGATGACGCCGCCCTTGAGCATCTCGGCCATGCCTCGCTTGACGCGCGCCGTTCCGGTTCGCCCGCTGCCTGTTGCGGCCGTGTCCACTGGCGGTCTCCTTCAGCTTGTGTCACTGCAGTCTAGTGAGCCGCCTCGGGGGCTCGGTGACCGGCGGACTCAGCGGATGGACTGCAGTTGGCCGGGCGCCCGGCCCCCAGCAAGTTCGGCGGCGTCGCTGAGCAGTTCGGACAGTTGCAGCGGATACACAGACTGGCCGGCGGCGGTGAACCCGGCGATGTCGTCGACATCACACCAGCGGTGGCCGTGGATGTACCGGCGTTCGAGCTCGGTCCGGCCCCGGGGAGACGGCTCGAACCGCTGGGTGCGGCAGACGAAGAAGAACTCCTCGCTGTCGATGAGCGAGCCGTTGAACTCGAAGACCTGGTCACGACGCCAGACGGGCCCCACCATGTCGGCCGCCGCGACCCGCAGACCGGTCTCCTCGGCAAGCTCCCGTGCGGCAGCCTCGGCCAGCCGCTCCCCGTCGCGCACTTCCCCGCCCACCGTGAACCACCACCTCGGCGCACGTGCGTCGGGGGACGCCGCGGCGATCGCCGGATCCGACCCGCACAACAGCAGCACCGCGCCGGTCTCGTCGAGCAGCACCACCCGCGCCGACGTGCGGTGATTGAGCACACCTGTGGCGCCGTGGGCTAACGCGTGGGGGCGCTCGACGATTTCGAAATAGCTTGGTAGCGAGGCGGTCCCGCCGAGTTTGAAGAACCGGACCCAGCGCCGTTCGGCCAGCGCAAGTGTGTCGCGGACGGCGTCGTTGTGAAATCGTCGGGCCAGCAGGACCCGGGCCTCGGCGTCGGCCAACTCCGCGATCAGACCTGCCGGCAGCGAGGCTGGATCGACCGCCGCCAGCGCGGCGGAGAGGTCGTTCTCGCGCGACTCGCGCCGGGCCCGCACAGCGTTCTCCGCCGCATCGGCCAGCGCCGCCAGCCGACGCCCCTCGGGCGCACCGCCGTACGCGTCGATCGCAACCGCCCGCGCGACCACGGCCCGGCGCGCCAGGGCACCGTCCAGCGCCTGCCACGACAGGTCGTAGCGGACGTGGAGCCGGTTCAGCCGGTTGGCGGTCCGATACGCCCAGGAGCCCCACAACGCCAGCACCGCAACCGCCAGCACACCGCCCGCGACAAGCCACGACATCAACTGGCCACCAGGACCTTCACACCCGAGCCGGCAACCGTCTCGTAGACGCGCAGGATCTGACCGGCCACCACCGACCAGTCGTAGCGCGCCACCGCCTGCAGGCCCGCCGTCGCGAATCTCTGCCGCAGCGCGTCGTCCTCCAGCACGTCGATCAGCGCGCCGGCCAGTGCGTCGCCGTCACCGAACGGCACCAGGCGGCCGGCCTCGCCGTCGAGCAACACCCGCCGGAAGGCGTCGAGGTCGCTGGCCACCACCGCGGTCCCCGCGGCCATCGCCTCGACCAACACGATCCCGAAGCTCTCGCCGCCGGTGTTCGGCGCGCAGTAGACGTCGGCGCTGCGCATCGCCGACGCCTTCCCGGCGTCATCGACCTGGCCCAGGAAGCGCAGGTGCCCGGCCAGGGCGCCCGCCCGCTCGCGCAGGTCGTCCTCGTCGCCGGGGCCGACGATGAGCACCTCGATGTCGCCGAAGCGCTCGACCACCCGGGGTAGCGCCTCGAGCAGGACCGCCATGCCCTTGCGGGGCTCGTCGTAGCGCCCCAGGAACAGCACCGTCCTGCCTGGCCGCGGGTAGCCGTTCAGCCGCGGCGCCGAGGCGAACGCCGCGACGTCGACGCCGTTAGGGATCTCCACCGCGTCGGTCCCCAGCGCCTCCATCTGCCAGCGGCGAGCCAAGTCGGACACCGCGATCCGGCCGACGATCTTCTCGTGCATCGGCCGCAGCATCCCGGCGAAGACCGCCAGCGTCAGCGACTTGGTTGTCGAGGCGTGGAAGGTCGCCACGATCGGGCCCTCGGCGATGTTGAGGGCCAGCATCGACAGGCTCGGGGCGTTGGGCTCGTGGAGGTGCAGCACGTCGAAATCGCCTTCAGCGAGCCACTTTTTCACTTTGCGGTGGGTGGCCGGGCCGAACCGCAGCCGCGCGACCGACCCGTTGTACGGGATGGGGACCGCCTTGCCCGCGGAGACGACGTAGTCGGGAAGCGACGTGTTCGGTGACGCCGGCGCGAGCACGCTGACCTCATGGCCTTCGGCCCGCAGCACCGCGGCGAGCTGAAGGACGTGCGCCTGCACCCCGCCCGGCACGTCGAACGAGTAGGGGCACACCATGCCGATCCGCATCAGGTGTCCCGGTCCGGCGCCCGGTCCAGGGCGGCCCGCCGCGCGGAGGGCAGGTCGGCCAGCCACTGCGGCTGCAGCATGTGCCAGTCCTGCGGCCATCCGGCGATGTTCTCGGCGAACCGGTCGGCCAGGGCCTGGGTGATGGCAGCAACGTCGCCGCTGGTGCAGTCCAGCCCGGTTTGCAGATGCACACGCCAGCCGTCGCCGTCGAACCAGCAGTGCGACGGCAACAGCGCCGCGCCTGTCTCGACGGCGAGCTTCGCCGGCCCGGCCGGCATCCGGGTGGGTTCACCGAAGAAGTCCACCTGCACGCCGTTACGGGTGAGGTCGCGCTCGGCCATCAGGCAGACCACCCGGTTGTCGCGCAGCCGGTCGCGCAGCACCTCGAACGGCGGACGGTCGCCGCCGGAGAGCGGCAGCACCTCGAAACCGAGGCTTTCGCGGTAGGCGATGAAGCGCCGGTAGAGCGACTCGGGTTTGAGGCGCTCGGCGACGGTGGTGAAGGTGCCGCGCGTCTGCGCCAGCCACACCCCGGCCATGTCCCAGTTGCCGCTGTGCGGCAACGCGCACACCACCCCGCGGCCCTTGTCCAGCGCCGCGTCGAGGTTGTCCGCGCCCAGTACCGACGAGTCGAGCTCGCGGGCCAAGGCGGGGAGATCCATCGTCGGCAGGCGAAACGCCTCTCGCCAGTAGCGGGCATAGGAGGCCACGGAGGCCCGCATGAGCGCGTCGGGCACCTCAGCCGGCGGCACCCCGATGACGCGGGCGAGGTTGCGGCGCAACTGCTCCGGCCCGCCGCCACGGGCAGCGTAGCGCGCCCCGGTGGCGAACGCGGACCGCGCGGCGAACTCGGGCATGGCGCGAACGGCCCGCCAGCCGGCCGCGTACGTCCAGTCGGTGGCCGTCTGGGTCGCCAGGCCCCTGATATTCACGGCATGGGCTCCGTCGCGCCGGGCGAGGTGCGCACCGTGCGGAACCGCTGCGCGCAGGTGATGACGCTCGCCGCGGCCAGCAGCCACATCGCCACCGGCAGCGCGGGCGGCCAGGCGACGGACGGGAAGTCTGACACGCACGCACCGGCCAGGACGATGATCAGCCGTTCCGGCCGCTCGATCACCCCGCCGTCCCCGCGCAGCCCGCTGGCCTCGGCCCGGGCCTTGATGTAGGAGATCACCTGCGAGGTGACCAGGCAGATCAACGTGGCCCCCGCCAGTGGCTTGTTGTGCAGGCCGAACGCGATCCACCACAGCAACCCGCAGAACACCGCCCCGTCGCTGATCCGGTCGCAGGTGGCGTCCAGCACGGCGCCAAACCGGGTGCCACCCCCGCGTTCGCGGGCCATCGCGCCGTCGAGCATGTCGAAGAGGACGAAGAACGCCACGACGCAGCTGCCGGCGAACAGCTTGCCGATCGGGAAGAGTGTGAGCGCCCCGGCCACGGATCCGGCGGTGCCTAGGACGGTGACCGCGTCGGGTGTCAGACCGAGCCGCAGGCACGCGCGGGCGGTCGGGTTGGTGACCCGCGCGAACGCCGCCCGGGACAGGAACGGCATTTTGCTCACCGGCCGCGCCTCATGAGCTCAAAGACTGCTGGGCCCACTCGTCGGCCAGCAGCCGGCGCGTCTCGCGCAGTAACTGCGGGATGACCTTCGACCCGCCGATGATCGTGATGAAGTTGGCGTCGCCACCCCAGCGGGGCACGACGTGAACATGCAGGTGCTCGGCCAGCGACCCGCCCGCCGAGGTGCCGAGGTTGAGGCCGACGTTGAAGCCGTGCGGTCGCGACACCGCCTTGACCACCCGGATCGACTTCTGGATGAAGCCCATCAGCTCGATACTCTCGGCCTCGGTCAGGTCCTCGAGTTCAGACACCCGCCGGTA
>Ga0164297_10005433_pt1 | contig 10937 bp, 8 predicted proteins | sample GEODES058metaG_FD_113539 | JGI IMG/M metagenome (GOLD analysis project Ga0164297, IMG submission 113539) | Dystrophic lake water microbial communities from Trout Bog Lake, Wisconsin, USA - GEODES058 metaG | ecosystem: Environmental > Aquatic > Freshwater > Lake | place: USA: Trout Bog Lake...
CCGTGGGTGCAGTCCTCCGGGCCACCATCGACGGGGAGGTGGAACGGCTTGTAGGCGCCCTGCGCGGTGTTGTAGTCGAGCACGTCGTGTGGGCACGAGATGATGCACGCCGCACAGCCGGTGCAGAGGCCTCCCGTCACGACCTCCTCGAAGAGCTCTTTCCATTGCGGCTTCTCAAGTGGCATTGGCTCACCCTAGCCATCGGGCACTTTGGGGGGCTTGATCCCGATACCCTCGACCCCGTGCCTGAGATCCTCGAAATCGAGTACTACCGGCGCCTCGCTGAAGGAGCGCTCGATCGGCCGATCGTCGCGGTGGAGGTGGATGACCTCGCCGGCCGCGGCACGATCCCGGGCCTCGAGCCGGCGGTGGTGCTCCCAGGCCTCTCCTTCGTCGAGGCTCGGCGACGAGGAAAGCTTCTGCTACTCGAGACGGAGGGGCCGACGTTCGGCATGCGGTTCGGCATGACTGGTGGGCTCCTCCTCGACGGCCTGGCTGGGATCGACGAGCTTCGGTACGGACCGGGAACCTATGAGGCGAAGTGGATCCGGGCGACCGTCCGCTTCGAGGATGGAGGAGCACTCCTCCTCCATGATCCCCGCCGGCTTGGTCGGGTGAGCATCGACCCCGACGTGAGCGCACTGGGCCCCGACGCGCTGAGCCTCACCCGAGGGCAGCTCGCCACAGCCCTTCGGGCACGCACGCCGGACAGCGGGCCAGCCCTCAAGGCGCGGCTCTTGGATCAGTCGAAGATCGCTGGCATCGGAAATCTGCTCGCCGATGAGATCTTGTGGCGAGCGGGGATCGATCCGAACAGGCCGTGCAACTCGCTCGATGATCGAGAGGTCACCCGTCTTCACCGCCACCTTCGCCGGACGCTCGACGAGCTCTTGGAGCGTGGTGGTTCGCACACGGGCGATCACATGGTGGAGCGCCGTCCCGGCGGCCACTGCCCAAGAGATGGGCATGCCCTCTTCCGGGCCACGATCGGCGGGCGGACCACCTACTGGTGCCCGAAGCACCAGCACTAGCGCTCCGGATCCTTACGATTCACTGAGAGCATGCCGCGCTCGGCTGCGTGCGGTGGGCGAGACTGTGCTCATGCATCTGCCGAGCTATCTCATCAACTACGCCTACCTGGCGGTGTTCGTCCTGACGATCTTGGAGTCTGCGTGCATCCCGATCCCCTCAGAGATCACCATCGGGGGAGCAGGCGCGCTGTGCTCGGCCGCCTTCGTGTCGCAGAACGCCAGTGGCCATGCGCCGCTGAACCTGGTCGTCGTGATCCTCTTGGCCATCGCCGGCTCGGTGATCGGCTCGTACCTGGCCTATGTCGTGGGCCGCACGGGCGGCCGGGCGCTCATCGAGCGCTATGGCAAGTACATCCTCTTGACCCACGCCGACCTCGACAAGTCGGAGGCATGGTTCGACAAGCGAGGTGAGCCCGCCGTGCTGATCGGTCGCTGCGTGCCGGTGATCAGGACCTTCATCTCGCTCCCGGCAGGCATCGCCGAGATGAAGCCTGGGCGCTTCGGCATCTTCTCGACCATCGGGATCGCCATCTGGGTCACCTTCCTCGCCGTGCTCGGCTACAACCTCGGCGACCAGTTCGCCAAGTACGCCAAGGGCATCAGCTACGCCGGCTACCTGATCGCTGTGGTCATCGTCATCGTCATCGCTGTCTTCTTGTGGCACCGCTACCAGGCCGTCAAGAAGGAGCAGCGAGGTGACGGTGGTCAAGGACCACGCCACGCCAAGCGCTGAGGACGCCTAGATCGCGTCGAGCACCTTGGCAGCGTGCCCGTCGGCGCGCACGTTGTACCAAGCCTGCTGGATCTTGCCCTTCTCGTCGATCAAGAAGGTCGATCGGATGACACCGACGGTCTTCTTCCCGTACATCATCTTCTCGCCGAAGGCACCGTAGGCCTCCATGGTCTTCTTCTCGGGATCGCTCAGCAGCGAGAAGGTGAGGCCGTACTTGGTGCGGAACTTCACGTGCGCCTCCGCCTTGTCGGGCGAGATGCCAAGGACGTCGACGTCGGCATCGGCGAATGCAGCCAGGTTCTCGTTGAACTGGCAGGCCTCCTTGGTGCAGCCGGGTGTGTCGTCCTTCGGGTAGAAGTACACGACCACCTTGCGACCCTTGAAGCTCGACAGGCTGACCTTGGCGCCGTCCTGGTCCAACAGGGTGAAGGCGGGAGCCTTGTCCCCGGTCTCGAGTCGTGCCATGTCGTGTCCTCCTGCTCGCGTTCCCCCCTGATCGTAGAGGTCGGGTGGAGCGAGTCCTTCGCCCTCTCGCCAAGGCCATCGCCTTGGTCGGGCATGAGCGGCGTGGAACGAGGTTGGCGCTGACGAGTCGACGACGACGGCGCCTGATCTCCCTGCCCTCCGAGCTTGTCCCGCGATGGCCTCGAGGTTGGGTGTCGCAGGGTCGAGGAAGCAGAACCGGTACAATCGGGGCAGGCAGTGTGCGCTCGGCACGCGAAGCCTGGGTCCATCTCCTCCTCCATGCTGGTTGCGGGCCCGACCATCACAGGAAGAAGGAACATGACGGATCCCTCCGTAGCAGAAGGTGTCTCGACGGCCGCGCCCGAGGACACCTACGACACCACCCAGACCTTCGAGTCGCTCGGCATCACCGAGACGCTCTGCAAGGCCCTGGCCAACGACGGCATCACCACGGCCTTCCCGATCCAGGCGATGACCATCAGCGATGCCCTCGCTGGACGTGACGTCTGCGGCAAGGCCAAGACCGGTTCAGGCAAGACGCTCGGCTTCGGGTTGCCGATGCTGCAGCGGATCGCGGCGGGCCTGAGCGACGAGACCGGCACCGTCACCCAGCTGCCCGGGTCGCCGGCGTCCCCCAAGGGGCTCGTCCTCCTGCCCACCCGTGAGCTGGCCGTCCAGGTCTTCGAGGTGCTCTCTCCGCTCGCCGAGGCACTCGGCATGCGAGTCGTCTCGGTCTACGGCGGTGCCGACATCGAGCGGCAGATCGCCAAGCTCCGCAAGGGCTGCGAGATCATCATCGCCACGCCAGGGCGACTCATCGACCTTGGTGATCGCGGCGAGCTGCGGGTCGACGAGCTTGAGGTCCTTGTCCTCGACGAGGCCGATCGCATGGCTGACATGGGCTTCATGCCCCAGGTCGAGTGGGTGCTTCGTCGGCTGACCGAGGAGCACCAGACGCTCCTGTTCTCAGCAACCTTGGACGGCGCTGTCGACCGGCTGGTGTCGCGGTACTTGACCGATCCGGTGTTCCATGAGGTCAAGAGCGACACCCAGACGGTCCAGAAGATGGTGCACCACTTCTTCAACATCCATCAGATGGACAAGGTCAAGGTCGCTGCGGCCATCGTGACCGCCTACGACAAGGCGCTGATCTTCATGCGCACCAAGCGCGGGGCGGACAAGCTCGTCGACCAGCTCAACGAGCTCGGCGTGAGCGCCGCTGCCATCCACGGTGACCTTCGCCAGCAGCAGCGCGAGCGCGCCCTTGCGGACTTCACCAACAACAAGCTCCACGTGCTCGTGGCCACCGACGTCGCCGCTCGAGGGCTCCACATCGATGGCGTCGATGTCGTCGTGCACTACGACCCGCCCGAAGATGAGAAGGCCTACCTCCACCGGTCGGGCCGGACGGCGCGTGCGGGCACCGAGGGCGTCGTGGTGTCGCTCCTCTTGTGGAACCAGATGGTCGAGGCAGAGGTCATCCAGCGTCGCCTTGGCCTTCGGCTGCCGATCATCGAGGTGTTCTCGAACAACCCCAAGCTCAAGGAGCTGGCCACGTGGGTTCCTGACCCGGCGGACTCGGTCCTGTGAGCAAGAAGAGTCCTGTGAGCAAGAAGAATGGCGCGACGAGCAAGAAATCGACCGGCGCGCGCTCAAAGGACAAGGACACGAAGCCGCCAAAGAGCACACCATCGACCGGGAGCGCCTCGATCGACGTCGTCGACCCCTCCGAGGGCGTCACGAGCGTGCTCGTCATCACCGCTCATCCCGATGACGTGGACTTCGGCGCTGCAGGCACGGTCGCTCGCATGACCTCGGCTGGGGTTGAGGTGACCTACTGCCTCGTCACCGACGGCGACGCCGGAGGCTCAGACCTCAACTCGACGGCGGAGCAGCGTGCGGCGCTGCGCCGGCGCGAGCAGACCATTGCGGCCAGCCACGTGGGAGTGACCTCGCTGATCTTCCTCGGTCATCTCGACGGGCAGGTCCAGGTCACCTTGGACCTGCGCAAGGATCTGGCCCGAGTAATCCGCAAGGTCCGTCCGGATCGAGTGATCTGCCAGAGCCCGGAGATCAACCTTGATCGGATCTACGCGTCGCACCCCGACCACGTCGCTGCCGGCACGGCCGCCATCTTCGCGGTCTACCCGGATGCGAGGAACCCCTTCGCCTACCCAGAGCTGCTCCAGGACGAGGGGCTCGAGCCCCACTCAGTCCCTGAAGTCTGGGTCATGTCGATGAAGGAGCCAACCATCGTGGTCGACACCACGGACGTGATCCCCGCCAAGCTCGCAGCCCTGGGGTCGCACGAGAGCCAGGTCGGCGACGGCGCGCACCTCGAAGAGCTGATCGTGAACTGGGGGCAGATGACCGCACAGGCGGCAGGGATGCCCAAGGACCGCACGGCCGAGGCCTTCAAGGTCGTCGACACCAAGTAGTCGGCGTCGACCTCGATCAGCCGTCGATGCCGGCGAGCTGGCGGAGGACGAAGGTCAAGACCCCGCCATGGCGGTAGTACTCCGCCTCGGTCGGGGTATCGATGCGAACTCGGGCGGCGAAGGTCGTTGTCCTCTCGCCCTCCGTGGCGGTCACCGTGACCGTCTTCGGGATCTGTCCGTCGTTCAGGACCTCGAGGCCTGTGATCGAGTAGGTCTCGGTGCCGGTGAGCCCATGGGTCTCCGCCGACTCGCCCGGGAGGAACTGCAGCGGCAGGACGCCCATGCCGACGAGGTTGGCGCGGTGGATCCGCTCGTAGGACTCGACGAGAACAGCCTTGACGCCGAGCAGCGTGGTGCCCTTGGCGGCCCAATCACGACTTGATCCAGAGCCATACTCGGTCCCGGCGATGATGAGGAGCGGTGTCCCCTCCGCCTGGTACGCCATGGAAGCCTCGAAGATTGAGGTCTGGGTCCCCTCGGGAAGCTTGACCGTCACGCCGCCCTCGGTGCCTGGGGCGAGCTGGTTGCGCAGGCGGACGTTGGCGAACGTCCCGCGCACCATGACCTCGAAGTTTCCTCGCCGGGTGCCATACGAGTTGAAGTCCTGGAACTCGACACCGTGCTCGACGAGGTAGTGGCCGGCTGGACTGTCGGCCTTGATCGAGCCCGCCGGAGAGATGTGGTCGGTCGTCACCGAGTTGCCGAGCTTCGCCAGGACCCGTGCGTCGGTGATGTCGGAGACGGCCGATGGGGTCCGAGGGAGGTTCTGGAGGAACGGTGGCAGGCGGACGTAGGTCGAGTCGGGCACCCAGGTGAAGGTCTCGCCCTCAGCGACCGAGATGGCCTGCCACTGCGAGTCGCCATCGAAGGCGGCGGAGTAGCGCTCGGCGAACATCTCTGGGGTGAGCGAGGCTCGGATGGCCTCGGCCACCTCCGCGTCGGTGGGCCAGAGGTCCGAGAGCATGACCGGGTTGCCGTTGGCGTCAGTCCCGATGGGCTCGGTGGTCAAGTCGATGTCGATGGTCCCGGCGATGGCGTAGGCCACGACGAGCGGCGGCGACGCCAGGTAGTTCTGCTTGACGTCAGGATGGATGCGACCCTCGAAGTTCCTGTTGCCCGAGAGGACCGAGACCACGTTGAGGTCATTGGCGTTCACGGCTTCCGAGATGCCGTCGAAGAGCGGACCAGAGTTGCCGATGCAGGTGGTGCAGCCATAGCCGACCAGGTAGAACCCAAGCTGGTCGAGCGGACCGACGAGATCGGCCTTCTCGAGGTAGTCCATGACGACGCGGGAGCCGGGGGCCAACGAGGTCTTGACCCATGGCTTGGCGGTCAGGCCACGCTCTGTCGCTGCCTTTGCCACCAGGCCGGCGGCGATGAGCACGGAGGGGTTCGAGGTGTTGGTGCAGCTGGTGATGGCAGCCACCACGACGTCACCGTCGGCGAGCTCCACGGCGTCGCCACTCCCGGTGACACGCTTGGGCGCACGGCCGAGTGCCGTCCGGAAGGCCTCGTGGGCTCCTTCCAAGGTGACTCGATCCTGCGGGCGCGATGGGCCCGCGAGCGAGGGGACCACGGTGGAGAGGTCGAGCTCGACGTACTCCGAGTAGATCGGCTCGGGTGCGTCCTCGGTGTGCCAGAGGCCCTGTGCCTTGGCGTAGGTCTCGACGAGGGCGAGCTGCTCGGCCGGTCGGCCGGTGAAGGCCAGGTAATCGATGGTCACCTGGTCGATGGGGAACATGGTGCAGGTGGCCCCATACTCCGGACTCATGTTGCCGATGGTGGCGCGCGTCTCGAGGCTCAGCGCAGTGACGCCGGGACCGTAGGCCTCGACGAACTTGCCCACCACGCCGTGGGCCCGAAGCAGCTGCGTGATGGTGAGCACCACGTCGGTCGCCGTGACGCCCTCCTTGGTGGCTCCGGTCAGCTTGAGACCAACCACCGGTGGGATCAGCATCGAGGTGGGCTGGCCGAGCATGGCTGCCTCCGCCTCGATGCCACCGACGCCCCAGCCGAGGACGCCGAGGCCGTTGACCATGGTCGTGTGCGAGTCGGTGCCCACCACGGTGTCCGGATAGGCCACGCCGTCGTTGTCGAAGACCACCCGGGCGAGGTGCTCGATGTTCACCTGGTGGCAGATGCCGACGCCCGGAGGGACCACACGGAAGCCGTCGTACGAGCCCTGCGCCCACCGGAGCAGCTGGTAGCGCTCCACGTTGCGCTGGTACTCGATGGCCACGTTCTCGTCTTTGGAAGCGGCATTGCCCGAGCGCTCGACGATGACCGAGTGGTCGGTGACCAGCTCGACGGGCACGAGCGGGTTGATCGCCTCGGCATTGCCACCCAGCTCGACGATGGCGTCGCGCATGGCTGCAAGGTCCACGACTGCGGCGACGCCGGTGAGGTCCTGCATCAGCACTCGTTCGGGGCTGAAGGCGATCTCCCGAGCATCTTCGCCGGCCGCCTCGCCGTGACCGCCGGGGTTGTCCCCCCACTTGGCCAGCGCCTCGATGTCGCTGGCCGACACCTTCACCCCGTCCTCGTGGCGAAGCAGGTTCTCCAGGAGGATCTTGATCGAGAAGGGGAGCTTCGCCACGGCGGTGGCATCGAGGCCGGAGGCGGCCAGGGAGTAGTACTCGACGGAGTGGTCGCCGACGGCCAGGGACTGCTTGGCGTCGAAGCTGTTGGGGTGCGGGTGGGAAGCCATATCCCTCATCCTACGACTGCCGACGGCCATCTCCCAATGGGCCCGGGGAACCTCCGACGACGAGGCGGCGCCATGGCTACGATGCCCTCAACGAGGAACGTCGAGACAAGGGGGTGGGCTATGCCACGGTACGACTATCGCTGTGCGACCTGCGAAGTGACCTACGAGGTGCAGCGTCCGATGGCCGAGGCCGACGACCCGACCACCTGCCCGGACGGGCACGTGGGAGCCACGCGGCTGCTCCCGGTGTTCACCTCCTCGATCGGTTCGGCGCCGGCACCCACGGCGGCACCCTCGGGTGGTGGCGGTTGCTGTGGCGGCGGCTGCTGCAGCTGAGCATCGATGACCTCCGAGCTGTCGAGCTACGACGACTTCCCGGTCCATCAGAGCCCCGAGCTGATCGCCCATGCGGCGACGTCGGATCGGAACTTCTACGACCGCTACTACTTCAACCTGTATCCGAACAGCCATGAGCTCTTCGCCATCTTTGGCCTCGGTCAGTACCCGAACCTTGGGACCACCGATGCCTTCATCGACGTCCGCTACGGCGACAAGCAGCACATCATCCGTTCGTCGCAGCCACTGGTCGACCGCTACGACACCTCGGTGGGGCCGTTCCGCGTCGAGGTGATCGAGCCGCTCAAGAAGCTGCGCTTCATCGTGGAGCCGACCGAGCACACGGTGGCGCTCGATGCGGTGTTCGAAGGCAACATCGAAGCCATCTTGGAGCCTCGACAGCAGCTCCGCTCGAAGGGCCGGATCGTCTTCGACACCAACCGCCTGGCACAGACCGGGACGTGGACCGGGACCATCGAGGTCGACGGGACCTCATTCGCGCTCGACGGCGCCGGCAACCGGGACCGCTCGTGGGGCATCCGGCCGGTGGGAGAGCCCGAGCCGCCGGGCATCCGCGAGGGGGTGCTGGTGCTGCCGGGGATGTGGAACTACTTCCCCATGCAGTTCGAGGACCACTCCATCCTCTACAGCCGACACCAAGATGATGACGGCCAGGTGCACCTCTATCAGGCGGAGCGGATCTGGCACGATCCGACTCGCGGGATCGATGATCTCGGACCGGTGCGCTGGAGCCACGACGTGGAGCCCAACACCCGGATCGTGCGGTCGTCGACCCTTTGCTTCGATGAGGTTGGGATCGAGATCGAGTGCACGTCGCTCCTGCCGAACTTCGTCTCGCTGGGGACGGGCTACGGGATCGACGCGGACTGGCGCCACGGCATGTATCAGGGTCCCGACCTGGTGACCCAAGGGCTCATCCTCGACGTCGAGGAGAGCAAGGGCCTGGCGCAGTACGGCATCATCGACCACCTGGCCGAGTTCCGCTACGACGGCCATACCGGCTACGGGCTGTTGGAGCAGGGGTTCTTCGGTCCATTCCGAGAGGTCGGGATCATGGACGGGATCAACGGCGCACAGGCGTAGGGCTGTCCGGCCAGGCAGCCCACCGGTGCGAGACTGACTCCATGGAGACCCTCGCTGATCGCCTGCTGTCCCGGCTCACCCCGGCCTTCGATGCCCTTGAGCCAGGAGCGGATCCCACGCTTCGCGAGTCTGACCGAGCGGACTTCCAGGTCAACGGCGCCATGGCGCTTGCCAAGCGGCTTGGCCGCAATCCACGCGAGGTGGCCGAGGAGATCGTCGCCTCCATCGAGAGGGACGACCTGATCGCAGCGCTCGAGGTCGCGGGGCCAGGGTTCATCAACGTCTCGATCGAGGATCAGGCCCTCGTCGACCAGCTGGTCGCGATGGGGGATGACGAGGTGCTCGGCATCCCCGTCGCCGCCGAGCCCCTGACCATCGTCGTCGACTACTCGGCCCCGAACGTGGCCAAGGAGATGCACGTCGGCCACCTGCGATCGACGGTCATCGGCGATGCGCTCTGTCGAACCCTCGAGCTCACGGGCAACACGGTGATCCGAAGGAACCACGTCGGCGACTGGGGCACTCCCTTCGGCATGCTGATCGAGCACCTCATCGACCTGGGCGAGGACGAGGCGATCGCCAGCCTCTCGGTGGGGGACCTGAATGGCTTCTATGCCGAGGCGCGAACGAAGTTCGAGGCTGACGAGGACTTCAAGGAGCGGAGCCGCCACCGGGTCGTGATGCTCCAGGGGGGCGATCCTGAGACGCTGCGACTCTGGCGGATCCTGGTCGAGGAGTCGGTGCGGTACTTCGACGTCGTCTACAGCGAGCTCGGGGTCCTGCTGACCGAGGCCGACGTGGTGGGGGAGTCGTCATACAACCCTCTCCTCGAGGGGGTCGTCGCGGACCTGGCCGCCAAGGGGTTGCTGGTCGACTCGGGCGGGGCCGCATGCGTCTTCCCCCCGGGGTTCACCAACCGAGAGGGTGAGCCCCTGCCGCTGATCGTCCAGAAGTCTGATGAGGGCTTCGGCTACGCCGCCACGGATCTGGCGGCCATCCGAGACCGCATCGGCACGCTGGGTGCCGATCGCATCCTCTACGTGGTCGGTGCCCCCCAGTCCCAGCACTTCGAGATGGTGTTCGCCGTCGCCGCGCTGGCGGGCTGGCTCCCCGAGGGGACTGAGGCGATCCACGTGGCCTTCGGCAACGTGCTCGGCCCCGATCGCAAGATGTTCAAGACCAGAGCGGGCGGCACCGTCAAGCTCCAGGACCTCCTCAACGAGGGCACCGAGCGGGCCCGAGCGGCGCTCCTCGATCGAGGCGGCGACACCGACGTCGAGGTCGTGGCCCGCCAGCTGGCCATGGGTGCGATCAAGTTCGCTGACCTGTCGACCGACCGGCAGCGTGACTACATCTTCGATTGGGACCGCATGCTCGCCTTCGAGGGGGCGACAGGTCCCTACCTGCAGTATGCCCACGCTCGGATCCGCTCGATCTTCCGGCGTGTCGAGCACGAGCCAGAGGGTGGCACGATCCTCCTTGGGCACCCGGCCGAGCGAGCGCTGGCGCGGCACCTTGTCGCCCTGCCAGATGCCATCGACGCCATGCTCGAGCACCTTGCCCCCTCGAAGCTGTGCCTCTACCTCTTCGAGCTGGCGCAGACGTTCACCACGTTCTACGAGAGCTGCCCGGTTCTCAAGGCACCGGACCAGGCGACCATGGCGAGCCGACTTGAGCTCTGCGAGCTCACGGCAACGACCCTTCGGCTCGGGCTGGGCCTCTTGGGCATCGACGCACCGGAGCAGATGTAGGCCGACCAGATTTCGCTGGGCCTGCCCGGTACCCTCGGCACGATGGGGCGGCAGATGGTTCGGCGCGCAGGGCTCGTGGCCGGTGGACTCGTCGTGGGGCTGGTCACCGTGCCGGCGAGCGCAGGAGCCGTCCCCTTGCGTCCTTCGGCACCCACGCCCTCGGTCCAGCTGATCTGGAGTCGAAACCTGGATCAGTGGAGCCTGCCCAACACGATCGCTCAATCCTCGCCTGTCGAGGCCTTCCTCGGTGGGCCCTCCAATGCACCCACGCCGGACGTGGTGGTCGGCGATCGGTCCGGGAACCTGTTCGCCCTCGATCTCGCCACGGGCCACAACCTGCTGAACAACACGCCGGTGCTCTTCAAGTCGCAG
>Ga0164297_10005434_pt1 | contig 10936 bp, 9 predicted proteins | sample GEODES058metaG_FD_113539 | JGI IMG/M metagenome (GOLD analysis project Ga0164297, IMG submission 113539) | Dystrophic lake water microbial communities from Trout Bog Lake, Wisconsin, USA - GEODES058 metaG | ecosystem: Environmental > Aquatic > Freshwater > Lake | place: USA: Trout Bog Lake...
CACCATCCTCGTCCTCAGGCTCATCTTCAGCGCTGATGAAGAACTCCGGCAGCGCGTTTGGTCCAGGTGCTGGACGCCTTTGCAGTTGCGTCGACCCGCCAGTGCTACCTGCTGCGCTAGACGCAGCGACACGGTGTTTCCCACCTTGTGCGTCAGCAGCAGAGGACACAGCGAGCGCAGCGTCAAGCTCAGTCGCCAACGAACTCAGGTCAGCCTGGCTACTGCCTCCTCCGGCGCCGCCGTCACCGCCGCCACTCCAGTCGTCTGCTGCTGCAGACCAGTCTGTCACTGGCGGTGCAGACACAGGTGTAGACGAAGGCCCAGGCTGCGCGTGCTTCTCTCCACTGCCTGTGGCGGCCGCACTCGTCACCGGGCTAACTCTTTGCGCGCGAACTGCTCGCCACGCGTCCGGCTCGTTGCGACAGCCTGGTGCAAGGCATGCGAAGAGATAGAGATACCGTTCCGGAAGGTCAGAGCTGCCCGCTGGACTGAGCTCGGACGCTCTGAGAGGAGCGTACGCCTGCAGTGTGCGAGTGAACTGCGTGAGCCCCGGCAGTGTTGAGCTTCAGCAGACGAGCATGGTCGTACCTGGAGAACGAGCGATGTGGCGCCGCCACAGCGTGGACAGCTGGTGAGTCCCTTAGGCGGAGGCTGTGCGCCCGCGGGCCAGATTGGCGGCCCGCCAGCCTTGGTGTCGTACGCGTCAGCCGGGTCCGTGGGCACTACCCAGTCCCCAGGCGTGCCCAGCAGTGCCGGCTCCATAGAATTGGCGACGGGGCGCTAGCTAGCCACAGCGCTGAGGTGGCACCACTAAGAGCTCCCCCCTCTGTGAGGCACGCACGCGGACGTGGCGCAGCTGTATGCCCGCCTGACGACGCGCACATACACACACGCACACAGACATCCAATTGCGGGGCTACTGAGAGGGGCCACAGAGAGAGCTCTGTGATGTCGGCCGCCGCTGAGGACAGCTCTGGCGACGCCAGCGCGCCCGGTGAGTGCGTGTCCGTCGAGAGTCGCGGCCCACACGCTGCGACAGCCACCTGGGCAGTGCCAGGCTTCAGCAAAGTGCGGGCAAAGCAGCTATGGAGTGCGCCCTTTGGTGTGGGGGCCTACTCCTGTCGCCTACTCCTCTACCCGCGGGGAGATAGCCAAGCGCTGCCCGGCTACTTGTCGCTCTACCTGCAGGTGTCGGACCCCAAGGCGCCGGGTGGCAAGTGGGACTGCTTCGCGAGCTATAGGCTGGGTGTGCAGCACGCCAAGGAGCCAGCAACGCGCTCAGTCGGCCGCGACTCCTGGCACCGCTTCTCTGGTAAAAAGCGCTCCCACGGCTGGTGTGACTTCACCGCTGTCGGGCCGCTGGTGGACCCCCGCACGGGGTTCTGCACAAACGACACACTGGTCGTGACGGCTGAGGTGTCCTTCCTAGCAGAGAGCATTGTTTTCGAGCCACTTGACGGCGGAAGTGGGGCAGCTGGCAGTGTGCAACCCGGGCGACCCGACGCTGCAGAAGCTACTGGAGCGCATACAGAGGGCGGAGCGGCGACCAGCGCAGCACGAACGCAGGCGCTTGTGATCGCAGGCGGCGCAGGCGCGGCGGCTACAGCAGCGCTCGCTGCAGGCGCGGACGTGCTCAGCGGCAAGTTCACGTGGCGGGTGCTCAACTTCAGCTTGTTCCAGGCGCGTGTGTCGCACCTCTGCGCTTCTGCTGCGCGTGCTTGGGCGCCTGTGAAGTGCCGGTGCCACTCTCGCCACAAGAGGCTATCACGCGCCCCGCTTCCGGGGCAATGCGTCGCCATCCACTGCTCTGATTGAGACGCTCACATTCGCCGGTTCGCTCACCTTTCCGCAGGAGATGATTAAAACACAGAAGATCATGTCGCCCGTGTTCCCCGCGGCCGACTGCTCGCTCCGGCTCAGCGTGTACGCCACCCAGGTCGCTGGCGCTGAGTACTTGTCCATGTGCTTGGAAAGCAAGGACACAGAAAAGTCGACGACGAATGCCAATGGCATCCGTGTTGACGCCGAGCGCTCCTGCTGGTGCCTGTTCCGCATGTCCGTCCTGCCCAGCGCGCCGGAACCTGCACCTGGGAGCGGCACTCCGCCGCCCCGGGGCGCTGTGTTCAAGGACTCATACGGTCGTTTCGCGGCTGATACAAAGAGCGGCGACAACACGAGTCTGGGTTGGAACGATTTCCAGCTGATGTCCACATTTGTGGACGCAAACGCGGGGTACTTGCACCAAGACACAGCAACCTTCAGTGTCGTGTTCCACGTCATCAAGGAAAACGCGAACTTCACACGCACACCGCTGCCGGCACTGAATCACGGGCGGGGGAACCGGAGGGGGGGCGCTACATCTGGAGAGCACCACCATCACGGTCACGGTCGTGATAGAGACCGGATAGACCGCGGTGTCAGCCTCCTTACCGGCAGCGGCGCTGCTGGTCGAGGAGGAGGGTCACTTGGCGCTGGTGATGCTGTCGAGGTGTATGGGGGCAAGTTTGTGTGGCGCATCGATCACTTCACGCGCTTGAAGGACTTGCTCAAGAAGCGCAAAATCACGGGGCTGTGCATTAAGAGCCGCCGCTTCCAGGTCGGAGGACGCGACTTACGGCTCATAATCTACCCGCGTGGCCAATCGCAGCCGCCCCAGCATCTCAGCATGTTCTTGGAGGTTACTCATCCGCGAGCGCCCAGCCCTGATTGGTCATGTTTTGTATCACACCGCCTGGCGGTGGTTTGCCAGCACGGCAGCAGCGCCGCGAATGGTGGGAGTGATTCGAAGACCAGCAACGGCGGTAATGGTGCACCGACCAGCAACGGCTCTAGCGGCGCGCCAGCCAGTACTAGCCCTGATCGCAGCGTTGCCAAGGAGAGCCAGAACCGGTACAACCGCACCGCCAAGGATTGGGGATGGCGTGAGTTCATCACGCTCACTTCACTCTTCGATGCCGAGGCTGGTTTCCTAGTCAACGACTCCGTCGTCTTCTCCGCAGAGGTCCTCATCCTGAAGGAGTCGTCGGAGCTGCGCGCAAACGCACCTGCAAGCGAGTTGGCGAGTCTGCCGTCGGGTGCAGCGCCCGTGCCAGCTGCAGCCAAAGGTAAGGTGTGCGCTTCGTTTGCATGGCGCGTTGAGAACTTCGGCGCGTTCAAAGAGATCCTGGAAACGCGGAAGATCTTCTCGCGATACTTCTCCGCCGGCGGCTGCGAGCTCCGCATCGGCGTGTACGAGTCCTTTGACACACTGTGCATCTACCTCGAGTCCGAGCCGCCGGGCAGTGGCGGCGCCCTTGTCGAGGCGCGCAACTACTGGGTACGCTACCGCATTGCTGTAGTGCACCAACGCAGTCCAGAGAAGACGACTTGGCGGGAGAGCAGCATCTGCACTCGAACTTGGAACAACAGCGTCTTGCAGTTCATGAAAGCGTCCGAAATGGTGGAGCCTGATGCTGGACTCGTGGCACGTGACACAGCCGTCTTCGCGTGCGAGGTGCTTGAATGCTGCCCCTGGTTCGAATTCGGCGATGTTGATCTTGGCAACCCGCCAGCGAAGGAAGGCGCGGCTACGACAGCGACTACTGCGAATGGCGGCAGCCAACCTGGTGGCGCCACTGGCGGCGATTCGAACAAGGCTAATGGCGGGGGACAGGCGCCAGCCGCTGGTGTGAAAGCGCCGCCGCGGCTGATGCCCTCAGCCGACGATGAGGAGCCTCAGGCCGCCGCTGATGGCGGATTCGATGATGCTGGTGAAGGCGGTGCGGCCACAGGGGATGCGGCGCCTATGACAGCCAGCGGGGACGGGGACGACACTCGCGCCTCCGGAGGCGTGGACATGCCCCCAGCCATTCCAGAGGGGCTGCCCACAGAGACGGAGAGCTCTGCTGGCGGTAGTTCTGCGCTTGCAGACCCAGTGGCGACATTCCGGTCATTGTGCGCTCGCTTGGGCGCGCATTTCGCGGCTCGGGATGAAGGCCCGCCCATCGTGCCGTCATCGCCGGCATTTGTTGCTGGAGCCAAGGCGTATGTGGACAGCACGCCTGGCGCAAGCGCGGCCCTCGTAGCTGCTCTCACCGGCTTCTCGCGCGACCCAGTCCGTGTACGTCGCCTCCTGCTGCCCGTCTCTGCTGGCGGCAGGCAGGCGTCGTCTTCAGGTGGACATGGTGACGGTGCAGACTCTTCAACGTCCAAGTGCTTGGTGGCGCTCCTGCTCGAAGTACCACAGCTTGTTGCTCCAGTCACAGAGGCATTGCTGCATGTATTAGCATCGGCACTGGGTTGCAACGCCGGTGATGGGCAGAGTACACCAGAGGCAGCTGAGGATGGGCTTTCGGCCGTGGATACAGCGTGGGAAGACGCGACTAACGATGTGGCGCCTCTCCTTCTAGCCGCATTGAATCCGCTATCCTCGACGGACAGCAGCGCTGCCGCGCCCACCAGCGCTGCAGGCGGAGGGGATACCACTGAAGAAAGTAGCAGCCAGTGCGCTGGAGAGGGGGCATCACAAGCGCATGCGCATCTTGCTGCGATGTCACCTGCATCCACAGTGCTGGTGTGCAACCTGCTGTGCGCTGCACCCGCGGTGCATGTGCAAGGCATTGCGGCTCTTGCCTCCCGGGTCGTTCCTTCATCGCGGCACGTGGATCTCGTGCATCCGTTGCTTGCAGCTGCGCGTGTTGACGGTATGCCATCAAGTGGACGCATGGCGGTGTTGACTGCGCTGAGCGAGTTGCAGCTGGACCCGCAGTGTGCGACCGCTGCCTTGCAAGAGGCGTTGGTCGTCCTACCTTTGCTTCATGAGGGCGCGCATCTACATGCTGTGGCTGCATTCGCACTGCGTGTGGCTAGTCACAGCGCGTTGCGGAGCAGCGTGCTTCCTGCGGTCCGGGCCCGGGCGAGTGACGTTGATGAGGAGGCTGCCAAAGGCATTGCAGATGCCGCGACGCTCGCCACGCAGCTGTCCAGCGACCTCGGTCCTGTTGTGATTTCTGTCGTTGATGCAGCATGGGGAGGTAGCGCTGCTGCTGGTGGTGGAAAAGGCGCTGGCAAAAACGCATCTGCTGGTAGCAGCAAGGGGCAGCACAAGCGCAGTGGAAGCTCTACTGCAAATGGCACTCATGCACCAGCCACGGCACACGGCGGTGATGCCGATCACTCCGCCGGCGATGCGGATGCCGGCGATGCGCAAACACCAGCAGGGAGCTTCACCTGGATTGCAGAGACCTCAGTGCTGGTTGAGTGCATCGCTGCCGGCGCATCATCCGCCACTGAAGCTGTCGGCTTGCTCTACCGCGGTGTCGCTCGAGGCGACATCAGCGCCGCGTGCTTGACCCTCGCTCTGCGTGCCAACAGCCGCCAGGCCACTCGCATCGCTGCGACAACAGCCGCCGTGTGCGAGGCGCTTGCACGCGCTTCTTCTGGGGCACTACCCGCGTGCCGTTCTGTTGCGCATGAGGTATTCGCCGTCATGGCGAGTCATTTGTTGGGTGGTACAGAGAAGCATAATCTTGATGAAGAGCATCAAGCAGGCGACGATGCACCTGCTGATGGTGATAGCAGCGCAGCTGAGACTGCCGACGACCGGTCCTCGCAAGTTGCACTCGAAGCGCTGCTCCATGGCGTCATCAATCGTGCTCTGTCACAGAACGATACCGCGGGCCGGGACGAAGCGATGCGATTTCTCTGTGACGCCTGCGGCCCCACTGGCCAATGGTGTGCACGCGTGCTTTCGCTCGTGCTCCGTGCCGCAAGCGCTGCCAGCGCGGACGCAGCGGCTGCGGCGGGCAAAGTGAGAGATGCAGAGTCGCGTGCCAATGCGGCGAAGCAAGCAGTTGCGGACGAGCTCGCTTCTTTACGCAAAGAGCGAGCGGCTGCACAGAGTCGCGCTGCTGCAGCTGAAGCAACTGCGCAGCGTGCTCGCGCTGATCTGGATGCCGCCAATGAGAAGGCTGCACGAGAACGCCGCGAGACGGCTGAGAAGACGCGTAGTTTAGAAGCGCAGTTGAGCTGGACGACGGCAGAGCGCGCGGATGCCTCTGATGCGCTCGTCAAGGAGCGCGATGCTGCCATAGCTCAAGTGAAAGAGCTAGATGCTGCATTGCAGCGTGCCAAGGCTGCGGCCAAAGAAGCGGCGAAGAAAGTGACCAAGGAGAAGCAACTGCTGACTGAGCGCGCGACTCGTGCTGAAAGCGCTGTGTCAGAAGCGATGGCAGCGGCGCAGCGCGCGGCTCAGCAGCAGCAGCTTCGCATGCAGTCCTCTGGTGGCGACTCTGCCGCCACGGCCGCGTACATGGCAAGCATGGAGGCCAAGCTGCGTGCTAGTGAGGAGTACATCGCGACACTGGAGCGATCTTTGGCGGAGGAGTCGTCGAGACATGCGTACTTGTATGGCTCCGGGTTGGACGCACTGTCTCACGAGCAGCTGGATGCGTTGCGCACCATTCATTCAGATGGCTTGCGCGCCGTTGCATCGCAGCAGCTGTCACGTCAGCATGAGGAGCAGGCTGCCGCGGCGGCGGCTGCTGCGGCATCTGCTGTGGTTGCATTGGGCGTGGACGATGACCTTGACGATGTCGCTCCGTCTGCACCTGGCACAGGCGAGACTCTGGGCACATCTTCAGGCTTCATGGCGCTCGGCGGTCTCGTCAATGGCTTTTCGAGCGGCGGGCATGGGTTGTGGAGCAGTTCCCTCACGCCAAGTGGCGAGGGTGGAGCTCCGTCTCTGGGTGGCCTGCCACAGTGGCCCCCTGCGGAGCGGAAGGATGCATCTGCCCACACGAATAGAGACACGTGGTTTTAGATTGACAGACACTGCACGTGAGCCCGGAAGTCAAGTGTCCGCTGGACCAGAGTGTCCCCATTCATCCGTTTACAAGCCCCGCAATGTGTGCATGGGGGCGTACGTCACATCCTGCTCTCATTTCACGCGCGCCGCCACTTTGCTGGTGCCCACCGATGTGTGCTGTCCTCTGCGATGCAGGCCCTTGATTGTGCGGCTCAGCCATTCCAGGCCCTCGTACAGCCCGGTCCCCTGCGTTGCGACTGTTGCCTGCACATGCCATTCCCGCTCCTTCATCTTGTCTAAACCAAGCAGCGGAATCAATTCCCGCGGGTTGATGGCTCCAGGCATGTCCTGCTTGTTTGCCAGCACCAGAATGACCGCGTTGCGCATCAGCGGGTCGTTCGCAATCTGCTGGAACTCCGCCGCTGCGCGGTCCACGCGCTCGCGGTCTTGGCAGTCGACGACGTAGATGAGTGCGTCGGTGTCACTGAAATAGTGCTTCCACAGCGGCCGCAGCTTCTCTTGGCCTCCGACGTCCCACACAGTAAACTGTACGTTCTTGTACTGCACTTTCTCGACGTTGAAACCTATCGTACAGAGCGATTAGACACCTTACAGCAAGGGCCACTGCACAGTTGCAAGCAGCCCCACGACCGCGCGTTGTTACGCGGCACACAGCGCGCACCTATTGTGGGCACCGTGCTCAGCACTTCTCCGATGTGGAGTTTGTACAGGATTGTCGTCTTGCCCGCTGCGTCCAGGCCCAGCATGACAGCCTTGGGAACGAAGCGTCCGACCACGACAAACTCGCTGTCAGTGTTGAGCTTACGCGCACACAGCGAGCGCGTCTCCACATGTCTACACAACGCGCTGGTGTGCGTGCAAAGACGCACCCGCATCTGCTTGAGCCCGAACAGCTTGTCGAACGCCTTCTTCACGACAGAGGGGAAGTTGCCCATTCTCTCGCGTGGAGAGAGTGGTGGTGCGCAGTTATGGGTGTGGCACAGGTGCGGTGGTGTTCATGGCGCGGGACGGCTTGTGATATGCGACACGCGACGGCGGCGAAAGTGTGGAAGGACGAAAAACATTGCATAGGGTAACCTCAGCGTTGAATGTCAAGTAATTGAAGCTCATCCTCCTTGAAAACCACGACTCTGTAGCCCTGCGTGGCGTCCGCGTCCAAGCGCACGGCGACCTTCACGTTGCCATTGGCCACAATCACGTTCGTCACCACACCCTGCTTGCCTCCAAGCGCCATCGCCGTGTTGGCAAACAATACGTTCTGCATCCACGGCGCCGGCGGGCCACCCTTGACAACAACGCGGCTGTTGACCGGCAGCGATGGCTTCGTCTTCAACGAGACCTCGCCTCCGGCCCAGCCGCCTGTCAAACCTCCCAGCTCCTTGTCCGGAAACAGCTTCTTGTCGCCTCTGATGTATTTTCCCTTCCCGACGTAGATTTCATCCGGGCCGGACATGCCGCTGTCGCTCGTCTCAGCAGACTCAGAGCTCTCTTTGCCCATGCCTGCTACTTCTGCGGCGGCCTTGGGCGCCCACTCCTTCAGCGCCGTCTCACCGCCTGCCCATCCGCCAGTGAAACCGCCCGGGTCGCGGGCCTGCACGTCGGAGGCGAGGCGAGGCGTAAGTGTGCAAAGAACACCCAGAGCCCCTATCTGCTCGGCGCACGAGTGCTACGTACCGCGTACTTGCGGGGGTCGTCCTCGACATAGCGCCCCTTGCCGATGTACACCTTATCAACGGGTTTCGACTCGGAGCTGGACGCGCACACGCTGCGCGAGATCACACCAACAAGCACAGAAGGAAGGCGTGTGTGAGCGCCAGTCCCACCACGCGCAAACGCAGCGTCCGGGCGAACAGCATGCAGACACAGGTGAAGCTAGTACACAGGCTGTGTGCTGCAGCAGGCTGAACGCAAGCAGTCCCGCAGCCGCGGAGCGGCAAGACGTGGACAACGCACCGACTGCTGATCTGGCCTCTGCAGCGCCGTCCGGCGGTGCATGGCCGCGCAGCCAGCGTGGGTGCTGGCGCGCACACGAACACCATGGTGACAACTACCTCCGCGAACGGCGGCCGCTATGACACCACGCGCATTCGTGGCAACGAGTCCGACCCCCCTCCGCAGGGAGCAGCTGCGATGTGACGCACCGCCCATGTTCATATGAGCGCTAGAGACAGTGGTGCCAATGCGCCGCCGCGGATGTGCACTGCTTGTTCTGCTCCTTGCAGCTGCTCTGGACTGCAGGCACTGTCAGTCGGACGAAGCTGTGCGAGAGCTGTCCTTGTCGGAGGAAGTGGAACGCGTGTCGCCTGACCTTGCACGATTATTGACTGTTCCATGCGGTGGATACGCGCACGTGTTCCGACGAGACCGCCACGGCGAGCGCGAGCTGCTTGCAGCCTTACGGGTCAGCCGTGTGCAAGCGTGTGCCACCGACAGCGTCTTTGGCGTGCAATGCGGTTGCGCAGCTGACGCACAAGATGAAGAGGCAGACTGGGACGTGCGTGTGGAACGGCTACAGGTGCGTTCTTGCGTCGTTGTGAGGCACAACACAGAGGAGACGTTAAAGCTTCCTTCCTCGTTCCAGACGCTGTTGCACGTGCAGTGTCAGCAGGCTGCTATCCACGCATCACAGAGCGATAATATGGCCCGCTCGGGAGCTACACGGATGGTCACGTCTGCGGTACGTCCCACCAGCAAAGATTCCGCACTTCTGGACTGCTCGTTGACGCCGCGCGCTCACGCAGATTCACGCGGAGGCTGACAGGGAGGCAAAGCTGTACAGTGGGCGTGGCATTCATGAGGTATGCGCCAGCATTCACCGTATAGTCATCGTCGTTTGATGATTGCACTCACTCTTTCGTTGTCTGCAGGCCCCTGTTGGAGCGCCGCAGTTCCCGCCTCAGCTGCCGCATCCAGCGCATGTGTTCGGCGCCACCTGGGCGCAGTCACAGCAAACGAAGCGGGATGCCTCTAAAACCGCGGAGTTGAGGGCAACGCTGTCAACAGATGATGCGCTATTTCCCAGCCTGTTGAACTGGGACAATCTCGCGGATGCTGGCTACGGCCCAATGGCTGCGTCGCCAGAGGGGCGCACGCATGTAGCAGTTGCAGAGCGCCGCGTGCTTTCAGATTTATTCAAAGCGCTTGGTGGACCGACATGGAGGCGCCCATTTCGCGCGAGGTGGGCGACATCCGCACCGCATTGCTCGTGGGCTGGCATCACCTGCTTACCAGCAGAATCCACGGGCATAAGCGGTGCATCTGGTGATAAAGCCACGGAAGGGGTGCCGGAGGCAGGTATAGTGGCCATCCGCTTGCGCGGCGCCGGCCTGACCGGCTCACTGCCGGCGTCATTAGCGACGCTGCAGTCCTTGCAGATGTTGGTGCTGGCAGATAACGCGGAGCTGCGTGGAACGCTCCCAAAGGGGCTCCTTGCAATGTCGAGGTTGAGAGTGGCCTCGCTCCGGGGCTGCAAGCTTGGCGGCACTCTGCCTGCAGACCTCAGCCCATCGCTTGTGTGGCTAGATCTAAGCGCGAATCAGCTGGGTGGAGAGCTGCCGGTGCGTTCACTCTCGCTTCGCGTATCTTCTCTGGCTTGTCACTTATCGCTCGTTGCACCAACGCAGGCATCTCTCGGTGACCTCAAATCACTCAAGTCGCTGAATGTGAGCCACAACGCTATACTTGGCACACTGCCGCGGTCCATGGGCACCATGTCCTCTTTGGAAGTGCTTTCTCTGGCAAACAATCGATTCGAAGGGACCATCCCAGCCACGCTGCTACAGCCTCCATCCGGTGACACTCCCAGCAGTGCATCCGCCACACCGGCACTGCGACTGCTAGATGTGTCATACAACCGCTTGGTGGGAACTCTACCCATAGAGGCCATTGCCCGACACCCGACTCTCGCGCTGCTGGACGTGTCGCACAATGCCGGCTTGAACGGCCCTGTGCCTCTACCGCCGCCATCAGCGCGTGTATGGGTGTGTGCTGGGAACGCGTTCACAGGCGGTCTAGCGCACGCGTCCGTTGTGAGGGCGACGCTGTTGAGGCACCTGGATGTGAGCGCCAATTTGTTGCAAGGGCCACTACCTACATCCGCGTTGTTGCAGCTGCCCCGCTTGCAGTACTTGA
>Ga0164297_10005435_pt1 | contig 10932 bp, 6 predicted proteins | sample GEODES058metaG_FD_113539 | JGI IMG/M metagenome (GOLD analysis project Ga0164297, IMG submission 113539) | Dystrophic lake water microbial communities from Trout Bog Lake, Wisconsin, USA - GEODES058 metaG | ecosystem: Environmental > Aquatic > Freshwater > Lake | place: USA: Trout Bog Lake...
CTGAATCAGAATGGGACCGGCGTGTAATGCGCCGCATCGGTGGTGAATTCGGGCTTGCCATAGGTGGCCAGTCGGCGTTTAAGGAGCCTGATGATGTACGCGTCGGTGATGTTTCGCAGGGCGGGGATGCGGTCGGCGTTGCTGACGGCGGTGAAACGCCCGACGATGAAGGGTGTGGTGAGGGCGACGCGCACCTGATCCGCCGGCCCGTAGGAGACTCCCCTTGCCCGTGCGACGTCGCGATCACCATTGCAGAAGGTGCGGACGAACATGCGCTTGCTGGAACTTTTCTCCACCGCGTTGGCGCACCGGTCAAACAGGGTGGTCCCGGGACGCAGGTAGGCCTCCATCGAGCCGGAGACGAGCTCTTCGCAGGTGGCGTCGAACCCGTTGCGCAGCAGAGCTGAGCGCGCATGCATGAGATGGATGATGTCTGCGGGTTGCGAGGGCAGCAGTTCCTCGGGCAGACCGAGCAGGAAGTTGCGGTACCTGGCGAATTCGACGGCAGCGCATTCGTCGGAGGTGAACTCGCTTCGGCCCTCTTGGAGGGCCTTGCGGGCCAAGGCGTACTGGTTGATCATTCCGGCGCGCATCTGGTCGACTTGCGGCACAGGCAGGCCATAGGTCGCGGCGTCCCATTTGTCGGACCGCTTCAAGGCGTTGTACCGCACCATCGAGTGCATCAAGCGGACCATCGCGGCCGCTTCGAAGCCGGCGCCGTAACGGTCCAGAGCGCTAGGCAGGGCGGTGACGGCGAAGAAACTGGACGTCTCGTTGATTCGCCGCGCGGCCCGTTTGCCCGAGAGTGCGCCTGTCAGGGCCATCGGTAGCGCGGTATAGGTGTTGGTGAAGGTCGCAACGAAGGCGCCGCGCATGGTGAAGGGCGCGAGCAACGCCGCGGGAATGCGTTCCTGACGAGCGCCTTCGCGCACCAGGTCCACGTCGATCCACGCCGGGGTGGCCTCCATGGCGGCGATGAAGGACGCGAGTTCGGGGGGCGCCTCCGGCACCGCCTCGATCCCCTCCCGGCAGGCCTTTTTGAGCATGTGATTCAGTTCGCTGACCCGGTGCGTTTTCGTCAGGGCCGCGTAGGGGTCGGCGACCACATCGCCGAGCATCGTTGTCGTGCTGATCAATTCAACGACGCGGGCGTCGTCGAGGATCGGCTCACGGTCGGCGACCCAGGCGGGTAGGGCGGAGTCGGCGTCGGGCTCGGTGGCCAGCCGATCCGGCCGACGATCGAAGTCGAAGTCGCCGTAAACCTCAGGCAGCACATCGCGCTGGCTACGGACCCGTTGCGCGAGTTCGGTGTAGTACACGATGACGGCAACCTCTCGGGGACTGACGGCTGTAGTGCGCGTGATCGACGTTGTTTGGGTGCGTTTCTGCCGCCAGGTGGAGCCGCCTAGGAGAATCGAACTCCTGACCTATTCATTACGAGTGAATCGCTCTACCGACTGAGCTAAGGCGGCGTGCCCGACTACCGGGCGGCCTGAGTCTACGGCAGGCCGGGTGACGTCCCAAAGTCCACCGTGCGGTGATCGAGATCGACGCCAGCGTGGTCGTCGGTCGCTTTTCTTCGCACCCACGTCAATCTCGATCGCGCCTCGCCGTGAGGACTCAGGACCCCAGTTGCCGGCCGATGGTCGCGACGAGCGCGTCGACCGCGAACTTGGGCTTGACGTTGGCCGCCAGCGCCTCCCGGCAGGCGAGCACCGCCTCGGCGCAGCGCAGCAGCCGATCGGAGGTGGCGTGGGCGGCCAGCGCCGCCACCCGGTCGGCCATGTCGGGATGGTTGGCCTGCACCCGCGCGCCTGCTGACACGACGAGTGCGTCCCGGAAGTAGGTCGCCAGGTCGATCAGCGCCCGGTCCAGCGCGTCGCGCGATGCCCGGGTCTGGCGTGACTTCTGCCGCCGCTCGAGGTCCTTGATCGCCCCCGCCGCACCGCGCAGCGCGCCCGCAGTGCCTTTCCCGGTGCCGCCGGCCCCGAGCGCGGTCCGCAGCTCCTCGGTTTCGGCCTCCGCGCGGTCGGCGGTCAGCGCGGCGGCCTCGGCCTCGGCCGCTGCGACGAGTTCCTCGGCGGCGGCGTAGGCCCGCGACGGGGTTGCCGCGTCGCGCACCAGCCCGAGCGCCCGCTCACGCCGCTGCCGGGCCTCGGGGTCGGTGGCGAGCCGGCGGGCCCGGCCCACATGCCCACCGGCGACCGACGCCGCCCAGTGCGCCACGTCGGGAGCCAGGCCGTCGCCGTCGATGAGCACCTGCGCGATCGCTTCGGTGGGGGGTGTGACCAGGGCGACGTGCCGGCACCGGGATCGCAGGGTGACCGAGATGTCGTCGGGATCCACCGACGGCGCGCACAACAGGAACACCGTCGACGGGGGCGGTTCCTCGACGACTTTCAGCAGGGCGTTGGCCGCGCCCTCCGTCAACCGGTCGGCGTCCTCGATCACGACCACCTGCCAGTGTCCGGTGGTCGGGCGCCGCGAGGCGATCTGGACGACGGCCCGCATCTCGTCCACGCCGATGGACAGGCCCTCGGGAACCACCCTGCGAACGTCGGCGTGAGTGCCGGCCATCGTCGTCGTGCACGCCCGGCAGCGGCCGCAGCCCGGGCCGCCGTCGCCGGCGGACGCCGTGCACTGCAGCGCCGCCGCGAAGCACAACGCCGCCACCGACCGCCCGGATCCCGGCGGACCGGTGATGAGCCACGCGTGTGTCATGGTGCCGTCGGGGGCATCGGTGTGGCCCGTGTCATACGCCGTATCGGTATGGGCCGCATCACTGTGGGCCGCATCACGGCGGGCCGCCCGGGCAGCCGCGAGCAGCTCAGCCTCGACCGCCGATTGGCCCACCAGCCGCTTGAACACTCCGGACATCGCCATTAACACTAGTGACACCCCCCGACAATCGGAATGTGACGACAGGCCGAGACGGTTGTATGTGTCGGACAGATCCACATCGACCGATACGGTGGATTGATGGCAACAACGGCGGGTCTACCGAGGCGGATCAGCGCATTCGTCCGGTGGGTGGTGCGCACCCCGTGGCCGCTGTTCTCGCTGAGCATGCTGCAGGCCGAAATCATCGGCGCGCTGTTCGTGACGGGCTTTCTGCGCTACGCCCTGCCGCCCCAGGTCCGCATCGAGCTGCAAGACCTACCGGCGGCGAACCTGGCGATCTTCATCACCACGATCGTCGTCTTGTTCTTCGCCACCTGGCTGGTCAACCTCGCGTTGCTGATGCCAGTTTTCACCTGGCAGCGCCGCGACAACCTGCTCACTGAATCCGACCCCGCCGTCACAGAGATGGCCCGCAGCCGTGCGCTGCGGATGCCCTACTACCGCACGGTCACCGGCATGGTGTCGTGGGCGATCGGCGGCATGGTGTTCATCGCCGTCACCTGGTCGGTGGAGCGGTACTCCGCACCCATCCTGGCCGTGGCCACGGGCCTGGGCGCCACGGCGACCGCGATCATCGGCTACCTGCAGGCCGAGCGGGTGCTGCGCCCGGTCGCCGTCGCAGCCCTGCGCAACGGGGTGCCAGAGAACGTCAAGGCGCCCGGCGTGATCATGCGGCAGATGCTCACGTGGGCGCTGTCGACCGCCGTGCCGGTGCTGGCGATCGTGCTCGCGGTGGTCGCCGGCAGGACGTCGCTGCTGCATGCCACGCCGGAGAACCTGTTCATCCCCATAGTCCTGCTGGCGCTGGCGGCGCTGGGCATCGGCGGGGTGAGCACACTGCTGGTCGCGATGTCGATCGCCGACCCGCTGCGCCAACTCCGCTGGGCACTCAGCGAGGTGCAGCGCGGCAACTACAACGCCCACATGCAGATCTACGACGCCAGCGAACTGGGCCTGCTGCAGGCCGGGTTCAACGACATGGTGCGCGACCTCTCGGAACGGCAGCGCCTGCGTGACCTGTTCGGCCGCTACGTAGGCGAGGACGTGGCCCGCCGCGCCCTTGAGCGCGGCACCGAGTTGGGCGGGCAGGAACGCGACGTCGCGGTCCTGTTCGTCGACCTCGTGGGCTCCACCAGGCTGGCCGCGACCCGCCCGCCCGCCGAGGTGGTCCACCTGCTCAACGAGTTCTTCCGGGTCGTGGTGGACGCTGTCAACAAACACGGCGGCTTCGTCAACAAGTTCCAGGGCGACGCCGCGCTGGCGATTTTCGGGGCGCCGATCGAGCACCCTGACGCCGCCGGCGCGGCCCTGGCCGCCGCACGCGAGCTGCACGACAAACTCGTCGACGTGATCGGCTCCGAGGAGTTCGGGATCGGCGTGTCGGCGGGACGGGCCATCGCCGGCCACATCGGCGCCCAGGCCCGCTTCGAGTACACGGTGATCGGCGACCCGGTGAACGAGGCCGCGCGGCTCACCGAGCTCGCCAAGCTCGAGCCCGGCCACGTGCTGGCATCGGCGAAGGCGGTCAGCGGCGCGCTGGACGCCGAGGCGCTGCGGTGGAACGTCGGCGAGGTGGTCACCCTGCGCGGCCGAACGGAACCCACCCAGTTGGCCCGGCCGGTGATTCCATCCGAACCGAAGGCAGTGTCGAAGCCCGCGAAGGTGCCCAGCACAGCGAGGTAACGCGGTGGGCTAACGCTTCTTGGCTGCCCTTTTCGCGGCCGCCTTCTTCGCGGGCGCCTTGCGGGCGACCTTCTTCGCGACCTTCTTGACCGGTCCGCGCGCGCGCCGGTCGGCCAGCAGTTCGGAGGCGCGCGCGTCGGTGAGCGACGCCACCTCGTCGCCCTTGCGCAGGCTGGCGTTGGTCTCGCCGTCGGTCACGTACGGCCCGAACCGGCCGTCCTTGACCACCATCGGATTGCCGGACACGGGGTCGGTCCCCAACTCGCGCAGCGGCGGCGTGGCGGTGCCCTGCCGGCCCCGTCGCTTGGGCTCGGCATAGATCTTCAGCGCGTCCTCGAGGGTGATGTCGAACATCTGCTCCTCGGTCGCCAGGGAACGAGAATCCGTGCCGCGCTTGAGGTATGGGCCGTAGCGGCCGTTCTGCGCGGTGATCTCCTCACCGGAGGACGGGTCGACGCCGACCACCCGCGGCAGCGACAGCAACCTCAGCGCATCCTCGAGGGTGACGGTCTGCAGATCCATGGTGCGCAACAGCGAACCGGTCCGCGGCTTGGGGCCGGTCGGTTTCTTCGCCTTCTTCGCGGGGGCGCCGCCCTCGTCGCCGCCGTCCCCAGGTGCGTCCAGATCGGGCAGCGGCGGGAGGACCTCGGTCACGTACGGCCCATACCGGCCGTCCTTGGCGACGATCTCGTGCCCGGTGTCGGGATCCACTCCCAGGCTGCGACCCCCCTGGGGCGTGGCGAACAGCTCCTCGGCCAACTCCAGGGTGAGCTCGTCGGGGGTCAGGGAGTCGTTGAGGTTGGCCCGCTGCGGAGTGGGCTCTCCGTCATCGCCGGGCACCATGCGTTCCAGGTAGGCGCCGTTCCTGCCCACCCGTACATGCACAGGGCGACCGTGCGCGTCGTCAAAGACCTTGATGGAGTTCACTTCTCGGGCGTCGATGCCCTCGATGTTGACGCCGACGAGCTTCTTCAGGCCACCAGCGCGGGCGATCGAGTCGGGTACTCCGTGCTCTCCGCCGAAGTAGAAGTTGTTGAGCCAGTCGGTGCGTCGCTCCTGACCCGAGGCGATCGCGTCGAGCTCGTCCTCCATCGCCGCGGTGAAGTCGTAGTCGACCAGTCGGCCGAAGTGCTGCTCCAGCAGCCCGGTGACGGCGAACGCCACCCATGAGGGGACCAGCGCGCTGCCCTTCTTGTACACGTAGCCGCGGTCCTGGATGGTCTTGATGATCGACGAATACGTCGACGGGCGGCCGATCCCCAGCTCTTCGAGCGACTTGATCAGCGACGCCTCGGTGTACCGGGCCGGCGGGTTGGTGGAGTGCCCGTCCGGCGTGAGTTCCAGGGCCGCCAGCCGCTGCCCCTCGGTGAGCTGCGGCAGCCTGCTTTCGGCGTCGTCGGCCTCGCCACCGGCCAGCTCGTCCACCGTCTCCACGTACGCCTTGAGGAACCCGGCGAACGTGATGGTGCGCCCGCTGGCGGAGAACATCACGTCGCGATCCCCACCCGAACCCGCCGACACACCCGCGATCCGCAGGCTGAGGGTGGTCCCGCGGGCATCAGCCATCTGAGAGGCGACGGTGCGCTGCCAGATCAGCTCGTACAGCCGGAATTCGTCGCCGTCGAGTTCGCGGCGCACGGCGTCCGGGGTGGCGAACGTGTCGCCTGCGGGGCGGATCGCCTCGTGCGCCTCTTGGGCGTTCTTCACCTTGCGGGTGTACTGCCGCGGCGACGGGTGGACGTACTCCGCGCCGTAGAGCTGGCGCGCCTGGTTGCGCGCAGCGTTGATCGCCGTCTCCGACAGGTTGGTCGAGTCGGTGCGCATGTAGGTGATGTAGCCGTTCTCGTACAGGCGCTGGGCGATGCTCATCGTGCGCTCGGAGGAGAACCGCAGCTTGCGGCCGGCCTCCTGCTGCAGAGTGGATGTCATGAACGGCGGGTAGGGGCGGCGGGTGTAGGGCTTGTCCTCGACCGACGCCACGCTCAGCTGGGCGCCGCGCAGACCCGCGGCCAAAGAGGTCGCGCTCGCCTCGTCGAGGACGACGACCTCGTCAGCCTTCCGCAGCCGGCCAAGTGAGTCGAAATCGCGCCCCGTGGCCACCCGCCGGCCGTCGACGGCGGCGAGCCGGGCGGTGAAGGTGGGCGGCTGGGCCTGCGGGTCGGAGACGCTGGCGTCCAGTTGCGCGATGATGTCCCAATAGCCGGCGCTGCGGAACGCCATGCGGTCGCGTTCCCGCTGCACGATGATCCGGGTGGCGACCGACTGCACGCGGCCCGCCGATAGCTTGGGCGCGACCTTCTTCCACAGCACCGGGCTGACCTCGTAGCCGTACAAGCGGTCCAGGATGCGGCGGGTCTCCTGCGCGTCGACAAGGTCGATGTCGAGGTCGCGGGGGTTCTCGGCGGCCTCCAGGATGGCCGGCTCGGTGATCTCGTGGAAGACCATCCGCTTGACCGGGATGGTGGGTTTGAGGGTTTCCAGCAGGTGCCAGGCGATGGCCTCGCCCTCGCGGTCGCCGTCGGTGGCGAGGTAGAGCTCGTCGACGCCCTTGAGCAGGCCCTTGAGCTCGGTGACGGTGCTCTTCTTCTCCGGACTGATGATGTAGAGCGGTTCGAAGTCGTGGTCGACATTGACCCCGAGCCGGGCCCACGGCTCAGACTTGTACTTGGCGGGGACGTCAGCCGCGGCTCGCGGCAGGTCGCGGATGTGCCCGCGCGACGATTCGACGACATACATGGGACCCAGGTAGCCGGCAAGTTTGCGCGCCTTGGTCGGCGACTCGACGATCACGAGTCGCCGACGGCCCCCGTTCGGGCCGCCGCCGGCGCCCTTCGGATCCTTCGGCTTCGAGTCAGCCAACTACTCTTACGCTCCATCTCTCATCTCGGCCCCAAGCTGAGGCCGCCCTGCAGGAAGAATGACAGGCTAACGCCGAAAATTCCGTGGAAGGTTCGGGGGTGCCGGCGTCGTGTCGCCGTCGGGCACCTGACAATTTCGCACCCCGGGGCGGGCTCGCGCAAACCAGCCGCCGCAGTCCCAGAGTCTATCCGGCCCTCACACCTGGGGCCACAGGGACGACGCCTCGGTGCCCGCGGGGGCCTCCCCGACGCTCTCTACCAGCCGCGATAGCCGGCGACGCCCGCTGATCCGCAGCGCCGGACGAAGGCCGCGAGTGCCGATGAGGGTGGGGGCGATCCCGACCCGCATCAGGGCCGACGCCAATGGGGAATGGGTGTCGGGTGCGTGCGGATCCAAGCCCAGAATGTAATTGTTGCCCTCCGGCGCGCCCGCCGCCAACGTCCACGCCCGAAGCTCCCGCGGGCCCGGCATCCAGCGCGGCGGCACCGTCTTGACCGCACCGCGGGTCCACTCGGTGGCGAGGTCCAGCAGCGTAGGCGTCACCGACGTGCGCACCAAAGGGGTGTCTTCGTCGGTGCGGCCGATCTCCGGGTTCAGGCCCGCTTCGCGAATCATCTCGGCCAGGGCCGAGGCGCGCCAGAGTTGGTCGACGACGACCGACAGCCGGGCAGCCCGGACGTCCTGGGCCCCGACGACGACGATCTGACCGGAGGCAGCCAGTACCCCGGACAGATCGGTGACCGCCGGCGGCACCGATTCTGCCGTGAAGAAGGAGAGCTGGCCCACGTCAACGACAGTAGGCCAGTTCACCGGGTACCGCCCCGAGGATTCCGGCGCGTCCGCGCGGGCAGGAAAGGGCCAGCGCTCCAAGAAGGGAAAACCCCCCGGCCAGCCCGCTGAGCGGGACTGCACGAGGGGTTTCCGTGATCTGCTCGTCCTAGACGGCGCGGACTCCGGTGGCCTGAGGACCCTTCGGGCTCTGCCCGATCTCGAACTCGACCTTCTGGTTTTCTTCAAGGGTGCGGAAGCCCGAACCCTGGATTTCCGTGTAGTGGACGAAGACATCGGCAGAACCGTCCTCGGGCGCAATGAACCCGAAACCCTTCTCCGCGTTGAACCACTTCACAGTTCCCTGTGGCATTTCTCGATCTTTCCTTCTCTTATTCTGGGTGCGGGACGTCGCCATTCGACGCCCCGGGCCTGATACGACCGCCATACCTCGCGGAGTCGCCCGAACTTCACCCGAACGATTAACCTCGCAGGAACCGCGGCCGCAACGTCGATCCTGCGAAAGTTTGACACGAACACAGAAGCTGCGACCGTCCATCATCCAACCACGTTCAGCCCATCCGCGACAGCCTCGCAGCATTAACGGACCTTGAACGGATTGCCGCACAATGTCATGGGGTCAGGAGGTCGAGACGTGGCCAGCTTCGGCAGCGAACTGCTCGCCGCAGCACTCGCCGGAGCCGCCCCGGGCGAACACCCGCTGCGCCACGTCGCCGAGCTGCCAGCGCGCGGCGGCCGGCCGCAGGGCTGGCCGGCGTGGGCCGAAGCCGACGTCGTGAGTGCGTTCGCCGCCCGCGGCATCGCCAGCCCGTGGGCCCACCAGGCCACGGCCGCGGAACTGGCCCACGCCGGCCGCCACGTGGTGGTCAGCACGGGCACGGCGTCGGGCAAGTCGCTGGCCTACCAGCTACCCGTCCTGCACGCGCTGGCGACGGACCCGCGGGCCCGGGTGCTGTACCTGTCGCCCACGAAGGCGCTCGGCCATGACCAGTTGCGTGCCGCGCACGAACTGACCGCTGCGATCCCCCGGCTGCGCGATCCCGGTTTCGGGGTCGCCCCGACCGCCTACGACGGCGACAGCCCGGCCGAGGTGCGCCGCTTCGCTCGGGAGCGGTCACGGTGGTTGTTCTCCAATCCGGACATGATCCATCTGTCGACCTTGCGCAACCATGCGCGCTGGGCCGTTTTCCTGCGCGGACTGCGGTTCGTGATCGTCGACGAATGTCACTACTACCGAGGGGTTTTCGGCTCGAACGTGGCGATGGTCTTGCGCCGCCTGTTGCGGCTGTGCGCGCGATATTCGACGGGATCCGGGCCGACGGTGATCTTCGCCAGCGCGACGACGGCGTCGCCCGGGGCGACGGCCGCCGCGCTGATCGGCCAGCCCGTCGAGGAGGTGGTCGACGACGGCTCGCCGCAGGGGTCGCGCACGGTGGCGTTGTGGGAGCCCGCTCTGCGGACCGACATGACGGGAGAGAACGGGGCGCCGGTGCGCCGCTCAGCCGGCGCCGAGGCGGCGCGCGTGATGGCCGACCTGATCGCCGAAGGCGCCAGTGCGCTGACCTTCGTCCGGTCGCGGCGCGCCGCCGAGCTCACCGCACTGGGCGCGCAGGCTCGCCTGGCCGACGTCGCCCCCGGGCTGTCCGACGCGGTGGCCTCCTATCGGGCCGGGTATCTCGCCGAGGACCGCGCCGCGCTGGAGCGCGCCCTGGCCGACGGCCGGCTGCGCGGCCTGGCCACCACCAATGCCCTGGAGTTGGGTGTCGATATCGCCGGCCTGGACGCGGTGGTTCTCGCGGGGTTTCCCGGAACGGTGGCATCGTTCTGGCAGCAGGCAGGCCGGTCCGGCCGGCGCGGCCAGGGCGCGCTGGTGGTGCTGATAGCCCGCGACGACCCGCTGGACACCTACCTGGTGCACCACCCGGAGGCGCTGCTGAACAAGCCGGTCGAGCGGGTCGTGATCGACCCCGCCAACCCCTACCTGCTCGGCCCGCAACTGTTGTGCGCGGCCACCGAGTTGCCCCTCGACGACACCGAGGTCCGCGATCTCGGTGCGCAGGCAGTGGTCGATGAGTTGGTGGGCAGCGGACTGCTGCGCAGGCGCAACGACAAGTACTTCCCGGCCCCCGGACCGGACCCGCACGGGGCCGTGGACATCCGGGGCGGCTCCGGCGGGCAGGTCATGATCGTCGAGGCCGACACCGGGCGGCTGCTGGGCAGCACCGGTGTGGGGCAGGCCCCGGCATCGGTGCACCCGGGCGCGGTGTATCTGCATCAGGGCGAGAGCTACGTCGTCGAATCCCTGGACACCGACTCGCAGATCGCGTTCGTCCGCGCCGAAGATCCCGGCTACGCCACGTTCGCACGGGACATCACCGACATCACCGTCACCGGCACCGGAGAACGCCTGGAGTTCGGCCCCGTCACCCTGGGCGTGGTGCCGGTGCGCGTCACCAACCAGGTGGTCGGCTACCTCCGGCGGCGGCCCAACGGGGAGGTCGTCGACTTCATCGAGCTGGACATGCCGGCGAACACGCTGCCCACCACCGCCGCGATGTACACCGTCACGCCGGAGGCGCTGCAGCGAGCCGGCATTGACCCGCCCCGGATTCCCGGTTCGCTGCACGCCGCGGAGCACGCGGCCATCGGCCTGCTGCCCCTGGTCGCGAGCTGCGACCGCGGCGACATCGGCGGCGTGTC
>Ga0164297_10005436_pt1 | contig 10930 bp, 7 predicted proteins | sample GEODES058metaG_FD_113539 | JGI IMG/M metagenome (GOLD analysis project Ga0164297, IMG submission 113539) | Dystrophic lake water microbial communities from Trout Bog Lake, Wisconsin, USA - GEODES058 metaG | ecosystem: Environmental > Aquatic > Freshwater > Lake | place: USA: Trout Bog Lake...
AGTAGTTTTTTCAATTCTATATTTTTAAACTAAATCTGTTTAGAATTGTCGGATACCTCAAAAAATGGCAATGAATTTATTTAGGGTGTGTTTGTTTCTTGGGTTAATCAATAGTTCTTTTTCAGTATTATTCGCACAGGACTCAATTGTTGGTAATGTTTACGACCATCGAACAGTAAATTTCAATCATCCAAATGGTGCATATACAAACGAAATGCTGCAAAAGGATTTTGGCAATGGACATTATCCAGAAGGTCGGGGATTTGCTTCTATTTTGGATAGTGCCTACAAAATAACATTTATAAAAGGGCAAAAGGTTAGCAATACTGGTGCAGCCGTTCAGATGGCAATAAAACCTGCTGATCAATACACCATTCAATACCGAATTAAATATCCTTCAAACTTTCAGAAAGGTTTGCATGGCAAACAGTTTGGTTTGGAAATTGGCGTGGGCTACGATGGTGGGAGAGGGGCACAAGCAAGGGCAAATGGTGATGGTGGCTCTGTGCGTTTGCAGTTTGATTCGCATGAAACCGACATGTCAAATCAGTTGTATGTGTATTATTCAAAAATGAGTGGCAAGTATGGAAACAATCCGGGCAATCAAAAATTCTTTTTCAAAAAAGGAGAGTGGAACACGATAAAAATGACGGTTACTATGCAAAGTAGTGCCAATGCTGCCGATGGCAGGGTGGAAGTTTGGTGTAACGGGGAGAAGAAAATAGATGTAGGCAACCTTCTATTTGTAAGGGTTGAATCGGCAAGGAAAATTACCAGACTGTCTTTTGAATCATTCCCCGGGGGCGGTGGCGAGATTCCTGCGTATGACAATTTTTTGTATGTCGATGACTTTCAGTGGGCACAAGGCAAGGAATTGTGATTTAATGATTTGGATGAATAGAATGATTTATACCTCCTATTTAAAACTAACTTTTATAAACTTACTAATTACATTATGACATATAACAAGCGTTTTAGTTTTTTAACTCTGGCAACCTTCTTGGGTTTGAGTATTTCCTCCATTTCCTTGGGGCAAACCATTATTCTAAGACAAAATCATGAAAATGGGATATATAAGTCAGGTGATAAAATACGGGTCACGCTGTTTCTAAGCGATAAGTCAACTACCTCTGTTTCGCTGAAAATACAAAAGAACTTTAGTAAGCTTACTGAGAACCAGCTTTCTTATTCAGGGGATACTTTGGTAGTTTTTGATGAAATTTTGAATGAACCCACCACTTTGGTCTTTACCGCAAAAGCCCCTCATGATTCTGGTACAATTGGTTTGATCGTTGACCCAGATAAGTATAAACCTGCTACTGAACGCCCTAAAGATTTTGAAGCTTTTTGGGATGCACAAAAAAAAGCATTAAGGGCTTTGCCTTTGGATGTTAAATCTGTTCCGGTAACTAAAAATGTTCCTGATGGGTACAAATGCTTCGATGTGGAAATAAATAGCCTAGGCTCTCGTCCAGCCCGTGGGTATTTTGCCAAACCTGATGATGCCAAACCCAAGTCGTTGCCAATTGTGATATTCTTTCACGCTGCCGGGATAAATGCCAGCTGGTGTATTTCAAAACCCGAAACGGCAGTGGGTTATGCCAAAAGAGGCAAAGGAGCATTGGGGTTTGATATAAATGCGCATGGCATATTGAATGGGCAACCCCAATCTTATTACGACAGCGTAAATAAGGCACTCAACGACTATCCACTTATCGGTATAGAAAGCAAGTCGGATGCTTATTTCTTAGGCATGTATTTCCGTCTTTTGCGCGCCATAGATTTCTTGACCAGTCAGCCAGAATGGGATGGGAAACGAATATTGGTAATAGGCGAAAGTCAGGGTGGTGGACAGTCTTTGGCGGCTGCCGGTTTGGATGAAAGGGTTACTGCCGCTGTGGTTACAGTGCCTGCCATGTGCGATTGGGGTGGTACATTGATTGGCCGAAAGGGCAGTTGGCCTTATCCATTCTCGTCGGGTAATGTGGCAAAGCATGACAAAACTAAATTGCTTGAAACGCTTCCTTATTTTGATATTGCACATGTGCTAAAAGGTTCCAAGGCGACTATTGTGGCAGAGGTTGGCTTGATAGATCAGACTTGTCCTTCATCGGCGGTTTTTGCTGCATTGAATCAAGCCGAAGGCAAAAAAATTATACTCACCCCATCTTATCGAGCGCATCATTTGGAACAAACTGCTGCGTACAAAGACATCTGGGAGAAGTCTGTAAATAAAGTAAAAGAGGATTTTATAAAGGGTTATTTAAAATAAAATTTTTATAGAGTCGGATTCAAAAAGGTAAAGTAAAATAAAGTTTTTACAGGATCGACTTTAAAAAGTGGGAATATGAAAAAAATAGCATTATTCTTATTTACAGTAGCAATCATAACTTCTGTAGATGCACAGAAAGAAAATATTTGGTCAGCTAAAAAAGCAAATCATTGGTATCAAAAACAAGGCTGGTTGGTTGGGGGTAATTTCTTACCTAGTAATGCTATCAATCAATTAGAAATGTGGCAAGCAACTACTTTCGATACCACAACCATCAGTAGGGAATTAGGCTATGCGGAAGGTATTGGCATGAATACAATGCGTGTTTTTTTGCACGATTTGTTATGGAAAGAAAATGCGGTCGGATTCAAGAAAAGGATAGATGTGTTTTTAACAATCGCTGCCAATCATCATATCAAACCCTTATTTGTATTCTTTGATGATTGTTGGAATCCCAATGCTAAACTAGGAAAACAACCCGAACCGAAGCCTGGCGTACACAATTCGGGATGGGTAAAAAGTCCTTCGAACGATGTTTATAATGACAGTACGCAATGGGGTTATTTGCAAGCTTACGTGACAGATATACTGACCAGCTATAAAAATGATCAAAGGATACTGATGTGGGATTTATATAACGAGCCTACTTTACGTAATAAAGGAACGTTATCTCTGCCATTGTTGAAAAAAGTTTTTGAATGGGCCTGGGCTGTTAGACCCTCTCAACCTGTGACTTCTAGTATACAAAATACCAGAACCAACATACTGGAATTGAATAATTACCAAAAGGCACATTGCGATGTAATTACTTTTCATAATTATGGCGATACAAGTTCCTTAAAAAGAGATATTGAAGATATGCAAAAGCTAGGTCGCCCTTTGATATGTACAGAATATATGGCTAGGCCAAATAATAGTCGCTTTATTACCCATCTCCCTGTTTTTAAAAGGTATAATGTAGGGGCAATAAATTGGGGATTGGTAAGCGGAAAGAGCAATACAATTTATGCTTGGAAGGATAAAAGTCATACTGATGGGTCTGAACCTATTGTATGGTTTCATGATGTTTTTAGAAAAGATGGAACGCCTTACGATGTTAACGAGACGGATTTGATTAGGCAATTAACATACAGGAAATAGGATAATTAATAGAGTATCTGTTGGGATTGGGTTAATACATTGCTGATGAAATAGCATAAATATTTTTTAAACGATTTGGAAATTTATAATTTGTTGCCATGGAAAAGTTTAATGCTATTCAATACAAGGACAGGGAGGAGTTTAGTCAGAAAATCCCTAATTCGATATTGATGTTTTCTCTAATTTCATTTTTTTTGTTTTCGGTTAATCTTTCAATTGCAGGAACACCACTAGCAGTAATGGCACCTACGCCTCCAACCCCACAATCCCATGTTCAGAACTTTTTTAGTGATGCCTACACTACTCCAATAACGGTGTCAAGTTGGGCAGCCAATAGCAATGCAACTGCCCAAATACTCACTACTTCGGGAAGCCATTATCTCCAATATACTTTTGCTGCGAATAAAGATTCCATCCAAACGGCAAACTTTGGGTCTATCAATGTAGCTTCCTATAACTATATCCACATAGATGTTTATTCCCCCACGGCAACAACTTTTAGTTTGGTATTTATTGATGGGGACTCTGTCTCGCATCAATATCAGGTTGCTTGTGCAAACCCTACTTTAAATAAATGGGTGAGTTATGATATTCCCTTGAGCCTGTATTCTTCCAATTCTGTAGATTTAGTTAACCTGAATGCTTTTTTATTCATAGCAGGCAATACCTCAAATGCAGCAGGGACGGCTTTGTATATTGATAATATTTATTTCTCTACAACAGCTAATTACTTCTCAAATGGAACGGGGAATTTAGATGTCTTGTCCACTTGGGGAGCCAATAGTGATGGTACAAACTTGGGTGGAGTCGGCAATAATGCACCGTCTAATTTCACTTCCAACAACATTAATTATTATGTAGTGAATAATACCACGGCTACCATTGGTGCAAATTGGAAAGTGTCTGGCAGTAATTCAAAGGTTGTTGTGGGCAATTTTGCTAATCCAGTTAGCCTTGTAATCCCTTCGGCATATTCTTTCACGGATTCTTGCACTAGCGGATTTGTGTTAAGTGCAACTGGTAGCGATGTTACTGTAAACGTCAGTGTATCCCCTTCTGTAACGGGCCTCACGATACCTAGTACTTTTAATGGCTTAAGTTGGGAAATGAATTCTACACCTAGCACTACCTACTTTACTTTACCCAAACTAGTCAACCTAGTTAAGAATCTTGGTACAGGAATGTTGCGGATAGGTGCAAATTCGGCTGACAATATGTGGTGGAGTCATACTAGTCAAGGCTCATCTTCTGCTACTGATACTTTATTTCAAACTGAGGTAGATCGTTATTTTAATTTTGTTAGTCAAGTTGGATGGAAAACATTGTTCGGTCTTAATTTAGGTACAGGCACAGTGGCACAAGCCACCGATGAAGCTCAATACATTTCTAGTAATTATGCGTCCAGCCTTGCTACTTTTGAAATAGGCAATGAACCCGATTTGTTCCATGACTGGTGTAGGGCTTCTAATTGGGGTGTAAGTAATTACATCACTGCATTTGATAGTTTTTATACTAGCATCCATGCAGTTATTCCTTCTGTAAGTATTTCTGGTGCTACTGGTTGTTGCCACGTGCCAGATTTTGGATTGCCTTTCCTTACAAGCAGACATAGTGATTTAACTATGGCTACTTGGCATTATTACTTTTCTCAAGCAGGTGCTGCCAATGCTACTATTCAAGATTTATTGACAGCAGACCCCACACTTGCCACCAATACAACAACATTTGTGGATTCAGCCAATAAATACAGTCTGCCATTTAGATGGTCGGAGTGTAATTCTTTAAGTGGCGGTGGACAAGCGGGAGTAAGTAATGTTTTCGCATCTGCCTTGTGGGGGTTGGATTTTATGTACACAGTTGCGCAGTTGGGGTGTAGTGGCGTAAACTTTCATGGTGGTGGTGCCGGTCACTATACACCAATCACTTACACTGGTGGAAATGTTTATCCAATGCCTTTGTATTACGGGATGTTGGGCTTTTCTTTGGGGTCTAATGGAACATTTATACAAAATTCCGCATCAAAAACAGGCACTGTCAATTGCAATGTATATACTGTTTTGGGCAGTAATGGGAAGTATTACATAACTATTGTAAATAAAGATTTGATCAATCAAGCTTTTGTAAAGATTACTGGGTTGCCAACGCATCATAGCACTCAGATAATCCGTTTGAATGGGGCTTACATTACAAATACCACTTGCAACTTAGGTAATAGTAGCCCTGATACAAATGGCAATTGGGCAAACACAAGTTCAGAATGTGCCGGTGCCGATGCAACAAGCTATCAGGTGAAAGTGCCAAAAGAAAGTGCAGTTATTCTTGTAATTAACTGACTTTACGCATATTTAATTAACACATACAATTGCTACATTATTCTTACCACATAGGCACAGTAGGCATATAGAAAAGGTGATGTAAGGGAAGAAACGTTTCACTTTAAGGGCACATAGACTCGATTATTAGCTAAAAAACATTTCTTGTTATGTTTTCTTATGTCTTCTAACAATACAACTATGTGCCTTATGTGCCTATGTGGTAAATTTTGTAAATGTGGGCAAGTGCGTTACATCTAATTAAATAGAATATTCGTTCTATTTAGTTTTCGAGACTTTCGGACTAGAATTTCTGATGATAATTTCAGGGTTCAATATTTCGTGAACGGACTTCGTTGCTTTAACTGTTGAATTTAATTTCTTTAATAAAATTTCAATAGCTGCCGAACCAATATCATGAAGGGGCTGAGAAGCAACGGTTATTGAAGGGGTAAACAACCTAAATAAGTCATGGTCATCAAAACTTACGATGGCGGTGTCTTTTCCAATTGTTAAATTGTTTTGTTGTATTGCTTCAATTCCTAGGATTCCGAGATAGTTGGTTGAAAAGAAAATGGCATCCACTTCCTTGTTTTGATAAAGAAATTCCCTGATCAATTCAATTTGTTCTTCATTTGTTTTTTCAATCATTGGTACTTCTAGACAATAATTGTCGTTAACAGGTATAGACGCATCCTTCAATGCTGCTTGATAGCCCAATTTTCTGTCTTCCATTTGCGACATCCCATTAACAATAGTTACAAAAGCAATCTTTTTATATCCTTGGTTTATTAAGTGATTTGTTAGTTGATATCCACCTTGATAATTATTAATGATAACGTAGTCTGTGTCAATATCCTTAAGGATACGGTCAATCAGTACAAAAGGAATGTTTTCTTTTTTAAGCCTTAAAACTTCATCCTCCAAGCCATTGGTTGCAGTGATAATAAAACCATCAACCGCACTTTGTTTCATGATTGAAATGAGGCTTTTTGCAATTTCGGTATCACGCTCGGTACTGCTAAAGAACACTTTGTAGCCGTTTTTATTGGCAATCAATTCAATTATTTTAGCAACATTCCCAAAGAAAGGGTTACTAATGTCTTCTACTATTAGTGCTATTGTATTCGATTTTCCTGTTCTTAAAACCCTCGCCGCATTGTTAGGTTTATAGCCCTTTTTCTTGATTAATTCATTTACTTTCTTTACGGTTGCGGCACTGATGCCCATTTCTTCCGACTTGTGATTTATAACAAAAGAAACTGTGGTTGTAGATAAACCAAGCTCCTTAGCTATGTCCCGCATTGAAATCTTTTTCATTCTATATTAATTTACAATTATCAATAACTAAAACTTTTTTGATTAGACATAGCAAATACTTCACCGTTGGATATGTTGTTCTTTAATGCGTGCTAAAGTATGAATAATATCGTTAGTTTGTTTAGTAATAATTTTAGGTTGCTTAAAACACACAGTAAATAGAAGTTAATATCAGTTATTAGATCAATTGATTAATACACATATCCCTTCCCCTATACACACATCGGGAATGCTGTATTACACGAAAAAGGGCTTTTTATATACTTTTTATGCCTTGATTTATACTTATTTGATAATTGAATATGGACAATTGATAATGGATTGGTGGATTTAGTTTATTATTTTTATTGTTTTACAAAATATTTACACATCTTTGGAGTAGGATAAGGAGTGTATTTTGAAAACTAGCTAATAAGAACACTGCTTTCTGTAAAGTTTATTTGAGCGAGTTCCAGTTACAAACTGGTTCGACTAATAGACACAAGTGAACGACTATCGTCGAACACTTGCGCTAGATGGGCACAAACAATCGTTTTGATTTATCTGTGCTTTTGTTCCCCATCTTTAAGAAATAGGTTTATTCCTTCACAAAACCCTTTTGCGCCACAGTTTCGCCTTTTAGTATTACCGTATAATTACCTTTTGGTAGCGTTGTAACCGCTAAGGAGATGGCATTTACCCCTGCGGAAAGCTTAGCCCTTTGTTGTATCAATACCCTACCTAGAATATCTATTACTTGTATGGTAAGCGTCTCTGTTTTCTTATGGTTCACCTGCATTGTCAACACATCTTTTGCCGGGTTGGGGAAAACCGCCATCTGTAAACGGTTATCGATTGGCAGCACTTCCACTACTTTGCTGTAGGTGTAACCACCATCTTTATCAACCATCTTTAACCTGTAGTAAATCAACCCCTGAAGTAGCTCCACATCAGTAAAGCTATAGTTACCCGCCCCGTGTGCCGCTACCGTACCTATTGTAGCAAAGGTTTTGCCATCGGCACTGCTTTCTATTATAAACTTGGAGGTGTTGGTTTCGTTGGCAGAAGACCACTGTAATGATACTTTGCCATTGACGTCGTTGCCATCAAATGAAAGCAGAGTAAGCGGTAAACTACCACAATTAAGGCTAAAATGTGCAGTGGCATCTTTGTTATAAGTTAATGACCAGTGTGTTTTTGCATAAACTGTATCAGCCACTTGAATGCAGGTTAGGTAATTGTTAGAACAATATAAAGAAATCAATGCTATATTTTTAGATACATCTAAATTAGTTAACCTTGTTGAAGTACAATCCAAAAAAGTCAATGCTGTATTTTTAGATACATCTAAACTAGTTAGCTTATTTGAATCACAATCCAATTCAGTAAGTGCTGTATTCTTAGATACATCCAAACTGATTAAACCGTTAAAATTACATACTAAACTAGTAAGTGATGTATTTTTAGATACATCCAAACTGGTTAGTTGACGATTATCACCACAATTCAAATAAGTAAGTGCTATATTCTTAGATAGATCCAAACTGGTAAACTTATTTTGACTACAATACAAAGTAGTAAGTGCTGTATTCTTAGATACGTCCAAACTAGTTAGCTGAGGATTATCATCACAAATCAAATAAGTAAGTGCTATATTTTTAGATACATCTAAACTGGTTAAGTTATTAGGAGAACAACTCAAAGTCTTAAGTTTTGTATTCTTAGATACATCCAAACTTGCTAGCTGATTGTAACTGCAATCCAAATAAATGAGTGCCGTATTCTTAGACACATCCAAACTGGTAAATCCACCATGACCAGAACAATCCAATGAGTCAATATTGATAAATGCCTCTAGGCCTGTAATATTTGTTATGTTAGGCTGCAAATGCCATGGTATATTAATAAATCCTTTATAAGCCGCAGCTTCAGTTGTGGTAATAGCAGTATCACTTGATGGGTGCGGCACATTTGATAATACCCATTTCTTAAAATTACTGTCCGGCATATTTACATATTGCGCACTTGCTTTGTTTCCCGAAGCGATGAAGATAACCAATAAGATACAGTACAGTGATTTCCTCAGTAAAAATTTAGTACTCATTTTTTTTGCCAAAAATAACGGAAAATGTTATAAGGGGAACCTCTAAATACTAGTTTATAATAAAGTCTGGGTTGCATTTATGTGTAAATTAGCCTTGTTATCAAAAAATCCAGCTAGGCGAGGTGTTCGCATTTGCTGTTCGATCATCTTAAAGCGAAGCGGGATGTCGAACTAGCAAATGATAGGGATTTGTAATTTCGCTCTTCGAGGCCCATCTAGCGCAGGTTTGTAACGGCTCGGGCAGGTCTCTGACCTGTTCGTAGCAGTTACTTAATTCTAAAAAGGTAAAAGGTAAAGTTCATTAAAAGTTATAAATAAGTAACGAACAGCACGGGTCAGAGAATGCGCTAGTTGCGTGATTGTACCACTTATTAAAATAAATAATAAAAAATATGTAGCTATGAAAAAAATGCTGATGTTAAGCTTAATCGTGCTTTTCTCTTGTAACAGGAAAGGATACCAACCGCAAACGAGTCAATTATCTGCTAATAAGGGTTCAATTAGCACACCAATGCAGGGTGCAAATAATACTGCCTCAAACAACAAGGGCAATGGAAATAGGGACAATAACAATATAGAACTTGATAAAAATAATATGTACCCCTCCCTCAATAGAAAAATGGACACCATTATTGATTATGTCTGTGATACGGCACCTAAAAGTTCTTCCTGTCCCCCTTATAAAGTATCGGAAGATACACTTGTAAAGATTTCTAGATTGTTTGACAAAGACATCGTTGAACCTGAAAATGAAAGCCATCCAACATACATACGATACATTGAAAAGATGAATGGCAGTATTGATCAAATAAGAGGTTATTTGCAAACTATGGTTACCAATTATAGTTTAGGTAAATTGAAAAGTGGACAGGAAGAAAGGGACAGCCTCCTAAAAAGAATTGGCGGGGAAAAGGAATTTAAAAAATGCAAAATAAGACCGATGCTTCATTATTATTTAACGGCGAACATTGTGTTGAATAAAGGAGACGATAATTTGAAGAAATATTATAATTTGGATACACTACAATTTTTGTATGCCATTTTAAAAGATGATAGCCTAGTTGGCATAATGATTAAATCAATGCTTGGAAATAACCAGTCTTTTGTTAGAATGAACCCATGTGAAAAATCGCGTCAGCATAGCTATAACTTTATTAAGAAAATGCATAAAGAACCGTTTATGTTTGGAATAGGCATGGGGATTCCCCAAAATTTAGGCGGCTTTGGATTTGTACAAAATCATCATGTTATTGGTTGTTCTATTAATGAAGAAATTGACTCTTCTCATATTGACGGTGTTGCTGTGCATAGGTTCTATAAAACATTCCGCCTAATCTCGGCAGAAGCTAGTTTATCTAATTTTAATGCCGTTACTTATAAGCATATAATTAAAAATTTGTATAAAAGAAGTGAAAGGATTGATTCAATGAAAAAAGCTGCTAATTAACCCATCTAGCACAAGTCTGTAACGGCTCGAGCAGGTCCCAGCTACCGCACGTGGTTTTGCCAGCTAGGCGAGTTGTTTGCATTTGCTGTTGGATCATCTTAAAGCGAAGCGGGATGTCGAACTAGCAAATGATAGGAATTTGTAATCTCGCTCTTCGAGGCTTGTAGCCTCGAAGTTTTATTCCGTTGCTTTTAGCAACAAAAAGCATTCATTTCATTTTGGCAAGACTTCCCTAGGATGTCTTGTGTCTACTAGTCAAATCCATTCTCCTGCCATGATAGGATTGGAAGATTTTATCATAAATAATTACAAAGCCGATTAATTTACATGAAAAACCACCCCTCCCGCACACCAAC